>Ga0255347_1002812_pt1 | contig 23814 bp, 18 predicted proteins | sample wastewater_treat_2_FD_192479 | JGI IMG/M metagenome (GOLD analysis project Ga0255347, IMG submission 192479) | Wastewater microbial communities from Lulu Island WWTP, Vancouver, Canada - plant24 | ecosystem: Engineered > WWTP > Wastewater > Unclassified | place: Canada: Vancouver, British...
TACACCATTCAAGCTGGGCTATCGAGCAGCCAACGAAGCATTACTCTATGTGAGCGCAGCACACCATTTTGATAGTGACGCAACAGTGGAAGCAGCCCTTGATGAGTTTACCCTTATGAAGATACTTTCACGCATAGAGGGGGACAAGCGTTCTATCGGAACTAAACTTGATGAATTGCAAGAAGTAATCACCGAAAGCACATATCCCAAATCAAATAAGAAACTTCAACAGATGGCAGATACCCTGCGTAACAAGCAATTCGTTTCATATTGGACATAATGGCAGAGGGAAGTATTATTGAACACTTTGAAATCCGAAACGGGGACATCACACTTTGTTTCACTTGCCCGAACTACCGCAAGCGAATAGGTGAATGCGTGTCGAACCTTCTGATTGACGAATCTCAACCAGATACGCTGACACGCAAGAGGGCTTTCTATGGGCAGACCTCAGAAGGAGTGATATTCAGAAAGGGAACAGTTTTCGAAGATGACGAGGATGGATGGGTCTATGAAGACGGCACAACCGATTGGGATGCATTCTTCTTTGAAAATACAGACTACCCCTTACACGTTAAGCCTGTCAAAGGTGATATAAAATTGTTGCGACTGACCATTGGCAAGGAACAAAGTGAACATGTGTCAGCAGAAGATTTCATTATATTTGGCTCTATTAACTACAAAAATCAGGTTGGAAGGACTGATATAAAAGTCTTGTATGAGAAGGAAGGGAAAGAAAAAACGCTTTCTTTTACAACGGAAGTGCTCAGCTACAAGATGGACTACAGAACAGACCTTCGTAGCGTGATTCGTGACATAGAGGAAGAGTTTGCCATGCTCAGCTACTCCTTCCTGAAAGAAACCTACCTTACTTTCCGCACATCTGACAAAGACGCAACAGACCTAATTTGGTGGCAGATTTTCAGAAGTTGTTTTGACAAAATCACGGAGGCTTCACGGCTCATCATAAACAACGCCAAGCGCAGATTGCAGACTTCCGTCCGTTATGAACGTGCGGAACGGATGCCGTATATGCCAGCCGAATTAGAGAACGAGTTTGAGGAGTTCAAGGATGAACCAGCCCATCTTTATAGGATGGAAGAAATGTATCTTAGTAAAGATACTGTAGAAAACCGTTTCTTGAAATATGCACTTAACAATATAGCCGACCGATTCAAACAAGTGCGCAAGAATGTTGTAAAGGTTCTGAAGGCAGACAATGTTGACATGCTAAGTCAAATCAAGGCGATGGATGAAGAACTCACGGCATTGGCAAGCGACCCATTTTTCCGAGGCATCGGCATGTTCAAGGGGTTTACGCAAGATTCGCTTGTGATGAAACAAGCCGCAGGTTATAGGGACATCTATGAACAATGGATAATCCTGCAGTGCGGTTACGATCTGCAGGATGGCATCATGCAACTTGAAGTGAAGGATATTTCCGAACTATATGAGATATGGTGTTTCATAAAGGTCAAGAATATTGTCCAGCATATCTTGCGCAATACGGCTATTCCACGTGTGGATGGCAGCAAAATGGAAGGTGAGTTTATCAAATCTTTGATACAAGGCAGCAAATCGGAAGTGGTGTTCTTGGATAACGAAAAACCTGAGGTAGAATTGGCATCAGTGATGTACAATGCAACCACAGATGACGAAGAACATCTGACGGATGAAACATCGGTAAGCCAGAACACTGATATAGCCGAAACCACATCTAAGACGACAGAACAACGTCCAGATATTGTTCTACGGCTTAGCAAGACCAGCGACAAGATACAGTACACCTATCTCTTTGATGCCAAGTATCGCATACGCGACACTTCAATCCCCGCAAAGAATGGTGTCGATGTTCCGCCAGTGGATGCCATCAATCAACTACATCGGTATCGTGATGCCATATATTACACTCATGCCAGTGATGAAAGATTGAAGAAAGAAGTCATTGGCGGTTACGTGTTATACCCAGGCAATCTAACCAAGGAACAATTCACTGGCTCATATTATCATAAAAGCGTTGATGAAGTTAATATCGGTGCCTATCCACTGAAACCTGGCGGTCATTGGAAACATCTTTTCAATAATGAAGGTTTTTATAATGACTTGCTTATCGACCCGACATCTTCAGAAGATGTGCTTTACCAGCAGATAGAGAAATGGATAATGGATGATGACTCAGCGCAAACTCTTCTGGAGTCATCTATCCCGCAAAGGGGGCTTGAATATACCGATGAACCAGTCATTAAGGGGGCATACTATCTGTCACTTGTTGACCCTCATGTCAATACTGCTCCTGAGCTTGTGAAGAATGGACAATCAGGCATTTTCATTTCTGGTTATAGTTCAATCTTGTCAGGAGTAAACTTCCAGAAGATAAAGTATTTCGTTCCCATTGACAATCATGTTGTCAGTGGCTATTATCGAGTTGATGCCGTTGAGATTGTAGATATGGGCGAAACTCTGAAAAAAGAGAAGGACGAATTGGAAAAGGCTGGTAAGTCTTCGAAATACAAGGGGTTTGACAAAGTTCTCCGAATTTGCCTCAGACTTTCAAATTACAACCCTCTGGAGAAGCCCTTCATCTATGGTTTGGATAGAAATGCCGCAATCGGAGTTGCGTTAACAAGGCAAGAATTTAAAGACTATGCAAATTCTTCAAAGCATTGATTAACAATGGAAACAGGAAAGAAAATGTTTACTTTTGAATATAAAGGAAATAAATATTCCGATGAAGAAATTTTAAAAAGGATTGAGGATGCAATATTATTGGAAAATGACGCTAACACACGAATGTTGTTAACCAATTTAAGCCACACAAGACTAAGGGTGCTCAATCCTTTATCCTCAGATATTCAAGAAATTTGTGACTGCCTATTCCTAAAAAAACATATGGCAGCATTGACACTGACCAATCTGTTGTTTGAGACAATGGTAAAACTTACGTTGGTTTTCCATGAAGCTAATGGCAGGACATTAGATGATGGGTATGAATTTGAGAACATCTTTGAGAATGAGCTAAATAAGTATGGTAAGAAAAACCTTGGCGAAAATATTGAAACACTATATAAGAAGAGAATAATTACAGCCGAAGGTAGAGATAGGCTTCTTGACCTAAAAGATTTGTATAGGAACCCTTATTCACATGGTTCAAATAATCTATATGTCGAAGGTGCAAAGACAATCATTTACAAAGGTCAATTAGGAAGTAACACTATAGAAGAGTATAAGGTGTCTGTTACCGGGAATCCTAATCTCCTTCTTGATGCCAGACGAACATTTGTAAAACGAATGGGACTTAGCTATTTCGCAGAACTAGTTACTTATATTGAAATTCTTGATAAAGAACTCCGAAAATTATACAATAAGAGTGATAAGAGTGAATGACTGGTCAAAATAGGTGTGAATTCATCTTTTCAAGATTGACAACGAAACCAATAAACCCACTGATTTTCAGCACCAATACTGATTGTCAGTGGGTTAATTGTTCCCAAAATGAGACCCACAAACCATTTTGGGAACATTAGATGATTAAAACCAGTGAAGCCCTTTGCCTACCATCATGACTATGACAGAGGTGAACAGGAAGAAGCCCAATACGAAGAAGAACCAGAAGAACCACTGGGCATAATGCCCAAGGTAACAGCCATCGTATTCCTTGTATCGCTTCTGAACCCTTCTGTGCTCTTCGATAAACATGCCATTGACCACACGGATATGTTCTTGCATTTTGGCAAGCATCCATTTGTGTTCCTGGTCAAACAAGTCTTGTATCTTCTTCCAGTCAGCATCAGCGACATTCACAGACACCTTCAACTTGTCTGGAGCCTCCTTCAAGAGGTTGTCAATATGCTCATTGATATTGTCAACCTTGCCACGGATGGTTGTGACAGAATCATCCAGTTTCCTTTCAGCTCTCTGATACTGCTGAATGGCTGACTCCAATTCAAGAGTGGCATTGATCCAAGTATTGGTTGCCTTGTCAATGTTCTCGCTCAGTGTCCTGAGTTCTGGCGCACGATTGACCACGGCATCCTCGGCATCTTTCTCCTGAATTTCCTCCTGAACTTCGCCCCACATTTTATCGAAGTCGGGCATATCCTCACGGTTCTTACTTTTTCTGATATTTGACATATGGAATTGATTTAACGGTGGTAACCATGCTGACGTGCTTTTGGCTTACACATAGAATGAGCCATCTGGAGGCATCTGCGAGCATAGGCGCGTTCGTCCTCGTCATCCTTCTTGCCCCAGCCATTATCAGGGGCAGAGCCGCCACCACCTCCGCAAGATTCGGACACGGACGTAGCGGCATCGATGTAGCCCACGAAGAGCAGCATGGCTACGTGGGAAATGTTCTCGATAGTTGCAATCTCATTGCCTTCTGGAACCTGAGCTTCATTGAAGAAGATGTCCTTGACCGTATCAGGAATCCAGACCTTCTTGACCTCACTGCCAGTGTCGATGTTGAAAACGGTCTTGGCTGGTGTGGGCTTGGGCTGAACACTTGGCTGAACTTTGGTCTGGGTAGAAGTCGGCTTTGAAGTAACTGGGCGAGACGGACGGCTGCTTGGTGTAACAGTCGGAGTAGCTGGCTTCACTCTGACCTGAGTAGGCTTCGGATGGAGCTTCTTCCATGTGGCTTCAAGCTGTGATGCCATGTATCTGCGTCCGATTTCAGAAGCCTTGAACACTGAGGCATTCTTGCCGATGGTATAGCCGACAAGTTTCTTCTCCTTGTTATAGCGAGGTGTAACCTCATAGCCATTCATGCGGAGCAGATTGAAAAATCTGCCTATGTCAAAAGCATCCATTTTCCGAAGGGTGTATTCGCAAAAGTCCTTAATCTCTTCCTGTCTCATTTCACGTATCTCCTTGGGCTGTTTCCATCCATGTTTCATGTTGATGATTTCCGCAGCCATCATTGCCCTTTTGTGAATATCGTGAACATCGTTGGTGTTCCCATCGAGGTCAACACGGCAACAGTCCAGATGAAGGTGCAGCGTTCCTGACTTGGAGTCGGAATGCAAGCCAGCCACATTCATTGAATTACGGAAATTGGTCTTGACCTCCTTCTTCATGCCCTTGGGTATAAGTCCGACAGCATCCAAAGTTGCCAACGCTTCTTCGTGAAGGTTCCTCCAGTCCTTCATGGTGAAGTTTGCCGCCTCTTCCTTGGAGGGGGAGATCACAAACTGAACCATGAAGCGTTCCAGTGCTCGCCCGACTGTCCTGTCTTGCTGATGCAGCTGGCAATGATGCTTCATCATATACCAGATGGCAGTCGGGTCGATTCCTTCAGGCATGTGGTTAACCTTGACCAACTTTGCCTTCTCTTTCTCCAATGCGTACCTTACGGCATTGCCGCCATAGGGCACAACGCTTGCAAGCATTATCATAGTGAGTTCTTATCTTTGGTCAGTACAGGTGATGAAATATTCTCTTCGATGCTATACCAATGTTGGATGAGTTCTGCACTTTTCATTATCCACCATGCCATGAACTTCTCCGTCTTGAAAAGTTTCAACTTTTCCTCAGCTGTTTTCTTGGAAAGAACGTTGCGGATGCTTATCAGGTCAGCCCTTGCCTCGACAAGGGAGTTCAGGGCATCGACCTCTTCTTTGGTGAGCCGCTGACGTGGGTGATGCTTCAAGCCTGTTTCGGTCAGATAGCGGTTCAGGCTTATGCCACATTTCTTGGCAAGTGCTTTGAGCTGCGCCCAGGTTTCATCCGTACATCGGAAGGAGTGTACTCTGGATGGCGGTCTCTTGGTTATCTTTTTTTTCTTCATGTCAATGACTGTTGATGAAAGGGAATAAAATGATTGCAGTTAAGAAGAAGGACAAGGTCTGCGAGCCTGCGAGTAGCCCGAGAAACTTTTAGGAGTGCAAAAACTGGGTCACCTGTTTTGTACTACAAAAGGATTTCTCGAAAAGTCCCTCTAAAATATCGGGTCTTTTAACTCCGAAGTTCCCGTCTGGGCTTAGAAGTCCGTTTCGGTTTCCCTTGCAGCCAGTATCGGCAAACGTCCCTTGGGATGGATGGCTGTACAGGTCGCAAACCTTCGTCCACATGGCTATTTGTTGCCGTCTGGGTGGTCGATGCCGTTAGGCTTCTGGTAACCGTTATATGGCTGTCTCTGGTAGCCTCCAGACAGTCCACCTTGACCTCCTGACTGCTGCGGTGATGCTCCCTCGTTTCTTTTCCCTTCATTCTGACTGCCATCGGCTTCTTCAGACGAAGAAGGGATGCCAGCAGACTGACGGGAATTGTTGTAGTGAGCAGATTCGGAAGATGCAGCATCCGTCCCAGATTTACCCACATTGCCACTATCATTAGATTGTGGTGATGGGTGTGACACATTGCCATTGGCAGAAGGATTCATTCCCATGATTCCGTCATGGGAATTGTCGCTTTCTGAGACAGAACTTTCCTCTCCTTTGCTTTTGTCATCGGACACCTCAACAGTGATAACTCTTGCAGGTGGAACGTCCGCATGGACGATTGCAGTCTTGTCGGCATTGGGCTTCAAGGAGTAGTAATTGCCTCGGAACTTACCGTCCACATACCAGCCCGAAAGGGAATGAAGGGTGTGGATGCGGTTTTCTCCTATCTTCTGTGAAGAGGAAATGCCCAGAGACTCCATAGACTCTAAAAGCTTCGGAACCGTCTTGCGGTCTTTATTCCAGAGCTTGGCAAGCTGGGTGTTGTCAACCATCACTTGCCCTGGCAAGATTTCAACTTGTTGGGTCTTGCTTATCGGCACCAGTTTCGTTTCACGTCCAGCGAGAACCACAAGAGACATGAAGCATTCCATGCGGTCAATCTTGTACTTCTTGCTACGGAGATACTTCATCTGTTCCTCTGACAGCGTGAAGCAATAATGAATTTTTTGTTCTACCATAACTTATGAAATTTGAAAATTATAACCATGAATTGAGTGAATGATTTTGCCAGTCAAAAGAAGAACATCATTGAATGAGTTCAACAAGGGATTTCTTCATGTCATCGTCAATGGCTCGGTAACGTTGGAAAGCAACGCTTCCGTTGGCATGACCAGACATAGAAGCCACTATATTCGGGTCTTTGACCTGACGGTAAAGATTACCGATAAAAGTTCTTCTGGCTAAGTGAGAAGTAGCCACATCGCAGATTGGTTTCTTCTCTTCCTGCCGTGTCCGTGGGTTAATCACGGTGACAACACGATTTACCCCGGCACGCTTCAAGAGCTTACGTATTGCCACGTTGAACTTGAAGTTAAAACGTCTGGGGAAAAGAGGTTCGTCCTCACCATGGTCATGGCCATTGACAATAGCCATCGCCTTGGGGATAAGAGGAACCCTTACAACAGCCCCTGACTTGCCCTTGGTCTTGATGGGGATATATTCCAGAACACCGTCAATGATGTTCTTGGGGGTGAAAGTCACAAGATCACCATGACGGCAGCCTACCATGCACTGGAACATGAACATGTCCCGATACTCTGCAAGTTCGGCATCATCCGACAGGTCGCAGGATAAAACTTGGTCACGCTCCTGAATGGTCAGGAAATAGGGCGTACCATAGAGAGCCTTGGGCATTTCATAGCCAAAGAAAGGGTCATTGGTGGTGACTCCCTGCTTGCGAACCCAGTTGCAGACTGTACGAAGCAAGGTCATGTTGGTGCAGATGGTATTCAATGAAATGGCATATTCATTGATAAGGAAACTCTCAAATTCACGAAGATCATCGGCTGTCATGCTGTCAATGTTCATCGTGAATCCGTTTCCCTTAGAGGTCTCAAAGTGAGTCACCTTGGCAATCAGGCATCGGGTGTTGCACTCCTGATGGCGGTCAAAGTGCTTGCTTTGAAGGTATCTCTCTGCCCATACGACAAAAGATTTGCTTACCACCATGCCACTGCCCATCTGATAGGCACTGGGATGATGACAGGCAAAGATAAGTCGTTTGAGCCAGTCGGAGTTAGCTCCGATATAGTATTCCCTGGTTATGATGCCTGTAAGCTCCTTGACACTTGTATCAAAGAGGTTTCTGGCATCGTCATCCACCAGAGCGACACGGCTCTTGTAGCCCTGTCGGTCTTGGCTCCAGTGATTGGGATTGATTTGAAGTTCGCTTGCGCACTTGATATCAAGCCCTTTGTCACGGACACGGAAATAAACCGTAGCACGGCTTGTAAGGTCGTTCTTCGCGGCATTTTTCTGACGTATATAGGCTGTTACTCTCATACAAAAGTCTTTGATAGGATGAAAGGGAAAGGAAAAGTTATCTCCTGAAGCCTCTTGACCTTGCAGGGGTATAGTCGTTTGCAATATCCCTCAACTGGTCTTCCAGCCACTTGTTGGCTTCCTTGGAGAGTGAAGGGATGGTCTCGATGCATATCTTCTGAACAAGCAGAACACGTCTGCCGATGGTGGCTTCATCGTTGATGCCCTTGTTGGCACCAGACTTCTCACACAATTCATTGAACGCATCACGCATCTGGTAATAGCCTCGGTCTGTCTTGACGTAGGCAACGGCAAGACTGGCTACCTGAGCCACCTTGTCATTGTACTCTTGTTGGGTCATTTCTCCGTTCATACGCTCTTGGATTTAGCTGTTTGCAAGTTCGGTCATGTGCTGGGCTGCTGTCTCCTTGGTCTCAGTCTCGGACATGGTACGACTCTGGCGCATCCACTTCAGAAGCTCCGATTTCTCAAAGTAGATAAGCTTGCCGTTAGGACGATAGAAGGGAAGTTCGTGCTTATGGGTCATCTTGTAGAGACTGCTCTTTGAGATACCCATGAAGAGGGCTGCTTCCTCCAGTGTCAGCACCTCTTTGGCAACATTCAGAAGGTTCTCCAGAACCTCGATACGATGGTCATGTGACTCAACCTTCAAAAGAAGGGTTTCATTGTCGATAGTCTTATTCATTTTGTTGATATTTAGTATGTTAATAATATGTTTGCTGTTTGATTTGAGCCTGCAATCCCCTAAGACAGGTGTTTCTCCTGCCTGGAAAAGGGGCTGAAAAGTGATTATTCTTGGCTGACTCGCTTAGTCGTTATCCTGTATGTCTATGACTCTGCGAGGGTGCGTATTAGTCGCTGCCGTTCGCTTCGTCCTTGGAATCTTGGTATTCTCGGCATGTGGCTTGCGTGTCCTGAAAACGGTCTTGGTATTGTCAATCGCCTTGACTTTCTCTTCCGTCAGGACATCAGCATAGATGGCGGTGGATTTGAGTGACTTGTGACCCATCAGTTTCTTGGTGGTCTCGATGTCACCAGTAGCCGCCTGAATCAACGTGCCGAAGGTATGTCTGGAGGTATGGAAGGAGATTTTCTTCTCGATACCTACCTTCTTGGCTATTCTTTTGAGGGCTGCATCCACATTGGCATGGGCAGGAAGGTGAAACACCTTGTCATCCCTTTGCTCTGGCATCCATGCAGCTGCGGTTGAGCAGATTGGCACGGCATTGAGTGCCTTGGTCTTCTTCTGGATGATGACGAGGGTGTTTGTCTGCTCGTTCTTCATGATGTTTGACCATCGCAAAGCCTTGATGTCGCTGATGCGAAGCCCAGTCAGGCAGGCAAAGCCAAAAGCCAGCTGGGTCTCCCTGACTCCGTTAGTCTCTTCCGATGCCATGAAGGATTTCAGTTCTTCAGGGGTGAGGAACTGCTTGTGAGTGTCCTTTGGCTTGGCGAAGTAGTCATCCTTCTCCAACTGGTAGAATGGGTTTGCATTCAGTTTCCCAGTCTTGACCGCCTTGTTGAACACGGCAACGATGCGTTGTTGTAGATTGTGCAGACTATTCTCGTTCAAAGGTCTGGCTTCCATGCGGACATACTTCTGAGGTACATAGTCATTCTTCAGCCAAGAAAAGAATGACTTGAACCACTCCTTATCAAACTTCCTCAGAGTGATATGTGGTCTGCGCTTAGCCTTCAGGAACTCTTTCATACGCTCTTGAAGATAGCGGGTCTGTCTCACAACAGACTCGGTAAATTCGGTGTTGTCGTTAGCCCAGTCGATATAGGTCTGAATCCAGTCCAGTACTTCGGGAGAGTCATCATCGGGAATCTCCTGCACGACCATCAAGTGACCTTTCTCTGGAATGGTCTCGGGGTGAAGGATGCGCTCGGCACGAATCTCCTGCGCACGTTTCAAGGTTTCCTGGTTCCTTGCCTTTATCTCGTCATTTATCTCAGGGAGTAAATAGAGGGAAAGGAACTCAAACTTGCGCTTGCCATTCTCATAGATGTCAAGATACAGGCTCTTGTTGTCGTTTTCGAGGTCTTTTTGTCTGAGTGTGATGGTCATATCTCTGAATGGATTATTTGTATATCAATGATTTACTTAAACATTCCGTCAATGAGGTTGATGGCTTCCTCCTTCTTCTTATCCACGATTTTAGCGTAGATTTCGGTGGTCTGGATATTGGTGTGTCCCATCAGTTTGCTTGTCGTGAACAGGTCTGCGCCAAGTGTCAGCATCATTGTGCCGAAGGTGTGACGTGAACAGTGGAAACTGATGTGCTTCTCAACTCCTGCTGCCTCTGCCCATTTGCGGAGTGCCCTGCCTATAACGGTCTGAGTCGTTGGTATGTCAAAGAAGGGGATTTCTTTTCCCTTCGGTTTGGGTAGCCAGCGTTTCGCCTCTTCTGAGAGTGGAACGATGACGGGCTTCTCCGTCTTCTGCATTTCCATGTCGATATACTCGCCCTTGCCGTCTGGACTTTTGAAGATGTGCATTGGCGCAAGTCTATACATGTCGCTGAGTCTTAGCCCAGTGAAACAGGCAAAGATGAAGGCTTGCTTGACCTCTGGGCGGTAGCTGTCAGTTGCCATGAGCTTTCTCAGTTCCTCAATAGTGAGATACTCCTTCATTCCATCCTTGGGCTGAATACGCTCACGTGCTTCAAGTTCCTTCAGGGGGTTGTTCCTGATGATGCCCTGACGGACTGCATTGTTAAGGGTAGTAGAGAACATTCCGAGATAGCGGCTTGCCGTGTTCTGGCTGATGGGTCTGGACTTACCATGAATGATGTGTGAATTGGGGAAGTTGCGAAGGAACTTCACATAGCCACGGCAGAAGTCAGCATTGACCTCTTCAAGGGAAATGAAGGTCTGCTTGGTCTCTTCAAGGTATTTCTCCACGGTGTGAAGCATTTCCACACGGCAATGAAGGGTTGACTTCTTGATGTTGACTCCACCTTCACAATACCGCTTAATCCAGCCAGTCAGGAGCATAGAACCCTGCTTGACTGCTTCCCAGTCCTGAACACCATGACCGTGAAGTGCCTTGATACGTTCTGCCTTGATGCGTTCTGCAACTGCCATCGTTTCCTTGTTCTGCTCCTTGCAGATGGGATTGACCTCTGGGACGAGATAGAGTTTGAGGTATTCATACTTTCTCGTTCCCTTCCAGTAGATGTCGAGATAAATACTCTTGTTGCCATCTGCCAGAGATTTCAACCGAATCTTTATCGGTTCCTTCAGTTTAACTTGTTTCTTTGGTCTTGCCATATTGTTGTTATTTTATTTTGGTAACTTGCTCCTTCCGGTCGGGGTGAACAGTCGTTTATTGATTCTTGGAATGACTGGCTTTTCCCTTACTGACATCTCCTTTCAACTTCGCTATTTTGCCCCTGAAAAGTGATACAAAGATAGGAAAATCACTTGAAACATGAGAAACAAATCAGAAACAAAAATCATTCTATTAAATGTTTTTAAGAAGCACATTTTCAAAAATCGGAAAATTAAAATATCTGCATAACGTATTGTGTAATAGTGAATTAAGTTTCATTTCCTTTCTTCTCGTTTCTTGACGATTTTGGAGGACTAAGATTTCTTGAAAACTGCTGAATTTTTGTAAGTAGCTGATACACAGATGTATTGAAACGACAAAAACGACAAAAGGAACAAATTGGGAACAAAAATTTCAAAAACCCCAAAATGAAAACATCTGCTTAATAAATCTTAACAAGGAAAACAAGCGAAATTTTCTTATTTTGCCATTTGGAGAACTCTTTCAAATAGATTATAAACAATTTGCCAACAGAGAAATGATAATTACGGATTGCACTTTGTGAGTAAAAGAGTTTTTCCAAAGCCCAAATCGTTATAAAACCATAAATAGTAAGAATAGGTTTTCTTTATTCCGAAAATTATTAATACCTTTGCATTGTCGTTTAAGTAGTTTAACATGAAACATAAGCAATTAAATCGAATAAAAGTAGTTCTCGTTGAAAAGATGAGGACAGGAGTTTGGCTGGCTGACCAACTCGGAGTTTCACCCGTCACTATCAGCAAATGGTGCTCAAATACGACCCAGCCAACACTACAGACTTTGAACAAAATAGCAAAGGTTCTGGATGTTAATATGAAGGACTTACTTGTTGATGATAAAGAATAATTATTCAGCAATAGACATTGATTTAAAATGAGAATAGTATCGCTATTTGCCAATATAGGTGTTGCAGAGGCATGTCTGCATGAATTGAATAGTGCACATGTGGTCGTGGCAAATGAATTGTTACCACGGCGCGCTGCATTATACCATGCAATATACCCAGAAACCAACATGATATGTGGTGATATTACCGATGAGAATATATACCAGCAAATTCTTCAAGATTGCAGAAGGGAAAGAGTTGATACGGTTATGGCTACACCGCCTTGTCAAGGAATGAGCACAGCTGGACAAAAAATTAAATTTGACGAGCGTAATTCGCTTGTTATGCATGCAATAAGGCTTATCCATGACTTAAATCCAAAATATGTTGTAATAGAGAATGTCACGGATTTCATAATAACCCCCATAATATATCATGGAAAGGAAACCATGCTTCCTGATGTGATTTATCAGGAATTGGAGAACTTATATGATATAGACATTAACACCATTGATACAGATGATTATGGTGTTCCACAGACACGTGACCGCATGATTATCCTGATGACCAGGAAAGGGGTAAGAAAAAAATGGTTACTACCTCCGAAGGAAAATCATAAAGTTACCATGGAGGATGCCATTGGCGATATTCCTACAATAGACCCATTTGTTAAAGATTTAAGTACGGAAGTGTTTCATCGATTATTTCCTCACTATGAGGAAAGACGGAAACGTGCCCTTGCTATATCTCCATGGAATATACCACCCATACATGTTTGGAGACAGGTAAATGCCATGATGTATACACCTACAGGACAAACAGCATTTGATAATCCCATAGAGCATAGACCAATTAAAGTTGATGGCACACTTGTTCGTGGCTATCATAATACTTATAAGAGGCAAAATTGGAACACTCCTGCTTATACGGTAACAATGGATAACAGGAAAATATCTTCTCAAAACAATGTACACCCAGGACGCCTTGTTGGGCAAGATGCTAATGGGGAAGATATATATTCGGATGCACGTACTCTGACTCTATATGAGTTGATGCGTATTATGAGTATTCCAGATGACTGGAATGTGCCACTTGATACAGACGAAGCCTTTCTTCGACGTATAATTGGAGAGGGAATACCTCCTCTTTTTATGCTTAAATTATTTGCTCAAGTAACAAGATGAAAGAAAATAAACTTAGAGGAATCTCACTTTTCGCCAATGTAGGTGTGGCAGAAGCCTATCTTGAAGCAATTGGTGTTGATATGAAAATAGCAAATGAGTATGTACCACAACGTGCTCAATTCTATCAAGATGTCTATCCAAAGACCCACATGATTTGTGGTGATATTAAAGACAATTCGATAAGGGATGAAATAATTTCCGAAGCTATAGCAAAGAATGTGAATTTCGTCATGGCAACCCCTCCATGCCAAGGTATGAGTATGGCTGGCAATCGTTTTGAATTTGACATTCGCAATGAATTGATCTATTATGCCGTTGACGTTATCAAACGCATCAACCCAGAGTATGCCCTGATTGAGAATGTCCCCACTATTCTTAAAACAAAGATAGCAATTGATGGTAAGGTCATGCTTATCCCAGACTACCTAAAAATGGAGTTAGGAGAACGTTATTCATTCAATGAAGAATCTTTAATTAAGACTATGGACTATGCAATTCCACAAATGAGGGAACGCAATATTTTTTTGTTGGTCCGCAAAGATAAAAATGTAAAATGGACATTTCCGCCAAAAGAAAGGATTGTAACTCTGGAAGAAGCTATTGGTGAGTTGCCAAGTCTTGATCCTATGCTTAGAGAGGGATTGGAGTTTACTTTACAAAAGTTTCCTGATTTTGAAAAGAAGAGACAAGAAGCAGCGAAAATATCTCTATGGCATAAGCCACCTGTCCACTCATGGAAACAAGTTGAATGGATGATGCATACACCTTCTGGAAAATCGGCTATTTATAACGAGAAATACTATCCACAAAAAGACAATGGTGAACACATTGTGGCACACCATAATCATTATCGACGGATGGCATGGGAAAAACCGTCAAGAACTATAACTCAAAATAACGGAGTTATATCGTCTCTTGCTTGTGTACATCCTGGTCGCCCTTATATCAAGGATGGGGAGATTTTATTTTCTGACCCAAGAGTATTGTCAATTTATGAGATTCTAATTGTGTCATCACTTCCTCTTAATTGGCCAATACCTACTTGGGCTAATGATAATTTGATAAGAAAAGTTATTGGTGAGGGAATACCTTCAAAACTGATTAAAGTAATTATAGAACAACTGATAAAGCAATTATAATATGATAAGACCAACAGTACTTCGCAATTCCGCAGAACCAGAAACTGTTATAGGAATTGCCCTAAAAATATTCTATCAAGCAAATGATTGGGTTGACAATTCAACCTTTTTGGATAAGTTAGATTTGGAATATGATGCTATAGGTAAGCAAAGAGAATCACGCTCTGGCGGTCAGGCTATTGCAAAATACAAGCCTGCTTTATATTATGGTTTATTGGATGTCCGTGAGGATGGTGCTCGACGGATAAACGAATATGGACGACGTTACTATGAAGCATATGTTTCTGGAAAAGAAGAAGAACGGGTTGATTGCCTTATCTCATCCATTTCCAATCATACATTTGGCAGTAATAACCCTGCTGTTCCTGAATCACAATCCAAGATAGAACCCCCGAAGGTTTTTCTTGTTTCATGCTTGTTGTTGAACAACAAAATTAGCAAAACTGAATATGCATATATCATAGAAAATCTAGCAAAGGATAAAGATTATAAGAAAATACTGGTGGATATATCTTTATCAAGATTAAAAAATTCAGAATTGACGATTTCTGATTATGCCAAAAATAACTACAGAGATGATAAAGGACTGAAATTTTTATCCGATGCAGGTTTTTTTGAAGATGTTAGTAGAGGAACTAAAGCTATCAAAGAAAAGTATATTTTAAAATACAGCGATGTGTTGTCCTCTTTGTCAATTCTTTCAGAAGAAGAAATTATTAAAGGAAACACTGCTGTTTATCACGATGTATCAGAAACAAATTCGCATATGAATTATTTAACAGCTCTCCGCACAAAGCCGTTTATGCTTCTTGCAGGTATATCCGGTACAGGTAAAAGTCGCATTGTAAGAAAGTTGGCACAGGCAAGTGTCACGGAAGAACTACAAAGGAAATATGACCCCAAGTCTGTAGAAAATGGCTTTGACAGGTGGCAATTGCACAAACCTGCAAATTTTGAAATCATTCAGGTTAAGCCCAATTGGCACAATTCATTGGAGGTCGTTGGTTACAAGTCGAACATTGGTGGTGCTCATTATGAATTTACTCCATTTATTGAATTCCTTGCAAGAGCATGGAAACATCAAGATATACCATTCTTCTTGTGTCTTGACGAAATGAATCTCGCACCAGTAGAACAGTACTTTGCAGAATTTCTGAGTGCAATAGAAAGTCGTTCGATGGAAAAAGACGAATATGAGACCGACCCAATCATCAAGCCATTCAATGAATTTGGCGAGAAAGTATGCAATGAAATGCTTAATCATTTAGTCGGTAAAATTGATGCGTCAAATGCCATTCCTGGAAGTCCTGATGCGAAGTTAGTTGAACGGTTTAAGACCAAGGGGTTAACTTTGCCCAAGAACTTGCTTGTACTTGGCACAGTCAATATGGATGAGACTACATTCTCGTTCTCGCGCAAGGTGCTTGACCGCGCTATGTCAATCGTTATGAACAAGGTGGAATATGACAAGTTCTTTACAGGTGAGACAGAGAATGACATGGCAGAGTTTGACGAGAATATCAAGAACCTGCTTATTGACCGTCCCATTCGTGGACTTGATGCAGAAGAAAACGAGGCAGATAAAGTGGAGGAATACCTTACAGCTGTCAACAATGTTTTGGATGATACACCATTCAAGCTGGGCTATCGAGCAGCCAACGAAGCATTACTCTATGTGAGCGCAGCACACCATTTTGATAGTGACGCAACAGTGGAAGCAGCCCTTGATGAGTTTACCCTTATGAAGATACTTACGCGCAACCTCATACTGACCATTTATCAGATTAGTCTCAGCCAGACGTCGGATGCATCGGCAGCTCTTCTTGTAATTGGGGGCAGCCTCCATGGCTTCGAAATAATAACGTTGAGCCGTATTGACCAGTCCCAACTGGAAATACACTTCGGCAGTCGTGAGCGTTGAGAAATAGTCTTTGCTGAATGGCGGGAAAAGCCCTTCCGTACCATTCTGGAAGAATTCGCCTGCACGGCTTCCCATCTGATTGGTCATTCCCAAGGCAAGGTTTGTGGCACAGACACTCTGAGGTAGGTCTGGTTGTTGCTTTTCAGCCTTTTGGATGATCTGATCCCAGCGGTTGGCTCTTACGAGCAGATCATAATCAAGTAGTTCGATAGTTTTCGGATGATAGATATTGGTTATGTCTAATATCATGTTAGGGATGCGGTAGTGACTGGTTCCCGCAGACCAAATGAATATTATCCCTGCGATAAGTGTTCCGCAAATCCAATAAATCTTGCTCTTGATGGTTCGGGTTAGGAGATCAATCAACAGCAAGGCAATCATCATGGCTATGATCAGTGAATGCATGACATTGACATCGCCTAAGATGATCCATAAGAGTGACATGGGAATCCATGACAGGAAATAGATGAGATACCCATGTTTTTTATGCGATGTCGGAAAGATGTTTTTCAGGATATCGAGTGTTAGCCATTGGATTAACAAAAACTCTGAGGCAAGAATCAAGGCACCGATCCAATAGTTATTATAGAATTGTACCAGAAATTCTGATATGTAGATGGCTATGCCTCCTCTCTGCATCAAATGAGAGAGGAAATAAGCAGCATCTGCTTGGAACAACTGGAACTCTTCATGGTAATTAAGCATACCTCGGAGCGGAATCGCCCAAAACAGATATACGACGATGCCGACTAAGCAGGTGATACTATTTGCTATAATTCTTTTCATGACGATATAAACAAATATTTGGCTGTGACATTTGCCACAGCCAAATAAATATGATACCTATATGGTATTACAGCTCATAGTAGAACTTGGTAATTGTGATATTGGCATCGCCAGTGAAGAGCAGGTGCTGAGTTTTACAAACATCGGCAAACTCTTGAGTAAAGGTGAACTGAACCTTGCAGGGAATTTCCGTGATGGGAATATCATCACAGAGTTTTGTTGACCACCAACCTGTGGTGATTCGGAGTTTGCCACCAACCGTGCCCTCCTTGATGTCAAGGCTCATCTTCTTGCCAACCATCCAGTCATAAGTATCGTCATCAAGATAAGGCATAATACCCTCTTTGGTCTGAGGCACACAGAAGCGGAGCGTACCATTCCACGTACCGCCCTGAGCAGCCTCACCTTCCCAGACAATGGTCTCAAGGACAGGAAGTGGGTAAACCATATTGGTAACCGTAACAGAATACTGCTTTTCTACAATCTCGCCATTTGCATTCATCACTTTAACGTAAACGGTGTTTTCACCCAACTCACGCAGAATCAAGTCGGCATAGTTGGCCTTGATGGTCTGCTTACCATTAGAGATCTGGGCAGTACCCGCCGTATGAACGGTCACCTTTACCAGGTTGTCGCCATTCTCCTGAACCAGTGTGGCATCAATCTGATCACCAGTGAAATTTGCAGCTGTATTTTTTGTAAATCCTTCACTGGGCTCACAAGATGTGAGTGCGAAAGAGAATACAACAGCCAAAGCTAATAATATCTTTTTCATATTTTCTGTCTATTAATGGATTAATAACCTGCAAACTGATTTTCTGAGTCGTTCTCCCAACCGGCATTCTGCTTGTACTCACCACCTGAAAGATCGATTTGCGACTTAGGAATACGATAGAAGCCCTTGGTCTTGTTATATCTTTCAGCATAGCCGGTAAATGGCATATTCACCTTCTGTCCCTGGTTATACATAACCTGACCACTCTGCTTGGAAAGCGCATCAGCAGCGATGCCCCAGCGACGGAGGTCGTCCCAACGGCTACCTTCGAATGCCAACTCCCAGCGACGCTCATTGCGGAGCGCCTCATCAGAATAAGCCACTTCGGGCAAACCAACACGAGCACGGACACGATTCAGAGAAGCAGCATCATGCTCCAACTCAGAATACATCAAGAGAACATCGGCAAAACGGAAGATAGTCAATGGAGTACAGTTAGATGCCTGATAGTTACCATTGCCGTCTGAACCCATCATGTCGATAGACCAAGAGTACTTGGTGCCGCCTGAAGAGCGTACAGAAGTAATCTTCTTCTGATGATACATGGTCAGTTCTACTGCATCAGAGAATGTTCCTGGATCAAGAGAAGTCTGACTCATGTCAAGGATAGAAGCGTCACGGCGTGGATCGTCTGGTTCAATCTTTTTCCAGTCATTTACAAGGTTTGTAGCTACTGTACCACAACCCCAACCTGTGCTGAATGGATAAACAGAAGTAGAAGTACCTACATGGTAACGGTCATCGTCCTGGTTGTTACCATCACAACGGATACCGAAGAACAAACCATACTGGTTAGTAAGATGGAGCTGTGAAGACCATGCAGACTGGTACTGGAAGTTGATGGCAAGCAGAACCTCCTTGTTGCCCTCCTGATAGCAGGTGCCTGCATCTATCATATCACTTACATAGTCATAATCCTTAGCAGTCCAAGGATTTGAATAAGCCCAAAGCGAACGATAGTCAGAGAGAAGATCGTGACCAGAGTTGTCGATACAGTCCTTCAATGCAGCAGATACATAGCTCTTGTCGATAGCAGAGCCATCAGTCTTTGGCCAACTGGTCTCGCCATAGAAACCTGTATAGAACAAGAAAGCACGACCCAGGAAAGCCTCTGCAGCCCAACGGGTAACCTTACCGAAAGGAAGTTTCTGCCAGCCATCATACTTATATGAAGGCATGATAGAAGTTGCTTCATAGATATCGTCGGCAATGTACTTGAAAATCTCCTTACCCTCAACCTGCTTAGGAGCGGTCTGAGCTTCAGATACGGTCTCGGGGGCCTTTTCGATTAATGGAACATTATTGAATGCAAGAACTAGGTAATAATAGCTGTATGCACGCATGAAAAGAAGTTCTCCTTTGGTCTGATTGCGTGTTTCCTCATCAGCAATATTGTCGATAACACCCAACGCAGCGTTTGCACGAGCAATAGTTTCGTATGCATAGGTCCAGAGATCCTGCATTTGGTTGGTCTGAGCATACATCAGTTTGTCGAGAGCCTGCCACCAAGGGTCTCCTAGACCGGCACCGCCAAACATATCGTCGGACATAATATTTGCCACAGAGAAGTACTGTTCAAGGTTGTTTCCTTGGAACGGACCATAGAAACATGACTTGTAAACGGCTGCAACCATCTTGTCAACGTCTTCATTGGTCGATGGGAAGTTAGTGCTGTTCTTGCCGGTATAGTCTTGTGAATCGAGGAAGTCCTCACAAGAAGTAAAGGCAAGAATTGCAGCAGCTGCCATTATAAATATTTTTTTCATAATTACTGTTGTTTTGTTAGATTGTGTTATTAGAACTTAATGTTTACACCAACCAAGTATGTACGTGGAGCAGGATATACTCCAGTATCTATACCTGCAGCCCAACTATTGCCAGAGCCACCTTCGCCTCCGACCTCAGGATCCATACCTGTATAGCTGGTGAATGTGTAAAGGTTATTAACTGCGACATAAAGACGGAGCTGAGATAGCGGACAGGTCTTCCAGATTGTCTTAAAATCATAACCAAGAGTTATGTTTGAGATGCGGAAGTAGTCACCATCCTCAAGCATGGCAGATGACATATTCTTCCAGTTTGGTGTATCAAATCCGTCGAAGATAGGGAGCTTGTTACTTGTGCCTTCACCTTTCCAAGAACCATAGACAATCTTCTTATTAAGGTTCTGCTCAAGAAAGTCCTGGTTAGCCCAAGTGCGGAGAATCTGGTGACCAAATGCGCCATTACCTGTAGCAGAGAAATCAAAGCCCTTATAAGCAAGGTTGATGTTAGCGCCCAGAGTCACATCAGGATGAGGATCGCCAATGAATGTACGATCATTGTCGTCGATGGCACCGCCGCCATTAGCATCTACAAAAATCAGGTCGCCAGGACGCAGCTTGTCGTTGCCGCCATGTACCTTATCCTGATACTTCTGAGAGAACTCAGCTATCTGCTCGCCATTCTGGAATACGCCAGCAGTCTTGTATCCATAGAAGAAACCGATGGGCTGTCCAACCTGTGCACGGTAAATCTCGCCCTCAAGCTGATGCCATACTGCACCGGGTCCGTGGAGGATACCTTCGGCATTAGCCAGCTTAGTAACCTCGTTCTTGTTGTAGGTCATATTGACAGAAGCTCCATAACGCAAGCCATTTGCAAGGCGGTCGTTCCAGTTAACAGCTACTTCAATACCCTTATTCTCTACGTCACCACCATTAATATATGGTGCGCCGATACCATAAACACCCAGGATTGGAGCACGTACAAGCCAGTCCTTAGTTGACTTCTTGTACCAGTCGAAGGCCAGTCCGAGGCGACCATTCAAGAATCGGGCATCTACACCGAGATCAATCTGTTCTGATGTCTCCCAAGTAAGATCCGGGTTGCCAAGTACGTTGAATGAGCCACCAGTGGTAGCCTCCTCGTGGTTTCCAACACCAAAGAAATAGCTGTTAGAAGTATCGAAACCTACCTGTGTAAGATACTGGAAGTTAGGAATACTCTGGTTACCGTTCTGACCCCATGATGCACGGATCTTGAAGAAATCAAGCCAACCCTTGGCAGCCTCCATGAATTTCTCGTTGGTAATTACCCAACCTACCGATGCAGATGGGAAATAACCCCAGCGATGACCTGGAGCAAAGTTTGAAGAACCATCAGCACGCAGTGTTGCCTGTAACATGTACTTCTCGTCGTAGTTATAGCTTACTCGACCAAAGAATGATGCCAGTGACCAGTCACCGTTTGGAGTGCCGCTAACTGAAACATCAGCTAATTTCTTGATCTGCGCATTGCTAACAAATGCATGATCCCAGCTATCACCAAAAAGGAGATTGTTGCCCGAAGCCTGGAGGTTTTCACCATAAGCAGTCTTCTCAATGGTCTGACCTGCTACAACATTAATGTTGTGCTTGTTTATATCGAAAGTATAAGTCAGGGTATTCTCGAATGAGATATTCGACCATAGGTTAAGCTTCTGAGAAGCTTTGTCCTGGTCGGCCACATTGGTACCCGAGGCATGAACTCGTGTCATGGCACGATAAGAGTCTGAGCCAAAACGATAGCCGAACTGCGACTTGAAGATCAAGTTCTTGATTGGCTGAATCTCCAAATAAGCGCTCATGTTAACATTCCAGTTATTGCTTTCGTTCAGACCCTGACTGGTAGTAGCAGCGATTGCCAATGGGTTTACAGCAGAACCAAGGGTCCAGCCATTAGCAGCCATTTCCTTATTGGTATAATAGTTGCCGTTCTCGTCATATACTGGGAGCAATGGGTTAGCGTTCAGTATATCATGAACGTTGTTCCAGTACATGCTGCTCTGTGAAATACCACGGCGACTTCTGCGGTTAATGCTCAAATTCTCACCTATAGTAATGATATTATACTCGTTCTTCTTTGAGCGGAGAATGGCGTGTGAAGAGTTTATACGTACATTGTAACGCTCAAATTTAGACTGTGTTTCACCACCCAGGATACCATCCTGCTTGGTATAAGCAAAACCCATATTAAACTTAGATACATCATTACCACCTACCATGCCTAAGGAGTGATTCTGGGTCAGTGCCCCCTTGTGATAAGATGCATCAAGCCAGTCTGTCCCCTCCCAGCCATTCTGAAGTTTCTGATAAATATCAGCAGGAAGCTTGCCTGCCCAGTCTGGTTCGGCAGCACCTCCGTTAAACTCACGGAGCTTACGGCTATAAACGTATTCCTGTGCATTCAGATTATCTGGAGCCTTAGCAAGATACTGCCATCCTATGTATCCATCGTAATTAAGCTGGAGTTTGCCAGACTTACCCTGACGGGTAGTAACCAGGATAACACCATTGGCAGCACGGGCACCATAGATGGCAGCCGAAGCAGCATCCTTCAATACATCAATACTCTCGATATCCGAGGGGTTGAGGTCATTAAGGCTACCACCTGCCACACCGTCGATAACGTACAATGGATCAGAATTACCAGTAGTACCGATACCACGGATATTAACCTTGTAGCCTTCACCAGCCTGACCACTGTTCTGCAGTATCATAACACCAGGAGTCTGACCCTGTAAAGCCGTGAATGCATCGGTAGTAGAAAGCTTAGCGATATCCTCACCCTTTACCTGAACAGTAGCACCGGTAACCAGTTTCTTCTTCTGGACACCGTAACCCACTACTACCACCTCTTCGAGTTGGGTGTTGTCTTCTTGTAGAGTAATGTTGAGATTTGACTGGTTGCCAACCTTGATTTCCTGTGGTACATAACCAATGTAAGTTACCACAATCGTAGCGCCAGGCGATACATTGAGAGTAAAGTTTCCGTCGAAATCGGTAATAACGCCGTTTCCGGTCTTACCTTTTTCAACCACGCTAGCTCCGATAACGGGGCCCTGAGCATCGACTACAGTACCTGTAATCTTTTTCGTTGCCTGCTGAACCTCCTGAGGAGACTCTGCGGCATAGGCATTCGAAGAGTAACCAAGTCCCAAAAAGGCCATGGTACCCATCAGCAGCGCTGTCTTTCTAAAATTTCGATTCATACTTAAGTTTTAACTATAGATAATTGGTTTGATAATAATTCTCTAGTTGATTTAGTTTCAGGAGTACTGAAAAGCACTACCCTAAGTTTGCCACCTAAATACATTAAATAGGTTAGCGGGCTCATTAGTTAGGACGAATTGTTTCGGGTCATAAGTCATTTTTTAAAAGTTTTAATACGTTATAGTTGAGTTCGGATATACCGAATTGCGTGCAAAGATAAATTAAAATTAACTTAAATACTTTATTTTTTGTAACGTAGAGTTTGTAAAAAGCAAGAAAAGTCCTAAAATGTTACATCTCGCAAAATATCTGTTACATTTTATTAAGAATCTCCAACACTTACTTCTTGCAATTATTAATAAGATATAACTGTTTTTCTAATTCAGTCATATCTTTATCAAGTTTTTGTAACGTGATACGGGCATAAATCTGGGTGGTACTGATTTTAGTATGCCCCAAAATTCTGCTAAGACTTTCAATTGGCATACCCTTATTTATGGCCAAAACAGCAAAACTATGTGTAGAACAGTGGAAACTGATGTGCTTCTCAACTCCTGCTGCCTCTGCCCATTTGCGGAGTGCCCTGCCTATAACGGTCTGAGTCGTTGGTATGTCAAAGAAGGGGAT
>Ga0255347_1002813_pt1 | contig 23796 bp, 41 predicted proteins | sample wastewater_treat_2_FD_192479 | JGI IMG/M metagenome (GOLD analysis project Ga0255347, IMG submission 192479) | Wastewater microbial communities from Lulu Island WWTP, Vancouver, Canada - plant24 | ecosystem: Engineered > WWTP > Wastewater > Unclassified | place: Canada: Vancouver, British...
GAAAACAGTTTAATGGAAATAGAACTATTGGAACTTTGGAAACAACTTAAAGAAAACAAAAATATTAAAGAAAATAGTAAAAAATCACATATGATATAAGAACCGATGATATCAGCACTATTTCTATGCTCTCCTCTCGTATTCATATTCGAGTTCGGACATTGATATTGAATGATTAGGACCGAATCGATTTCGTACTGCCTGGTAAATGGCTTCACGGTCTTGCTTTCGCAATGCCCCAAATTCCGGTTTTTGGAATTCTACAAGCCTAGTTTGTTTCATAGCAACCTTCTTATAATACTAGTATGACCACATTCAATATTATGCCAACAATTGTGCCGACAACGCATTCCAAACTAAATACATCATTTTCTTCCATTTTACATCACCTCACTTTTTACCAATTACTAATAGTACTTACTAGAATAAATAGTTTACGGCTGAAAAAAATATGTTATTGCAATTATTATTTTGTTATTATTACTGGTTCTTCGAATATGTCTCTACTTAATGATATTTGTTTATTTATGCTTTCCATGAAGTCGACCAAATAACTTATTGTTTCGTCATATGTTCTGCCATTTTTAATATTATCTAATCGATCCTTTGTTGAATCACTCAACTTGATTGTTTTTGTCATCATTTATATATTCCACCTTATTTTATTAGTATACTATAGTAAGTATACTAAAATCATAGTATTTATAGTTTTTGCCTGATTTTCATTGATTTTCATTGACTTACTATATTTATAGAAATTATTAATATATTTATACAGTTTTTTTAAAAAACCAATATCTATTACTTATACTTATACTTATACTTACTTATATTTTATACTTACTTATACTTATGTAATATAGTAAATATATAGTAGTAATATAGTAAATATAGTTAGTAGTTATTGATTATATAGTAATATAGTAGTTATAGTAAAAAATATAAAGAGCTTAAAACTTTAGTAGTATAGTAAAAGTTTTTACCGTATTACCTTATTAGACAATTTACGGGTATTGGTTTTTGGAAAATTTTGCAATAGGGTATGAAGAATTTTCAAGACGTTTACTGGTAACGGTTTTGGACAATACGTAGTTTAACTATAATTAGATATTCAAAACCAAAAACTATAAGTACAATAAAGTTAAAACTTCCTAATATGAAAATTATCGACTATGACGTATCTAAAAGAATTCCGCCAATCACTGAAAACGACGTTGAAACCAAAATAATCATATCACATAGCATTTCGGATGGGGGAAACAATTTCATTGATTATGTAATAAGAAACAATGATGGAATATTTATGTTTCGTGGTAATTTAAAAAATTGTATGACGGATAATTGGCTCGTTGATGTCAGTACATGGGAAGATAGATACAATAATGGTAAAACAATAATGGACTTATTATTAAAAAAACAAACTGAAATGGAAAAAGGAGATGGACAACAATACATTATATTGTGGAATCCTACAATGACTTATTGAAAATAATAAATACTTTTGATATTACCGGAAATCTAAAAACCGAACTAATGGCTTGCTGGGAGAAACTTCCAGTTAACCAAAAAGCTTAAATACGATCATAGTGTTTTATAATGTGCCCCCAAAAAACACCGGAAAGCCAGGAGACAAGATTTTTCTTGTTTCCTAACTTTTCGATGAGGGAAATGAGGTGACTAAAATGCAATCAACTGAGGAAGAAAGATATCAACGTTCCAAGGCATCATATGAAAGAAATGGGTGGAGGATTGTCGAAAATGATATCGAAAAACCTTATAAAATATGTCCAATAATTCAACGGGCTTGCATAAAAGAACAATGTCTTGCATATACATATATAATTTCTGGGTTTTTTGATGGTGAAAGAGATCAAATGTGCTATAAATATAAATGCAGTATATTGAATGTAGCACTGGGATAGGTGATGCGTGTGAAAACATTCACGGACCCCATACATAAGATTCCACAAATATTGGAAACCGAACCGAACTAGAAAAATTGGGAACGAAAATATTTTCCCCTAAACCCTAATTTTTCAGCATTTAGTTTATATACTAGAGTCCGAAATCGCGGGGAAATCAATGCAAAAACCCACGATCTTTTTTCTATAATATCAAAACTACTACCTAAATTAAAACTGATTTTAAGCGCTTAAAACGTTTATATAGCAAAGTAATTATTAAAAAACGTTTATAATAATAGCTACCAAAAGTTATAAATAAAGGCAAAACTAACAGTTCGTTATGAAAGATACAATTAAATTAATTCTTGAAGACGTAGACAAAATACCCGAGGACTTTCATGAATTAAAGAACATGCTAGAACAATCGGAAAATCCAAACGAAAAAATGCATATCAATAACATTTATAAATTCAAAAATCCGATGTTAAAAATTCCTAACATTTCAGAGGACATAACAAAACAAATTGTGTTAATCCATACGATAATAAATTATTCAAAATTCATAGGTATTGTGGTGAAGGTTCGTGAAAACAAATACGCAATAAGAGGGACACAAATCATAAATTCCCGCTATGACTCAGACATAACAACATGGGTAACTACTGGACATTCAATACTAGAAACAATATCGAAATTTCAAATTGCCATGGGCAATAATTATGTAATGTTTTATGTAATAAGAAATAAGGAAGAAATGTTATGTGTCTTGAATGAATTGTTGTGAATGGTTTTATCCTGTCCAGCCGCCTCCAGTTCTTATAACTCTTTTTGGAATCCTTGTTGGAATAGAAACATTATTAGTAAACGTTGATAGGTAAAACAAAGCCTGTGTCATGCTATCAACCTGGTCGTCGTTTTTTCCAACCGGGAACGATGCAACTTCTTCCAAAAAATCATGTATCCAATCGGCGTTTTGTGGCATAGGTAACCATACGTTACCGGCTTCCACGTATGGTGTAATTGCGCGAGCCCTAACTACCTTTCCGCCTTGTGGTTCAACGGGAATAAGACCGGGTACAGACCGTTTTAACATTGTTATTATTGCTGGACCATTTGCTTTATCTTCTATTAGTTTTGCGGACGATGTTGGCCATTTCGTTGAAAGCGTTGTAATACTTTGCATAGTGGCAATGACATCCATTTGGGCACGAACCTGATCAAGTAAATAGAAGTCGGATTTTTTTCTTCCCCATACTTGACCGACGACATAATCAGTGTCTTCCGCATCTTTGAAAGTGCAATCCCATGATTGTATTATGATATCCATATGGGGTTCGAGGTCTTTTGGTTTTTGGATATAGAATTGGTTTTTGTGGGTTGGATCGATGTCACCAGGTATTCCCCACCAGCCCCTATTAAATATGGCACCACCTGATGGGCTTGGATGCTGTTGGTAAAGTGACGCCCAAGTATAAGAACCGGCGCTAATTTTAGTAGCTTCCAATTCCTCAGCATTTCCGAAACGTTCGGGCCATAACGCTTCGCCGACTTGCCGTGGATCTTGTGGTTCCAGTGGATATTCTGCAATCATTGGGAATTTTAAAACTGTCCATTGTTCTGCCTTTGGGTTTGATGCTGCTAACGCAAGGAGTCGACCGGAAAGATCATCTTCGTGCCACCTAGTTTGCGTGATCAATATACGGGCATCCATATTAAGTCGTCTAGTATAAAAGTCGTCTTTATACCAATTATAGATACCGTTTCGGATGGTTTCTGATTCTGCGTCTTTTCTGCCACGAATTGGGTCATCAATAATACCATAAAAGAATCTTTTACCAGTGATAGATCCACCAACACCAGCGCACTTATAATAACCTACATGGTTTACAATTTCAAAATTTTCGGTATTACGCTGATATGATCTGGTTGTTGATATTGTTTTTACGTTTTTGCCGGATAGCAAAGTTTCTGGGAAAAGTTCGCGATATAAGTCATCGTCTATAATTCGCTGGACGTCTCTATTCATGTCGGATGCGAGTGAAGCAGAATAACTTGTGGCCATTATACCGATGTCGGGATTCTTGCCAAAGATCCAGGCGGGCAATCTTCTGGAAACCAATTCAGACTTTCCGCTGCCGGGTGGAAGAAATATCATAAGTCGTTTTATGTCACCAAATGCCCAGCGTTCCAAGTAATCACATATGATCTTGTGGTGCCAATTAACAGAATAATCTGGTTTTGTGTATAAGGTAAAGTCCAGTAAGTGTCTTCTTGCTTTTGCTTTTTGTATTGCAATGTCTCCTCTTTCTCCAAGTAACCAGGGAGCAATGTCACCACTAGGGGTTAAGATCGGCGACTTCAATACAGGAAGCGGATTTTCAAGTTTTGTTTTTTTCATGGTAGCGCAACCAAAAACTATTAATACTTGTAAGCGTAATGTTAACTTGGTGATGGATGTTGAAAACGATAAAGCCTGATGCAAATGGCGTATTTCCAATAATTAATGATGACCTTGATAGTAAGATTATTGTAGTGGTTGATGAATATAATGAGGAAAGATTACCTGTATCATATTTTCTGCTGGAGAACCAAAGCAAAGTGCTTTATCATATACCTTCTATGAATATCGTAAATTTTCATATAAACTTGTGTCAAACGGAATTGAGAGATTATCAAAATTTGTTTAGGATATTGGGTTCGAAATATAAACCATTATGGGCAATCACCTATTTTATTATATTTGATAGTATATATGAATACATGGAATGGAAAGCAAGGACCATTCCCGGGCAGAGGTAATCATGGACACCTATAAACTAGACAGTAATGGCATATTAAAGATTATTAATTTTGATAAATATGAATATATAGTAATGGTTTCTCGTATTGTTATATTCAATGTATATAAATTAACATTTTATCATAGAATAAATAAAAATGGTAATATAATTAATTTACATAGTGGAGATGGTTTCAATATAGGATGTGACTATGATTTACAACATTTGGTAAGTAGTTTTATGAATGCTAATTCAGAGTGTCTTTTATTTAAAAATCGCATAGAATTCCTTGAATGGATCAAAGAACAGCCAGGATTAAAAAATGGTGTATTCTACAGAAAAAATATTATGTCGGCTGACTAGTTTCTAGAATGTTCTCCCAGTCAAACTTTATTACATTAAGGTATATTTTTCCGAGGCCATTTTTTTCACAATCAACACATACCTGGAAGTCTTTCAGGTGTTCCATGAGTTTCTTTCCGGAAAGATGCTTTTCCACAGAAACGATTGTTTCTTTGTGGCAGGCAGGGCATTTTAAAAAAATTTTCATGGCAAGGCTTCCTAAATAATTTTCCCGGATTCTAGGTCAGATAGAATCTTTTTATTGTGATCGGCAACGTTGCTTTCAGTTGTGATGCCACAGCCGCCTTCACAAGTACAAGTTTTTTTATTTTTTCTTTCCAACAACTTCATAGAAATCAATGATGTTATAAAACATATGTTGGTATCAAGTTCTATGATGGCATGTGATAAGTTAGATTTTTTTTCTATTAATTCGTCGAGGGCGGCGGCAAGTTCCTCGGCAGTCATGTCTAGTTCTGGTATGTTTTCTTTGAACATGGTTTACACCGAAAAAACAACATTAAAATGACGGCCCGGAATTCTGTGAATGGAAGTGTCGCTTCCGCGTCCGGTCTTCAAAGTATAGGTTCCGGGCGATAGTCTGCCTTGCCAGAAGAACGGCCTGTTTCCGTGGATGGTTTCCATGTCAATTATCTGGCCTTTTTCATTGAGAAGGGTCCAATTCTTTTCGCGGCCAACCGCTACTCTAGCATAGCAAGAATCGCTTATGCCGCCATACTCTTTTGAAATAGTGTATATGTTATTTAGAACGCTTATCGAAAAGTCTTCAAACTTAAATAGAAGCTTTGGTTCCATGTTCTGTTTATTAATGTCGGGACTAGGAGTTTCGGGAGCATTGTCTTCCTGTTCGGTTTCCTTTGTTTTATCATGTTTTGTCATTTATTTGCCTCTCTGCAATTTTGATAATTCTTTAGCTATTTTGTTTTTCTGCTTTTCTAGGTTACTTCTTTCGGTTGGTGGAAGGTCATTAATGATTTCTTCCAACTGTGTAATTTCGTCTAAAACGTAATTGTATGGTGTTTTTCTTACCACGTTCTCCATCCTCGGTCCTTGGTTTTAATGAGATGTTCTAAATGTTTTTTAAAATAGATTTTTTCGCGATATCGAAAGTCCTGGTTGGATTGTCTTCGAACTTCCGGACTGTCATGGTTATACCAAAATGGGTTGTACTTGCGGTATTTAGAAAATTTTGGGAATTTTGAGTTTTTGCTGTAAATTCTATAAGTTTTAGACATATATAGTACTATAATTTATTTTTATTGAATATTATCAACTTTATTACAATATTCTATATAATTTTTGCTAAGATCATATTCTTCAATAATTTTTGTGAAATAATCACTAGCAAAGATCATATTCCTTTTTAGTGTCAAACCAACCAACAATTCCAAAAATTGTCATTGGCTTACCATCAATGATACTTTTACCAGATTCTGTTGATATTGTCCATTTACCAGGTACTAGTTTTTTCATTTTCTCTAAAGCAAATAGACTTTCTTGTTCTGTATCAAAATTCATTCCAATATTAAATTGCGACATATTGTTATCACCGTTATTATGATGTATTTTTATGATACTTGTAATAGAAGTATTTTTAAAAAAGTGTTTCATTTAAAAAAATGTTTATTGCTATATTTTTATGAACAGCCACACATACCCATATTCATTAATTTTGTTATTATCGTATATTCAGGAAGAATATAACCCATTAATATACCAACTAAAATACTAAGTATTATCCCAATAAATATCAACGATACCACAAACATAATTGTTGGTCCAACAATACGTTCCGATGTATCATTGTATGAATTTTCTTTTTGAAATTTCAAAACATAACGATATGTGAAATATGATATCAATAAACTAAAAACTATTGTAAATATATATGCCACTATATTCAAAAGTGATTCTGTGCGAGTACCTTCTATTAACACATTATATGAATAGTTGGTAGTATTTTGTAGTTTCGTTAAAATCGCTTGTGCAAGCGCAAACTCTTCCGGACTTAGTACCATGTTAATACACCAAATAGAATATTGTTTTATATGTATTTATAGTTTTTGGTAGCAAGTTCCTTTTTTATACAACTCGGGCACATAGCAGGTCCTCGCTCCGGAATCTTAACTTTACATTTAGTGCATTTTTTCATGACAGATCTTCCAAGTTTAGTGCTTTATGTAGTCTTCCATCGTCTATTCTTTCGATACCAATGTGACATCCAGTATGGTACCTGGTTCTTGCTTCATTAATCCTTTTAAGGCATCTCCACAAGCTCTTCCCCTTTGCCCAAGGGTGTTCAAATGAGGAGGCATTTGCTTAAACCCAAACAAGTTATGAGTTCGGTTTTGCTGTATCCTTATTTTACCAATATATACTAGTACTTACTAGTATATAAATGTTATGGTTGTGTTTTTCCTATTTATAGTTTTTGGTAGTAAAAAAAATAAAAAATATAATATATTTCATTACTTGAGTGGCCTTGGAACACTTGTCTTATATACGGGTTTTAATGGTCTAGGAACATGTTCATTGTTTCTGAATGCTATCCGTAAGTATATTGTAGTATCGCATTCATTGTAGTCAAGGGGCTCTGTTTCAGTGAATTTCTGATTACTGTGGTCGGATAGCCCAATGCCGCCGCCAGTTAAGTCATTGCATGATCTTGTGGCGTGCGCTTTTACACAACACGAAGTCGAACCATTAAAGAAATGATGGCCACCATCAGTAGTTGTATTATAGTATAGTGGGATTGCAGCGGATGTAGTATCATAACGGGTTATTGGATTTGTTTTTATAGCATCTATCCAGGTTCTTGGGTAATGATTACCGGTGCCAATATATGGATCAATTACTTCATAATGACATTTCTTGGTTCCAGGTTTCCAGACAACTTTTATCAGACCATTATCAGGATCATTGGAATCAATCTCGGCTTGTTCTGCTTCGGGTGTTCCGTTGCGATATGCCGTGAATTTTCCGAAGTCGTTTATGGGGTGTTCGAGTAAAACTGTCTGACCATATGGTATTCTATAAGTTCCAATGTATTTTCCAGATAAATATATTTCACAATCTGCGGCTTTTCCGATACCATTGTCTTTATGGCTGTTATGTAGTCGTATTCTGAAATGTTGGCCATGATTAAGAACCACATAGCCATCTGACGTTTCTTCTTGTGCCTCAGGGACACTCACACTGAATCCATTTAGGGTACTCATTGTTGTTTCCTCCATTCGAAAGCATTTTCAATGCAATCGGAGTAAGGTCCATATAGGACCACAAATACGTCACCTCCTAACAATGTATTAAAAAATATATGGATCAAATTTCAATTAGATTCGATCCTGCTTGAATATCTGACTTTTTTCCAGAACACTTGCTATTGGATACTTTTATGGTGCTTGATACTGGATTGAATGGATCCACTGTAACATAACAGCCGCCAGTGGTAACCAACTTACAATTCTTGACTTCAGCATAAGATTGTCCGATTGCATGAATTCCGTAATAGCCTTCAATGACACAATTATCGAAGGTTACATGGGCTTGTTCAATTAGGTAGGTTGCCCCACCAGTAGAATCATGACGGTTCTTATTGCTTTTTAGCGTGGAGTCTTTAATGGTACCAGTGCCGTCTCGTACCATAAATCCGTATGATCCAGTGGTTTTTGTACAGTCCATGTTAAGGTTTTCTATTATGAAGTCGTTTACTTGCCAGACGGTTACTTGGCTATCAGTTCGGATGTTGGATGCAGAAATGCCGTCTTTTGAACGTTCCCGAAAGTCATCATTGCCATATAGTACAAGGCCTTCTCTGCAATTCCAGGATTCTGAATCGCGAACTTGGCTATTGTGACAGGTATCTAATATGATTGCTTCAGCGCCACAATTTTCAGAATATATGTTGGATACAATTTCGTCTGTTCCGCTACCAGAACCATTGTTTCCGAGGTATATTCCAGAACCCCAAGAATTAAGTAGTTTGAGATTGTGGTAATTTCCGTTGGTTCTGAGGGAGCCTACTAGTATCAGGCCTTCGCCGTCGTGTGGCTGACCATCGGTTTGTTTTGCTCGATTACCGTCTAACGTTAAATACGCTACTTCAAAGTTTTCATAACCGAGATCGTATGCTTTTGTTGCACGTATTAACATTAAGGCGACGTGACGATCCGGACTTCTTTGACCAGGCATCATTTGAATTATGGTTTTGTCTTCACCAGCACCATATATACGCATGGCCTTATCAAGTACCGGGAAACACGTATAGAATATGTTGCTTCCATCTGGATTTAAAGCAAATTTATGTTTTGCAGACAAAAGATATTTTCCGGAATCTATGTATAGGCTTCCGCCATCTGGTACCGCATCAATGGCTTTTTTGAATAGGTCAACAGCATCGGAACCAACAGAAACCTTACCTAACTGTCTGCTAGAAGTTTTTGCGATAATGAAATCGTCTTCAGTATAGATGGTTACGTCGTATTGGGTCGATACATCATTTTGTACAGACGAACCTTTTGGATCTTCAAAACCAATACTTTCAGTTATGATGGGTTGTTCTTCGCATGTACAATCACAGTCATATTCTGTTTCTTCTTCCGGCATTTCTATTTCTGGTATGTCGGGAAATTCCATGTTCAGAAGGTCGTCGTTCATGCTAAAGGCGGTTAACGTAGTTAGCATAAGTAAAATAATTGTGGATAATATTAATTTTTTCATGAAGACTCCGAATTACTTTTATTGAGGGTTTTCTTGAATTCTTCAAATGCTTTTATTTGTTCGTCTGTCCATGATTCTATAGCAGCTACATCAGGATCAATTGCACTTTCTATCCGGACTGTTTGGATGGGGGGACGTAGCGATAAATAAATTTTGCTGGTCTCATTATAGAGCCGTAAGTATTTTTCATACCAAAATTTGTCGCGAGTACCATCATCTCCTATTGGGAGCACAAATTCATTATTGGAACCATCCAATACTGATTCTATTCGAGATAGTTCGCGTTCATAACGATTCAGGATAGTTGGAGAATATTGGTTGACACGCTCGGCTATAGTGGCAGACAAAAAAGCATCTGCTGTTTGTGTAGCTTCTTCTGCCTTTTCTCGGGCTGCCTTCATATGTTTCCAGATAGCTACTTCGGATACGTCGACGCCATATTCTTTTAGTAGAATTCCTTTTAGTTCTTTTGAAGTGAGAGTACAATTATCAATGATGTATTGTTTTGCTTCTTCCGTTATTACACAGGGGGTTGCCATTATGTTTCACCAAAAATATTATAAAAATTTGCTTTCATATAATTGCGTTACAAGATGTATTGCTTCTTGTTTGTTCTGACAGCCTTGCAACGCAAAAGATTCTTGCCAGCAAGGTATATCCTCATCATTGACGTCTACATATAAATCAAAAAAACACTTTTCCGGAATTGCGCGATTTAAAAAAGCAACGGAACTTTCTAAGTCCGTTAGCTTTTTTTCTTTCACACATTCACCACACAAATAAAGTTCCAGGGTGACGATCTTCATATTCTTTTCGCCTTCGTATAATTTCGTTGTCTAACGTTTCTATTAAGTCATGTCGGTTTTCCTTAATACATTTATCTCGGAGTCTTTCTGCCATTCCCATTACATAGAATATGTTGGACTTTTTTGAACCAAGCAACTCAATTATTGCGCTTATTCGGGTATCCAAGTCTAGTGAAACTTTGTTTTCGTATGGGATTTCGATTATTACGTTTTTGAATTCTCTAATCGGATTAAGTTCTATTGTGTCGTATAATTCCACCCAGAACCTGGTATCGTCGTCCAAAGCATATCTGTCTAGCTGGGACCGACTAAAAAAATTTTGATTCATTTAATAATATCACCATTGATATTGATTAGCCATACGATATGTGACTAACATCTGGAGGAATTTTAGAATTCTCCGCTTTCATGGCTTTTTCTTTTGCCTGTGCTTCCTGGGCTTGCTTAATAACGTAATCTAGGGTATTGCGTTTGATTGACGAAAACGTTTCTAGATCCATTTCGGGTTGCAGATCCAATATAACTACGTCAGCATGTGTAATGGTTCCCTGGGAATTATATTCTTTTCCGGTCACGGGATCAACTTCATGGAGATAGAAATCAATGCCAACCATTGCATTAGGTTTTATGTCGGTTGCGAAAAACTTGTTACCGCCTGCGAAAATTATGTATTTTGCAGGATTTTCAGTATCAGCATTTTCGCTTTCACAGGAACAACAATTTTCGCCTTCGCTTTCTTTATTTTCTAGTTCGTTCCAGGTAGCTATAAATTCATCGATGAAGGAATTAAGGCGAGTTTCAATTATTTCGTTTAGTTCGGATTTCAGGGTTTCCAAATCTTCTTGTGTAACTTCAGTCATTTTCTTGTCCTCGAAACTATTTTATTATTTTAGTTTTTTTGAATAAGCTTTCTGATAAAATACGTCAAATGCTGAACCGGATATTTGGTCTAGCCAGAACCAGTCTTGTTGTGAAATGGTTCTTTTGTCATATAGCATTTTTTTATCGTAATAGAATTCACGGTCGGTTATTTCTGGTAATAAAATTTCGGTTGAAATAAGGTCACAATTTTCGCATTGCAATTCGCCTCGAACATTGTACCGGAGCAAACTACTACATTCATCGCAACGTAGGTCTACTCCGGTTCCAAAATCTTCTGTACATCCCACACATGAACTCGTTGTTATCGGATGAGTTCCGAATTTTTGCATGGTTTTCCGTTCGCGAATGTATGCTGCTTTTTCTTCTTTTGTTTTGAAAAATATTTTGGTTTTTTTGCCGCAAATACTTATCACTAAAAAGATAGGTTTTTTGGGTTTTACGTATTTGCGGTTGCGTATTTTCTGTTGCTCTATATAGTGGTACTTGCACAAGGAATGTAATTTGTTGACAGTATCCTTGCGGCCATATGCGTTATCCTCAGATAATTCTATACCACATATATAACAATGATTACGATCGGATTTCAAAAAGAGTCACCAAAACAATATTATTAAAATGTATTTAATACTTTTCTAGTATATAAAGTTTTTGGTTGAAAACTATTGAAACTATTGTTGAAGTTGATCTTCCAGAAGGTTTTGATAGAAATCCCAGGCAACATATATGTCCGGAAATTCCAGGACGGTATTATAACTGGTTATTACTTTTATATTGTTTGGTGTTTTTATGAAGTCAAAATATTCGGAAATTTGGTTTGTGTCAAAATCTATTATGTTCATGTGGACTTTGCCATAACGACGAATTGTTTTTATGTACTTCATGTAGATGGCTATTGGTGGCATTATATAGGTGGCTAGAAATTTAGGGTAGTTTACTTGGTAAATGATTGGCCAGTTATCGAAGTTTGTCATTGTAATATCCATCTTGTTATGTTTTAATTGCCATTGGATGTTGTGTTCTTTTTATATATTTCCATTAATACGGATATGTTTTTAGGGATGTCAGATAATGGTCCACTTTTGTACCAACACTTATAACCAGACGGTTGCATAATGCGAAGGTCTTCACGGTAATTTCCTCTACCTATCCATCCCCAGTTCGGGAGTATGTCTCCATTTAGAAATCTAATTTCTGTTGTTCGGAAGTATTTTGGCACGTGGTAGTTTTCATTGTGCCTAATACAATACAAAATTGTATGATAATCTTCATCTTTTTCATCTAGTGTTCTTTTTGTGCAATCGCCTGCAATTACCAAAACATCCGGTAATTCTGGTACGTAAAAGTAACACATACCTCTGGAATCTGGACCAAGTATTTGAATATTCATGGTGTGTAGTTAGTTGTTTTTGTATTTATACGTTTTGGTTAATCAGTGTAGATATGAGCACTCGCAGAAATCGTTGTTAGACTACCGGGCAAAACATTAAGATCATTTGCAATTTTTTCCTGGAGTTTAGCGAGGCCATAAACGTTTGTGGGCCAGGCTTGTAATATATCATGGCTTCTAAAGAAATGGGTGGCGTATAGTTTACCTAATCGTAGTTTATAATCTGCGACAATTTGACATGGGTGATGCATATTGGTTTCTAGGTCTTTTTCGGGTAGCCATAGATAGGCTGTTGCTCGACGTGTTGTGGGATGATCTTTTAGAAGTTTCGTGATGTAGTATATTTGGCGAGACATGCGCTCGTTGTAGGTGTAATCGAAGCCTTTACAATCATAGGAAAAGTCCATTAATTGTTCTGCATATATATTAAGGGCATTTATGTCCCAACTAGAATTTTTTATTGGAAAACCTTCTAGTGGTTTTTTAATTTCAACAACAAAGTTCTGAACTTCGCGAGTCATATTGTGGTCTTCAGTGATTATATTGTTTCCAACACGTTTTATATAATTTATTATATAGTTCCAGGCGTCAGAACTATTATTAAAAATGTTAAAGGTTGTCATTGTAGTTCTGAAAACAAATAATTTTGTACAACATCGTTACATGCTATTATACATCCATTTTTTGCTAAGTCTTTAACCTTAATAGTAACATAACTACCTCCTGACTTAAACTTAATTGGATTAAGTGTGCATTCCAAAATTTCTGTGGTTAATCGAAGCTTATCGACGTCGAAAAATATCCATGCTTCGGACTTTCCATTAGCATTGAGCCATCGATATAAATAATATTTAGCAAATGTTCCGTCAAGTATTTTATGGTATTCAGTATAAGTATAAAACGGTGTGGAATATCTTAACATAATGGAATGAAAGGCATTCCAGATGTTTGGATTCTCAATAACTCTTTGAGCAATTGTATCCGATACCAAACAAATATGAGAATCTACACCTAATTTCATGTCTTCTTCTGGCAAACATTTTTCAATGGTTGCAATTTTTGGGAGCAATGACATTATAATATTATCTGCTTCTTGATCATACTTTTTAATGTCTTCTATTTTTTTTAATGCATAATCATTTGTCATGTTTTAACCTCCTAATAAAACGTATTTTAACCAGTATGTACTATTACACCTAATTTAGATCGTTCATTCAAGGAGTTTTACAATATGGCATATGTTTATATAGCGGACATCTTGGATTATCACAATCCCTAATTTCATCAGGATAGCAATTCATGCAATCTGCACAAAATGCTAGTATAGCTTCTTTACGTGAGAGTTCTTTGCTTGCTTTGAAATCAGTTAATTCTTTAACTCCTTTGGCTCTTTTCATTGAAAATCACTTCTATATATAATTGCGTTTAGTTTTTCCAATTCCTCGAGACTCCAGGAATATGGTATTGTATTATGGCCTTTCAGAACACGCTTTTTTAGATTTTCTTCAGAAAATTGATCTTGTTTAGCCATCCTAACCAATGATACTACTATAAAATTGCCAACATTATCCACAATCATTTTTATGGTGTCTTCAGTTCCGGCTGTTTCTATTTGCTGGAAGTTCATGGTTAGGTCAATGTCTTGGCCAAGAATGCCATTTCGACGTGACATTCGGCCATATTCACGATGGCCCTGTATAGTAAAAGAGTGACCATCTTGTTCTAGATAAAAGTTAGTGTTATGTAATTTATTGAGTTTTTCTATCGCTGCTAAAAAATCAATTGCTTTAGCACTCTTTCCAAACCGTTCTACAAAGCTTTTCTTTGTACGAGTTCTATTTACGTTTTTTAATAGTGTTTCGAGTGTCGGTATAGTCAGTATAGTCGTCTTAATCATTTTAATTCACCTCAAAAATTTTGCCAATAAGAATATTATTATTATATATGTTAAGCCATGTTTCGTTTGTGGTTTCTTGCCAATCTGAAAAATAGGCATTTGGCCACATTTTAAAAGTTTCGATCATACATTTATCTATAGAGTCATATGATTTTGTGTCATTTAATACTAGTTTATACATGATTTAACTCCTACGTACAATAATAGTGCTTAATCGTATTTATAGGTTTTGGTCAAAAAAATTTATTTTAGTAGTTCTAGAGTTTCTGCTTTCAAACTACTATTATCTTTGAAAATACCGCGTACCGCGGATGATTCAGTAACACCCGGTATTCTAGCACCTCGAACTGACATACATGTATGGGTTGCATTAACTTTTACCATTACACCTTTTACATTTGGAATCCAAGTCATAAGGTAGTCTGCTATTTGGCACGTCATATTTTCTTGTAGTTGCGGTCTCGACGCAAACTTGCGAACTGTTCTTGCTATCTTACTAAGTCCTACAATATGAGTACTTGGTATGTATGCCACACTAGCAGTACCTGAAAATTGCATCAAATGATGTCCACAAAATGAAGTAAATTCAATGTCTTTTACTATCACTAGGTCATCACTCATAGCAGGAAATATGCCCTTGCCTTTTTCTAGATCATCCCAATTTCTCCATTCTTCAAATTCCGCCATCATGCGCTTGATACGATTTTCTGTATTTTGTTTTGCTTCTTCATCAAAAAGATCTTCGGGAAAATATAAACCTATTGTTTTCATTTAATCAATCCTAATAAAAATTATTTACTTAGATGTGTTCTTCTGCACTATTATCAGCTGATTCATGAACAGTAACACTAACATGGTCATTATAACCGCTAAGATCCGCAAGTAAAGCCATATCGGCTAGTATTTTTTTTGCTAGGTTTTCCGCAGTTGGGTTACCAGACATTATAGTAACTTTTAAATTCATGACATTTAATAATTCTACTAATGGGTCATCCATGTTCAAAATGGTTCTATGGTCCCAGGTATCCTTGAAGTAATTTTTGATTGTTCTATAGTCTAGTAGCATTCCGCATTGGTCCATTTCTCGGTTTGATTCAATTTCAATTTCAACGACCCATGTATGACCATGTAAGTGCTTGCAATTTCCATTATATCCTAAAAGCCTGTGCGCGGCATCAAAAGTCACTCTTTGTTTCAATTTCATATTTGTTTCTCCGTATAATAGTATTTTTTATTGATAGTATTTAAAGCATTTGGTACACATTTTCTGTTTTTGAAGGAAAGTAACTATTTATGTTTTTTTGTGTTTCCGCCTTTTTCTTTTCTTGTTCAAAATCTTCTATAAATATACCAGATTTTTTATAGTCATTGTATGTTTTTTGGTATCCGTGTTGGTTATAATCATTTAGAAAGTTTTGCATAGTAATGACTGTTTTTGTTTCGTTTAGTGATCTAGCGTACTTTAGTAAGGCATCATAATCGTCGACTAAAGCATTAATTGTTTTGTTGACTTCAACAAATTGATATAAATTATGTAGCGATATTATAATTGGTACCAACTGATTATCCTGGCTATACATGAAGTCTATATTAGTGTTTCTACAGTATGGACAATTACAGGGCAGAGTTTTCATTAGTTTTTGTTTGTTACGGCCAAATAACAAAAAATATCGAGCTGACATCGGCAAATAATACATACGAGTCCTTGATCCCATGTTAAAGGTAGAAGAATCAAAAGTTATTTTTGTGTTAAAGTGGTGTGATAACATTGCCAAGGCTAACATATTTTGTATACTACTCATACCAAAGAAGTGAATGTTGTTGAGTAAATTTTTTGCGTTGTTTTCATGTAAAACCATATAGCCAAGGGTTTGCAGAAAAACATTACTAGATGGTTTGATACCAATTGCCCAGCCATCAAAATTAAAGTCTTTGACTGCATTATACCAGGTTTTTATTTGTGTCAGGTTATGACCATGCAAAATATTATATAATTTGAAGTTATAATTTTCTCGACTATTTTGAAATATTTGAAAATTTTCCAATGATCTTTTAAGAGACGTATTAAAATCATTTACAATCGGTTCATCAAGATTCATTCCAATATCTGCATTTTTTTCAATCCATCGCAATATATCTATTGGCTGAATACTAATAGGTTTTCCTTTACGAGTAAATGATGCAATTTGGAATCCGCCGCTATCTACAAGCAACTTTAAGTTTGATGGATAACCGTATGTCTTTCTAACGTTTTCGATGTCAATATTGTAATATGCATTTACTAATGCATGATCATGCTGAAAAGCAGACTTTTCTGTAAAATATTTAATGTCATATCCATTAAACTCTAATTCAGGATGATTTTTCCAGTAGTTTTCAAATTGTTGTCCATTAGCCGGTACATAAATTGATTTCATAATAATTCCTGGATGATTTTATTTATTACGGTCTGGTACTGATATTTTTTCACAAAGTTTTGAATATAATGCCTATCTTTGTCAGTTGCATTTATCGCTGAATTAATATAATTTTGTATTTTATTTTCATTAATGTATCTACATAAATGTGGTACTGTTTCTTTAAAAGACAATTTATCCGGTACAATCGGAATACATCCACAACACATACCTTCAACTACACCGATGCCAAACGTTTCTTGTTCTGAAGGAGCGATTATTCCAGATGCTTTACTTAACAAATCATAGTATTCATTTTTAGTTCTTTGTTTATCTAGGCTTACTATAATATTGTTATTTTCTCGGAGTTTAAGTACTTTTTGGTAGCCTTTTTCAATGGATTTACGACCAGTAAAAACAATATAAGGTTCTTTGGGTATATTACCGTATTGCAATGTCAAACCTTGTACATCTATGGGAAATCCAACTACTTTTACTTTATCTTCAGGTACTGTTCTATTAGATATTAGTAGATCTTTATGGAATTGAGTTGCAACAAAAATTTTGTCGCAAACCTGAAACCAAGATTCTTCGAGTCCTTTGGCCCATGAAGTCATTCCTGTTTGGGCAGTTAAATCCCACGGATCGTATGTACCAGCATGCAGGTATCCGGATATTTTAATATCTTTTTTGAGTAATGCTTTTATATAGGGCAAAACTTCTAAACCTGGATTCCAGAGGTCTGTAAAAAATATTGTGTCACTAGATTTAATAGTATCAAATTGTTTAAGTAAATTAGTTAATTGTGTTAATTTCCAAATATTGGTTCCTATGGGGTCCAGAAAAAACTTTCCTTGCAAGTTACAATCAAATGATTCGCCGAGAATGATTTTGTTTGGTATATTATTGAATTCGAAAACATCCTGAAAATATTTGAGCCATTGTATAGAATATCTTTGTTCTAAGGGTTCCATAGGCATTAAAAAAATAGTCATTTTGTCCAAGCACCGCCTTTTGCAAACTGAAGTTTTTTACAATTCCTGCATAATGAATTAGGATGATTTTTATTAATATTATTTATGTTGGTTATGTGCCCAATTGGATATTTATTGTTGTAGTCGTTACAACACGATACAATAGATCCATCCCACAACACAACACAATAATTATATTTTAAGAAGTAACATTCTTTTGATTCGGGCATTTCACTTTTGGTATTGATTTGTGATGCCCAATTATCCTGTAATTTTTGTTCGTGGACTATGTTGGGCCCGAATTTAAATACAGAAAGGTCATTTTCTGTTATGGTATGTATTCGTATATTGGTGTCGGGATAGTTTTCACATATACTAAGAAATTTATTAACGTTATCAATGTAACCGGGTTTATTATAAAAGTAATCACAAGCTATTCGAATTAATTTTGGTTCAGATCTTAAAACATTATAACCAAAATCTTTTAATAATAATCCATTTGTACTAAATTCGCAGTTAACATTATATGTCCAGAATATTTTTATAATATCTGGTAATTTTACATGTAATAATGGTTCTCCCATGTGGTGTAATGCAATATACGTTTGGTTGTTTTTTTGACAATATTCCGCAACTTTTTTTACTATTTCAACAGATACATAACCTTTTGGTCTTGTCATTTTATTATGTGGGCAATAACTACAATTAGCATTACAATAATTAGTGGTTTCAAGCTGATAAATTTTCATACTATAGTTTATGCGCTTTTAGTATAAAAAGGTTTTGGTTAGAAAAATTTAGTCTTCTTCTTCGTTGTTATCATCTTCTATATCTTTATCTTTTTTGTTATAAGGCATATGCGGATATAATGGACAATTTATGTTATTACAATCACGAAGATCTTTGTCTTCGTACTCGCCCATACAATCAGCACAAAACGCTTTTATTGCTCTTTTTGGAGGTAGTGTTTTGTAGTCTTTACGATATTGTAATAGTTCTTTTACACCTTTAGGTTTTGACATTTTTAATACCTACTTATATATTTGTATCCTGATATTCGTCACGACTTGTTTTCATAAATTGTTCTTTTGGAATACAATAAATTAAACTAGATGTTTCGAGTTTAACAGTATCAGTCGTTTTAAGCAGTTTAACATTTTCTTGTGATATACATGCCATGATATGACAACTCGATAAAATATCGCCGGGAACCAAATTTAAATTATTAAGCATTACTTCGTAGGTTATAAGATAACCCTGACTTATAAAATAACGTATTGTATCATAATTAGCAACTTCTGATTGTCCTCCTGCACCAAAATATAGGTGCGAAACAATGATATGCTGTTTAAGACACTGATATAATTTGTCTAGAATAACATCTATGGATTGATCGCCTACAATAAAAAGAGTTTGAAGGCCTTTGAGCCGGCCTTCTACTTCTTTTCCTACCCAAAAGTTACTTTGGGACAATTTTAACGCCTTCCTCTTCTCCTGTGATTGTGTACTTCTTCCACCTTCCTCTTCCTTCCCTGATGTCTCGGAGTATTGCTTTAACCTGTCCTTTGGTCTTTTTAGGGTCATCATCGGGCCTTGTTTCAATAACCATGCTAACAATGTCGTTGACGGTAGCCGCTCCGGTTACAAGGGCAGTCTCAATTGCATCGGCTCTGCTATTCTTGGTGTCAAACATTTTCTTTTCACTCTCCATATTGTTCTGGTTTTGTTTGGTCTCAACGGGCAATACAATGGTCTGGATCGTTTTGCTTGTAAACTGTCCTAATTCGTTTCGACCAGCAATAGTCTCGTTTTTTTGTCCTTTTACAAACTGGCCTTTTTCATTTCTGTATTGCACAATATATCACTCCTCATACCTTAACAAATACATATAGTACCTTTGAGAATATATAGTTTACGCCACAACATCAAAATAAGGACAAAATAAAAAAATTAAAATGATTGTATAAAAAAAATAATAATTTTTGTTTGGTAAAACCAGTAGGCTAATATCAGTTTTTTAAATTACTTAAAAATTAGGTCACGCGAACTTATTAGTTCACGCGAATTTAGTCATACCTACAACTGCATCCGTTTTCATTATCTTCGGATACTGTAATAACGATTTGTCGGTTAGGATAGATTGAATTAATAGATTTATATAAGTTGTCTGATATTGTTTCACAACTTCCAAGATCTGTTTTATTTAGTTTTGGTATACAAAAAGTTTCAACGAAATGTTTAAATAATATAAATTCTATATCACGTTCGTTATGTTTTACTTCAATACAAACCTTTACATGAAAAATGTGTCTGTGAGAACTACGTAAAAAGGATACTTCTTCGGGTGCGTTTGGATAAGAATGAAAACCTTCGAACTGGGTATTAATCCAAATAAATTTTTTGTTCATATATAAACACCTAAAAATCAAATAAAGTCTTTGTTTTTTTAGCTGGCTTAACTTCCTTTTTGATTTTAATTTCAGATAAACCAAGTAGTTTACGTTCTTTAGTATCACATCCAAGTGCTAGGGCAACTTCGTTCCAGTCTATATGGGCTAGATTACATATATTTCGTTGGAATTCTTGTTCACTCCAAAAATAAAAACGTTTTGCCAGACTTTTTTGGAGTTCAAAGACCTTAGATTCTTTTTCTTTTGTGGCTTTGGGATATTTTATAAAAGCATTTTTATCAGACAAACCTAAATAAAGTAGATCGGTTACCATTTTTTGATCACAAAAAAATAAATATTGGTTAATTGTATTACACCAATATAAATCTTTTGTAGAACCCGAACACCATCTAACTAGTGGATATACTAGTTTTGGATCAACATTTTCGGGATGACCAGATTTTAATGCTTTCATAGAGTTAAGCATAATTACTCCATAAGTTTATAGAACATGGCTTCTATTACAATTTGTGGCCATGAACCATCTTTTAGGTGTTTATAAGCTTCACATATCTCTAAAATAGCTAATTTTTTGTATATGTCTGATTCTGAACTATTAAAAATGACAGTTTCTAAATCTTTTAAGAATTGTTCATTATCTATACTTTTATCTAAATATGTTTGACGTGCATTTATAAAATCCTTCTTTTTAATTAAGTCAAAAATTACTTTTGCAAAAATTGTTTCATTAACTAACTTGGATAAAGTTACGCCATCTTTTAGTTCTTGAATTTTATTAATCGATGCACGTAAATCAGAACCGTTGTGTTCCACAATTTTTTCAAGCGCTGCTAGTTCATATGATATTTTTTCTTGTTTACAAATAAATTCTAAACGCTTTATAATATCTTCTTTTTTAATGTTAGAAAAATCTATTTTAATGCATCTGCTTTGTAATGGATCGTCAACACGATTGATATAATTACATGTAAGTATAAACCGACAATTACCAGCATATTGTTCCATTAAGTTTCGTAGGGAATCTTGTGCTGAATTAGTTAAAGCATCGCATTCATCGAGAATACAAATCTTAATATTAGAATCTTTACTACGAGTCGATGCAAAAGTTTTAACTTTTTCTCTTATGGTGTCAATTCCTCTTTCATCTGAACTATTTAAAATAATATAATCACATTTTAATTTTTTTACAATAACTCTAGCTAACGTAGTTTTTCCTGTACCAGGTGGACCAGATAATAAAAGATGTGGCATAGAATCATCTATATCAAAATTTAAGTTTAGACCCACTATATCTTCTAGAATTTGTGGCCGATATTTTTCTACAAGTAATGTCATTTTATTCCTCCAAAAAGGTTATTTAGGTTTCTTCAATAACTAACGGAGAAACCATCCATTTAATAGTAGAATCAGGTTCTGTGCTGGTAATAAGTATTGGATAATCTTCATTAAACGCTACCATTACTTTACCAGTAATTACAGAAATAAATTCCAGAAATGTTATTCCGTATTTAGTTCTTACATCTTTATAATCGACTTTTGTTTTGGTTGTTAATTCGTCTGATTCTTTTTCGCCGGTCTTAACATAGAAAATATTATTTTTTACTTCTGCTATAACACCAGTTTTTTCTGATCGTAGTGTTGCAGTATTCTTTTTAATTGTTGTAAAAACATTACTATCTAATTCAAAACCGCCGTCATGAGCTAATGTTGGTAATGTTTCTAAATCACAATTTATGTATTTTTCGTCTACCATAATAATTTTTGCGTCATTATTGTCAGAATTTATTATAAATGCATTTTCTTTAATAGATAATTCAACATTTCCTGACATTGTACCTAAAACGGCTAACAATCGTGGAATGTTTCCTATTGGCACGTTCATTGGTGTATAATCCAAGAAAACGTTTTTCCGGAGTAGGCCAGTTACTGCACCGCAATTGCTTATATCTTTTACGGTCAGGGTTAGCCCCTCAGGACCAAACTTAAGTATGCCTTCGGGTATGGCTCCGTTTATGCTAACTTTTTTTATAAAATCTGCTAGAGTTTTTGCACTTGTCTTTATAGTATCACAACCTTCTAAAAATGTTATTAAAACAAGTTAACGTTAATAGTATTTAAAGGTTTTGGTAAACCTTGATTATTTTCCAGCACATCTGATATGGAGACGATCTGAATAATTGCAACCAAGTCGGCATGCTACCTTCCAGGTGTTTTTGCCGGAAATCGATAGTTTTTGGTTATTGTCGCCAGCTGGCATCAACCAGGTCCTAGAAGGATTTAGATCCGTGTTCTCAAACATATCTTTGATTTCAGCTTCCAAGAAGGCCCACGGTAAATTACCAACAACAAACTTAAAGTAAATGTTTTTGCGGCCACTATCCGAAATTTTTAACCAATTGGTTATAAACTCATTGCGGTCCTTGGAGGAAGTAAAACAATCCTTCTTGGGACTAATAACCATAATATTGAAGCGTTTAAATAGTTCTTCCTGGTTGTTTATGGTACCGTTGGTTTCGATGTCGAATAGTTGACCGGGTAAACCGTTCATGATTTCAGAAATGGCAGTGGGTTGTAGCAACGGCTCGCCGCCTGTAAAGATTATTCGACTGTTCGGATAAGTTTTCAGGTAGTTTTGGATACGACTTATCACAGAAGACGTTTCAACTTCTTCGACCCTATCTTTCTGTGGAGAATCGCAGCCTTTACAAGATCTATTACATTTTGATAGTCGAACGAATATAGCTGGCCTTCCTACAGCAGGGCCTTCTCCTTGTAGGCTATAAAATATTTCGCTTAGGTTCATCATTGTTTTCATAGTTATAGTTTAGTTTTAGGTGTTTAAATACTTTTTGGTTAACATAAAAAAGGTGGATGGAAACGACGGATCAAGTGGGCATCAGGGGGCGACCTCCTCCGCGTCGATGATCTGATTCAGAGATGCTCGTTGTTCTGGGGTCACCTCCCTGCTGAGAACGGCCTCCCAGCCGCTCTCAGTGAGTTGGCGATCCTCCTCCTGCCAGCCTTCCTTATTCATCAAATCTGCCTGGAAGGAACATGCAAAATGCCTCTCTTGGACTCTCTGGGTATCGGAGCATTGCCCGCAACAGGCGGGCGCGATGGCATACTCTCTGCCTGGCAAGGGGGCAATCCCCCACGGGCAGCCTTCCAGCTCTCCGGGGTATGGGGCGCGGGCCATCTTAGGCCACCTCCTCGACCTCTATCATGGCGAGCATGTCGTCGATGATCGCTATCGCCCAAGCCGTCTCGCCTACGGATA
>Ga0255347_1002818_pt1 | contig 23784 bp, 28 predicted proteins | sample wastewater_treat_2_FD_192479 | JGI IMG/M metagenome (GOLD analysis project Ga0255347, IMG submission 192479) | Wastewater microbial communities from Lulu Island WWTP, Vancouver, Canada - plant24 | ecosystem: Engineered > WWTP > Wastewater > Unclassified | place: Canada: Vancouver, British...
CACGTCTGCCGCCTCGGTATGTTCCGTCTCTTGCCACAAGGCACCTCCTTTCCTGAAAATAAAAAAGGGGGTTAATCCCCCGTTTGAATTGAACTTTTTTTGCACGGCGCCCACCGCCCGTTGCTCGCTTTTTTCTTCGTAGAGATTGAGATCCCCCTACCCCGTCAGCTCCACCTGTCGCCACGCTCGGCATGGATCCTCGAGTGACAAGACTTACAAAGAGCCATGAGGTTAGACTCCTTATGCGTTCCGCCTTCTCTTAAAGGCACAACGTGGTGCACTTCTTCGGAAGGGATAAGCTTCCCGTTTCGTTTGCATTCCTCGCACAAAGGATGGGATTTGATGTACCTGTCACGGATCCGCTTCCACGCTCTGCCGTACCGTCTTCTCGTCTCAGGGTCGCGCTGGTACTTTTCGTAGCGGCGGTTCTCCTTTTTCTCATGTGCCGTACAGAACCTGCCATCAACCAGCTCAGGGCATCCGGGATAAGAACAGGGGCGTTTTGGTTTTCTTGGCATAAAACACCTCCGGCATAAAAAAACCTGCAGCACTCGCCACAGGTCTCCTTACTTTTTTGCTAGCTTAATAATAACAGGGTCTTGAAGTACGAAGCACTAACAAGGATTACCTCTTTTCTAACATTCCTTACCAAAGCTCAGGCAGCACCTTTTCTAAGTCGGTAAACGCCTGTTTACGGTCACGGGATATGGTCATCTGGCTCACGTGAAGCTCATCCATGAGTTCCTGCCAAGAAAGGCGTTCAACATAAAGTCCATGCAAAATCTCTTGTTGCCTTCTCGGCCGACTGCGGATCGCCCATTCTAAGAGGGTGAGTTGTTTAAACCGCATCTTGGCATGCTCCAAGCGTTCCTCGACACGATCATCCGCCACAAAATCAACCGACGCTTCAATCTTTCTTAGCATACGGCCTAACACATTTGTGTTCCCGTCCGGTTCCGGCATTTCTAAATGCAGGATATCCGCCAGCATACAAAGGTCTGCTTCCAGCTCGCCGCGATACCGTTCGTAATTTTCAAACTGCTCTTGTACCTTCATCTCGTAGTTCCTCCAAACCAAAATACTGATATTGTTCTTCCAGCGTCCTTGCCATGTGCCGGATCGCTTTTTCCTTCTTCCTCGAAAACTCTGCTCCGCTGATTGCAAAGTGCTGGCAGACTTCGCTCCAGCTTTTATCTTCTAAAACGTCAACCGTCATGAGGTCCCGGTAAAAGCGTGGCAGTGCCCTGATGGCGTACTCAACAAAGGCCACCTCCCTTGACGGTCTAAGGCACTCACGGGAGAGCTCCGACCAGACGCTTTGGTTTATGAGCCAAGTGAGCCGTCTATAAGTCGTGGCGATCGTCATCACCCGGCAGGTGTCTACATCGCGCTGCACCCGGACGCTGTTTTCCGTCTTCCCGGGTAAGGTCAGCATCTCTAAGACCTCTGCTTCTGTTAATGGGATAAAGTGTTTTGCTTCTTCTTGAAGACTTTCAATTCGGGCGAGGTTATCAGGGTAGTTTTGGATCATTTCTTCCACCATTTTCTTACTATCCATGTACCCTCGCTTTCACCGCCTGCATCAAGGCTTCCTGCGTCACGTCCTTTTTCTCAAGTGCCCGTGCCACATCGGTATCAATCGTGCCGACGCTAAGTAGTCTAAAGATTACGACCGTGTCCGTTTGACCTTGCCGCCAGAGCCTTGCGTTCGCTTGTTGATAAAGTTCTAAGGACCAGGGAAGTGAAAACCAGATGACCGTGGAACCGCCGTGTTGTAGGTTCAGGCCGTGGCCCATCGAGGCAGGGTGCGCCATCGCAATCTCTATTTCGCCCCTATTCCAAGCCCTAAAGTCCTCCGGTGTTTTAAGTTCCAGAGCGTCCGGAAACTTCTGCTTGATCCGCATCTTTTCATGCCGGTAGTTGTAATAGATGAGGACGGGTTTCCCGTTAGCCGCTTCAATCAGGTCTTCTAAGGCGTTTATTTTTGCCGTGTGGACTTCTACCGGATTACCGCCCTCGTCATAGACCGAACCGGAGGCCATTTGGATGAGTTTGTTTGTCAGGACGGCTGCATTTACCGCATCAATGGTCTTATCTTCTAATTTTGTCACCATCTCTCGCTCCATCTCCTTGTAGCTTTCTTTTGCTTCTTGAGGAAGGTGGACTTTCACATCACGCTCGAGCCGTTCCGGCATTTGAAGAAAGTCGCCGGTCTTCATCGAGACACAAAGGCCGGAAAGAAGGCTATAGATAAAATCTTCTGCGCCGTGACGGGGTTTATAGCTATAAACGATATGGCCGTTCATGCGGTCAGGGGTAAAGAAGTCTGCCCGGTAAGAGCTGATCGTTTTCCCGAGACGCTTGCCCTGGTCCAAAAGATAAATCTCCGCCCATAAATCCATCAGGCCGTTGGTCGAGGGTGTCCCCGTAAGACCCACCACTCTCTTGATACCGGGACGTCTTTGTTTCAGTGCTTTAAAGCGTTTACTCTTATGGCTCTTGAAGCTTGAAAGTTCATCAATCACCAGCATGTCAAAATCTAGGCCGTCAATCTCGCATAACCAGGCCACATTCTCCCGGTTAATGACGTAGATGTCGGCTTCTTCTTCTAAAGCAGCCCGTCTTTCTTTTTCCGTACCGAGGACTTTCGAGATCCGAAGAAAGGTCAGGTGATCCCACTTTTCAAGCTCCTCCGTCCAGGTGTTCTCCGCCACTCGAAGGGGTGCGATAACGAGAACTTTAGAAACCTCAAAGTAGTCAAACATCAAGTCCCAGATGGCAGACAAAGTGATGACCGTCTTCCCAAGTCCCGGCTCTAGGAAAAGCCCCACCGCTTCCCTTTTGATAATCTGCTCCTTGGCGTATTCTTGATAATCATGTGCCTTGTATTCCATCCAGTATCCCTCCGATATCGTCCGTTTTATCTAAGACAAAAACCTGAAAGCCTAAACGCCTAAGCTGCTGGTGCCGTAAGAGTTGTATTTTCCGGGGCTTCTTCCCGGGGCTCTTTACCTCGACAAAGCCCGCCTTCCCATCAGGAAAAAGTACGATCCTGTCTGGTGCTCCGATCCAGCCGGGCGAGACGAACTTCAGGCAAAGCCCGCCCCTCGCTTTTGTCATCAATCTAAGTTGTTGTTCGATCTGCTGTTCTCTCATCACATATACCTTTCAAGGTGACAGTCGATGACGGTCATCTAGTAAACTTCTCTATATTTAAATTTCTCTAATTTTTCGCCCTAAAGGGGTTTAATACAGAGACTGTCACCGACCGTCACCCTTCGCTAGTTTGAGGGGTAATCGAAGCCTTTTTCGTTCAAGCAATTCATAGTCTTTCCAGCATGCTACGAAAGTCTCCATACACTCAGAGCAAGCACCTTGATGCAGGAGATAATCCCTGATGATTTTGTACCAACCATCAAATTTACCTACGCCGTTTTTAGGAAAGGTCGCCTTATCCATCTTCATGTCCTTAGCTAAATCGCCTCTCGGACTATCTTCATCAATAAAATTACGAGTCATATAGTTGTAAAAATTCATGTCTTCCTCCTTAGAGGTGACAGGCGATGACGGCTATTACAAGACTTTCTCTTAGAGGGAAAAATTCAGAAATTTCAGCCCTAAAGGGAACTAATGTAGCAGGCGTCATCAGGCGTCACCTTCTCTCAAATAAAGTCCTCTATTAATAGTTTCAAGCCCGTGATGAAACGACCGTTTTTGCGCCTTACTCTGCCAAATCCACGCTGTTCTAAAGCCGATGTGAACTCATTCGCACTCCTCGTGAATTCGCCCTTTCTCGCACAGTAATCCCGGTAGGTCTCATAGAGCTTTCCGGACTGTTCATGAAGACCATCTCCTATCTCGCAGCACTCATCTAAAAAGTGAGTGAGCCAGTCGTTGTCTGACCGGTAGCTGTTGATGGCATCTTCCACACAAGACGGCATCGGGAACTTGAACTCAAGGTCGATCGCCTTTTTCGCTCCCTCAATCACCCATTGCAAGACAAAAGGAGCCGCCTCGTCCAAAAGATACTGGCCATAATTCTTGATGTCGTTCTTCCCTTCGATCTTGGCAAGGAACGGGATAACGATAAGCCGCCGCCAGATACCGGAGTCCATCGCTCCGACCTTTGGCAGGTGGTTTGTGTAAAGGACCAGTGTGTGGGTCGGGATAAAGTCAGCCGGGTCTTTGTATTTCTTTTCGCCCTTAATACGGTCAGTGGAACAAAGCTGTTTGACGACCGAGGTGGAAAGCCGCATACCTTCATCAAGCTCAGCTGCAATGAGTAGCCGCTTGCCCTTTGCCTCGGCAAGTTCCGGCTTTACGTTACGCCGGACATTTGCCGTTAAGGTATCGGCAGAGATCGTGCCACTGTAATTTCCAAGAACTCCTGCAATGGTGTTCCAAAAGGTCGACTTACCGTTTGATCCCTCGCCGTAGGAAATGATGAGAGCTTCAAGCTGGACCTGACCTATAGCAGCAAGCCCGGCAATCATCTGCACGTAATTGATCAGCTCAGAATCGCCCTTGAAGGTTTTTTCTAAAGAATCAAGCCAGAGTTCTCGCCCGGTATCGCCCGGAGCCACAGCCGTGACCTTCGTAATGAGGTCTAAGGCAGCATGGTCACGCTTCCCTCCCATACCCAGCCTTAAATCGTAAGTGCCATCCGGGCAATTAAGAAGATACGGGTCACTGTCGAGGTCTTCATAGTCCGCCTCCAGCATCGGCTTGGCCGCCTGTAAGGCGGAGGTCACATATTTCATGTCACGCCTTTTCATCACAAAAGTGTGGTAGGCTTTGGCCGCTAAAAACCTCAGGTAAAGAGGCTTTGTTGCCGGCGTTATTTCCTTTTCAAGTGTCCTCCCACCGGCACGAATCGCTTCTTCCGGAAGGCTCGCCTTCTTTAGAGCTTCCGTAGCCTGTTCCAGCTCCTTCATGGCATCGGACAGTTGCTTATCTAAGAACTCCTCCATCGCACCGACTGCTCGCTGCTTTGATTCCACCCAGCGGACACCGTCATAACGTAAATAATCCGTGGCCGAGGTATAAACCAGTTCCTCGCCGTATTCTCGAACCAGCATCTTAGCCTGACCGATATCCGAGTAGTCCGGAGGTCTGAGCATAAAACTCTGCCCATATTCGTCGGGCGGTACATAGCCTTCCTGCTCCGAGACACGCCTACCAAAGCGAAGGGCGCTCTGCCAGATCTTGTCCAGTTCATCTTCCGGAAGTGGCGGATTACAAAGTGCCGCCTTTTTAGAAAACATCTTATAGGCTTCCTCAGTATCGCCTAGACGAACAACAAGCCGTCCGGCATAGCGAGACATGGTTTGATTTCTCGACCCTTCCGGGATCTCGTCTTGCTGCTCGTCCCATTCGGCAAAAGCATCATAGAGAAAGTCGGTGATGAGCTCAGTTCCTTCCTGCCAGTAAACCGTTGTCGCAGCGTTCCCGTACATAAACCTCGCCGCATCAAGGGCGTGTTTATCAAAGAAAGAAAAGCTGTCTGCGAGAAGTTCCTTTAGCTCCCGTACCTGATCTGCATCGGTGACAAGTCGTATTGGAAAATAGACATGAAACCTTGGCCTTGCCGACTTCGATCCTTTTATCTTCATGTGGCTTCGGCTGGTCGAGATAGCTAGCGACACCCCGTCAAAGATAGACAAAATATCCTCCGGCGTAATCCAATCCTCCGGCTCATCGCTGAGTTCGTTGTCCACGTCCATGCTGATATGGTCGGCTTGGATAAAGTTCGTATTACTTCGATAAGCCCCCTTAAACTCAGCTGCCACATGATCTAAAGAGACGGCCGCCTTAAAGCTATCCTCGTCCATCGCCTCCACTCGGTTCGGGTAGTAAGGGTTTAAGGCGTTCCCTGCACAGTTCGCCGTAAAAATTGTTAGTTTCATTTCAATTCCCCCACATACCTGACCGGAATCCCCTGACTGATGGCACTGTTGATTTCCTGCCGCATACCGTCCGTGACGCGCTCGCCAAAGACCCAGAGCTCATCCATTGCCGTGAGCATGTCTAGCCCTAGTTCCATGCCAAGTTCCCTGTCCGTTTCTTCATCTAAAATCTGGGTATAAAGAAGATGTGGAGCAAAAGGGGTATGCCCCTGCGTGATGACGGTTTCTACATACGCCCTTGCTCGTTTCGTATTTCTTTCTATGTCGCCTCGATAAGGCGAGCAAACAAAAACTTTCATATTTTCCTCCTTTGTGAAAATCTGGTGTCTCACTTTCTAGGCAGGAAAATATGGTGTTTTGAACGGGCCTAATCTTTTTGATAAAAATCGCAGGTGAACCCGTCCGCATCAAGTAGCAAGCCGTTAGCCCATTCAGGCGTCCTACTCATTTGCTTGCAGACCGCCTCGACCGACATGCGAGGGTCTGCTTCAATCACGATTTCGTCGTGAACGTGCATGACTATGTCGGAATATTTAAAGGTCATGAGAGCCGAGCATAAGATGTCACGGGAGATAGCCTGGACAATATTTTCTACAAGCTTTGCCCCGTAGGTTTCAAGCCGCTCCCAGCGTCTTCCCGTACCGACACCCATGTAGCTAATCGATTCACCACCGAAGCGGTTTTCCGTGATGCGAGGCTTCACATAAAAGAGCTGGCGCTTTGAAGGCAGGGTGAGAATCAGCATACCACTCTGATACTCGAAGCTGATATTCTTGACCTCTGTCTTCCGTCTTTCTCTGACCGTTGTTATTGCTGCCGTATCCACATCGCGCCAGAGCTTAGTGATTTGAGTGTTAGACATGCGCCAAGAATCAACAAGCCCCGGGAGTTCTTCTTCCAAAAGTCCCATCTCCAAAGCGCCCATTGATTTAAGTGCTCCGACCGAGCCGCCATAGCCACAGGCCAGTTCTGCGATCTTACCTTTTTGTCTTAAATGCCCGTTGATACCGTTCTTTTCAACGAGAACTCCAAACATCTCGCTTGCCGATTGACAGTAGATGTCGCCGCCCTTTTGAAAGAGTTCGACACGCCATTTTTCACCGGCTAGCCAGGCAAGCACCCTCGCCTCAATGGCTGAGTAGTCAGCCACTAAAAAGACACGTCCCTCTTTTGGAATAAAGGCCGTTCTGATTAATTCTGATAAAACCTGTGGAACGGAATCAAAAAGAAGTTCTAGGCTAGCCAGATCATTTTGCTTTACAAGCGTTCGTGCCAGCTCTAAATCATCCATATTATTTCTCGGAAGATTTTGTACTTGGATTAACCTGCCGGAGAAGCGACCTGTCCGATTCGCACCATAGAACTGCAAAAGCCCTCTAGCCCGTCCGTCCTTACAAACACAGTCTCGCATCGCTTCATACTTCTTGATGCTGGACTTGGAGAGTTCTTGCCTTGTTTCGAGGATTTCCTTGACCTCTCCCGTGGCTTCCCCGAGAAGCTCTCTCACGGCCTTTTTATCAAGGGAATCCGTGACTATACCTTTTGATGCGAGCCAGCCTTTTAGCTGGACCACCGAGTTGGGATTTTCAAGACTGGTGATATTTTTTACCCTCACGAGATACTCTTCACGCACCGATTCATTCATCCGGATGGCGTTTGCTGCGAGTTCCTTATCTATAAGGATCCCCAGGTCGTTGATCTGCTGGTCACGGATGTAGAGTTCCCATTCGAAATCAGGCACCGGAAAGCGTGAGAGCTTTTCGTGGATCAACATCTCCGTCTCTACATCTCGCTTGTTATAGGCTTTGAACTCTGCCCATTTCTCAGGATCGTGGTGTGGGAGATTTCTCGTTCGCTGCTTATTGGAGATGGTCGGTTTACAGGGTACGGAGAAATAACGGATGAGGTCTTTGCCTTCTTTTAGTTTTTTCTTATCGAGGTTCAAGACACTGCCGACTTGTTCTAAGGAAAGCGGCAAGCCCAGATAAGCCGACCAGATCATGTCGCAGCGCCAGGACACAGGATCGAGGTAGCGTAACAACTCTCGTTCCTCTCCAAAGGCCACGGGGCGTTCTAAATTATAGCCGTTTCGTTTTAGCCATTCAGAAATACAGACACGTTCGAACTGGGCGTTAAAGGCCCACTTGATAACCTCATCAGAGAGAAAGGCTAGGGTGATTTCGTCCGGTATCTTCTCACCGGACGCCAGGTCAACCGTTTGAATTGCTCCTCCGTCAATAGAGTAAGACAGTAAGAGAATCTCAAAATCCTCAGCCTCAACATAACGGTAGACACCCGTCTTCCGCAGATCCGCCGAGGAAAAAGTCTCAATATCTAATAGTATATTTTTCATGCATCGCTCCTATAAAAGTAGGGCGGTAGATTCCTCCACCGCCCATAAGGCCAACTAACGTTTCCTTGTTTTTCGCTTCTCGTGCCGAACAAATTCGACTAACTCAATGAATAGAGTTATTGGAATCGAGATGAGACCGAGGGTCACGATAATGGCCAAAAGAAAAGCTATGATGTGCACAACATAGTGCCAGACTAAAGCTGTCATAGGCGTCCTCCTATCAGCTTAAAAAGTCGTCTTCTGCAAAATCAGCGAAGTCGGACTCAGCAGTAGCGCGGCTTCCTAATGGCTCACCGTCTCGGATTTTTTGCAGGTTGTTGAGGCCGCAGGCTATTCCCCGGTTACCATTGCTGTTGAAGGCATAGAAGTTGATGGACGCTCTTCCGTACACGCCGCTATAGACCTCCGAGCGTGTGAGGATGGGCTGGACGCTGGCATCAACAATGCCGGGAGGCGTGGTCGAGTTGGCATTGATGAAGTAGCTGTTTTTGTAAGCTTCATCATCTGGCCGTTCAAGGTCACCGTCACGAAGCGGTGTCTTGATAGCTTCAAGTGCAGGAACAGACCGGCTGTTACCTTTCAGCTTAGCCTCGCCTTCCTTGTAGGCGGCCTCGATTGCCTTCTTGATGGCATCAATTGTCTTGGTATCGCTCTTTGGAATAATCAGCGATACGGAAAACTTAGGTGTGCCGCCGTTGATTGATTTTGGCTCCCAGACGTTGGCATAGCTCCAGCGTGTGTCTTTGCCTGTAATAACTTTCATTGGATTCTTAGTCATGGATAGATTCCTCCTTAAATTCATCAAAAATAGTTGTCATTGCCGGTCTTGTGTCTCGCACCGGTACGAGCGTTGGTTTGCCTTCCGGTTTCATCACCAGATGGCCTAACAGTTCATTAAATTGTTTTCGTCCGAGAAGATTAGTCATGGCTGTGATGCCTAGAATCTTCTTCTCGTAGGGTTCATAGCCTGCTTCGGAAACGGTCTCTGCGACAGCTTCCTCGTTTATGTACTTACGGTTCGACCTGCCTTCTACTAGCTTGTAGCCTGGGAACGCTTTACCCGAGAGAGCGGCTGATAGGGCATATTCCTTTACGTCCTTCGCCCATGAAATAAGGTCGTCTGCTTTGTCCAGGACATCGGCTACCTCTTCATCGCTAAGGAGCTCGGCTTCACGAAATTCGTACTGGGCAAGAGCCAGATTTGCTTCCGCACGTTCCCGGCAGGTCGCCTTCACAGAACAGAACTGACAGTGCTTCCCTGCCTTAAAATCTCCCTTGCCTTCAAAGGCAAGCTTGGCAATTGGGCGGACCGTTTCCTCAGCCCAGTGGATAAGTTCATCCTTACTGATGCTGTAGGTGCTGATGTTGTCTCGTCTTGGCTGAATGATGGTCATTTGGACTTCGTCAAAGTCATAAATCACATCAAAGAGCAAAGTGGCAGCAAGGCCGTAGAGCATAAGCTGTGAGTTTTTCTCCGCATCGACCAGGATCCCGGTCCCGTACTTGAAATCAAAAAGTGACAGGCACTTATCCGCTATGACGATGCAGTCCGCTGTACCAAAGCCCTGTGGTACGTACTCTGAAAAATCCAAACGCTGTTCAATGAATACCATCGGGTCCGAGGTCGTGAGCTTTGCCCCCTCAAGGCACTCCATGACGTGTTCCACATAAGTCGTGGCCGCACGTTCCATTTCTTCGGAGTACATGGTGAGACCGGGTCTTGGGTCCTCGGCTTTTATCCCGAGGGCTTCTTTAAGCAGGCTCTCACAAAGCTGATGGGCTTCCGTTCCCTCTAGGGCATAGGTCGAGACTGTGCTTTCAGGGCCGGCGTTCAGCCTTGCCGAGGGCGGGCAGTTTAACCACCTGTCTGATGAGGAAGCGGATAGTAGAGCATGATTAGTCATTCGCTAAGTCCCTCCACTTCCTGTAGCAAGGCTTCATAAAGTTCAGAGTCCACGTCAGATAATTTCTCGGCACCGTATTTGCTGATGAGTGCTTTTATCTCTTTCGTGAATCCGGCTTGTGACTTCCCTGCCAGCACGGCTCTAACATCAGATAAGGTGAGAGCAGGAGCTTCCGCCTCTGCTGATACAGGTTCCTGCTGTTCTCCGCTTTCAATAGCTGTCGCCAGCGTACCGAGGCTATTTACCAGGGCTTGTAAGTCGTCTACTACATCTTTAAGGAGTTTGATGCGGCTCATCTCACACCCCCTTGAAGCAGGAGACGAAACGTCTCACGCCCCTTCGGTGTAACCAGAGTCTGATAACCCTTCCAGTCGGTCTTCTTGTTGTAGCATTCCTTGATTTCAAAGAGGCCGTCATTCTTATCGGCATAAGGCCTTAGCTGACCTTTACTTGTTCTGTAGAGGTACCCTTCCTCGAGCAAGAAAGAAATGTAATCCTTTTGCCCGATACCGAGTGCCTTTGCCGTGTCACGAAGATTGGATAACAGGTTTCTATCAACCAGCTCATCAAAATAATCTGCCTTTGGCTGCATAACGGTGTTTTGCACAGTAAGGCTCGAGTTTTCGATAGAAAGGGCATCCCGCTCTTCCCTCGCCTTCTTCAGTTCCGTCGCTATACGGATTATGATGTCAGGGTTGAGAATGACCTCCTCCAGCTTTGCCGGGGTCATGTAAACTCCGTGCTGGCGGATATCGGGCAACACCTCATGTGTAATCCAGCGCTTGAAGCTTCTTGCTTCGGGCTTACGGCTGGCAAGAATAAGGTTATATAGTCCGTATTCATTAACGCAGTTGGTAGCTCCGCCGGATAACCCTAGATTGAATCTAGACTTCTCATCTACGTCTAATCTCTTAATAGCATCTGTGGTATTCTTGATGTCCAGTGCGTTACAAATATCCGCTGCAACAAACCAGACCTCTTTTTCTCTTACTATGGTTCGGATTTCACCGAACTGCTCATGCGTATAAATTTCCATATTGTCCATAGTTGACTCTCCTATTCATTGGATTTGACTTTGTCTGCTGTGATCCGCCTCTGGCGGCTATTCATTCGATACCTTCGCCTGTTGTAGCTCATGGCAGTACCTCCCTTCGAGAAGGTGGTATTGGTTATTCCTTCCCACTCTTTAGGCAGGAGGAATCCCCTTTTTGAACGTGGTCCGGATACTTTTTTCGAATTGCTGCAAAACCTCGGTTGATTGAGTTCCGAACAGCTGTGGGACTGACGCCCTGCATCTCAGCGATATCCGTATAGCTATAACCGTGCAAATGGAAAAGAATCGTTCTCTCTCGCTGCTCAGGATTAAGCTCGCTTAGGAGCATTTCCAGAACCTCACGATTTTCGAGATCTAATTCAAAGTCTTGTGCTGTGCTTGAAAGGCTGTACTTGGCATGACCCTCGCCGTTTTGAATATGGTGTGCTTTACCCGAGGCGTCCTTGTACATGTAAGATTCCATCACGTTATCCGTTACCTCGTACTGGTGGTGTTTCGCCTCATTCTTCTGCGACACCTGCTCTTGATATAAACCTGCAAGATAGACCGTCTTCCATTCCGGCCAGTAATCCGGATCCAGTAGCTGCTTCCGAATGTTCTCGTCCATCGGTAAGCCTTCGATTTTTAATTTGCATTTGCCTCCACGTGGTCCAACATAGTTGATGACCAGTGATTGTCGTTGCTTGTCGTTATTTGTCTTGAATTCCACTGTGTCCCTCCTTCGGAACAAATCCGAAGCGAGGAACCACGTGGAACATTCCCGTTACATTGGCCATAGAGTGAAACCTCGCTCCAAAATGGCCAACCGTCCCAGTGGGTTGACGTTTATTCTTCTGTTTCAACTGTCCGCTCTGGGCACCCCTGATCAGGAGGTGAACATTCAGTTGAAGTTCTCTAGTTTTGATGGCTAGTAGCACATCTACTTGATACTGTAAGGCACGATTTTCCAGAAAAATCGACACATCGTATCGACCGTACACGCATAAAAAAGCCGGAGTCACCTGCTAGCCTATTGGCTAAATCAGATAACTCCGGCTCTCTGCTCCTCGTCATTTACGGGGCAAGTTGCGGTAGCTTCCGCTCTTATTTATTTTTTTGCTTCCTCCTCTTTTGCTATACGTACTTGATTCTTGACATCTGTCCAAGGAATTTTTATCACTCGTTTTCGTGAGTTCTTTACCTCTAGGAAAGCCTCGCCTTTATCTATTATTACGTCACAGAATCTATCCTGAGTACTGCTTCTTAAGTTTCGAATTGGTCTCCTAAACATCAGCGCACCTCCCTCCCGTCATAGCTCTTAATCCATGAGACATATTCGTTTCTTCTCTCTGGATTAGCTTTGATCACTTGTCTCCATCTCTTGGAACCTTCTACCAATTCCTTAAGGATTACCGTGTACTTTGTTTCTTCGGGATTTCTTTTCTCGAGCATCTTATAACGCATATACACTTTTCTATATAATTTAGTCGCTTCATCATTTTTTTCTTTCTCTGCTCTGGTTATTTGTGGCCCAATCTCGTTACACTTTTTACTGGAATCTTGAGGAGACGCATAATCACAATAGATAGTGTCTGATCTTCCCAGAGTCACAAAATAGTTATTACAGTTTTTACATTTCGTAATAACTGTGCCTGTTTCAATAAGATGCGCTACCTCAAATACCAACAAAGATACCGAGCTTTCAATAGAGTAAATAGATTGAAATTCACCTTCAATGTTGAGAATTTTAAAGCCAAAGTGCTGTGCGCTCATCAACTCAGTTGAATACATCGACCCAAATGTATTCAAAGATTTTTCATATTCCTCTAAGTCAACTTCTTCTCCTGCCTCTTTTTCAACACTCTTCGTAAGTGCAATAAATAAATACTTAAAGACTACGTACTCCATCGAAAAAACATAGTAGGCATAAGAAAACATGTCCCCTATCGTGTTATCTGAAAATGAGTTGGAGCCGGTTCCGTCTAAAATAAATTTTTTCACATCATCGTTCTCAATATCCATATTAATCTCAGACAAATGAGTTTCAATCTCTATCTCCGAACGATTCATTAAGTCAGAAAAAGCCTCTATGACTGATGCAAAGCACATCAAAGCTACTACAGGAAGCTGTGTTTTAATTAATTCATCTTTTATCCACATCAGTGCCTCAGTAGCATTATCAGCAGACTTGGCATCTGATTGTTTTGGATAAGAATTAAAAATGGGCTTTAATTCACTAGGAGCAAGCCGAGCATATTCACACGCTAATCCCCCTATCGGATACTCCTTAACTATTCCCTCACAAAGCAGAGTGTTTTTCTTCCCATCATAAATGACTGTCATACCACTGGATTCGTTTCTCATTCGATGCCTCCTGTTATCAATCGCTATCGTGAACTATTAAATGTCTTGTTGTTAACAATCACTGTTTATATTATTTATTGATAACATCATTGTAAGAGCTACACTAAATGCTGTCAAGGAGTAACAGATAACTATTTTTATTCCCCTTTATCGATTGATAACAAAGATAAGATAAAGAAAGTCGACATAGCATATCGACTTTTAAAATTGCAATAATGTTAAGTTCTGATTACAATTCTACTCCGAACTGTAACAAGTATGATTTGATGTTATTAATTGGTTCGGGATACAGGAGAGTGAGAGCTTCTTGAATCCATTGATGTTCAGGATCTAATGGGTTTAATGTACAGTTTAATACTTGGAGAAGTTTTTTACTGATTTCCGGTGACAAATTCAGCCCGAAACAGATTAGTGCTGCTGTCTTATGATTAGGCTTTGTTTGTCCTTTCACCGTACGACTGATTGTCTCTGGATTTCTTGAGATAATTTCTCCAAGTCCCTTGTAACTTAGCTCCCGCCACTGAAGTAATAGCGTCATGCACTGCTCAGGGTCATCCGTCATTTGTCGACGGATATTCATCCACTCTTCTTGTTGCCGTTTACGAAGCTCAACCTGCCGCTCCTTAGGTGCATTCTCGTATCCATTGTGGAATTTGATCTCAAAGGTAACATGACTTTGCTCACGATTGAGGAAACAGGCTGTATGATAAACAGCTCCTATGCTACTTGTTATTCGCATATCAAATAGTAAGCAGCATTCATCCATGTGAGTCCTGGCGTAGTCTGTTAGCTCGAGATTTCCGGAGACGCCCGTTTGTACATAAAGTGGAGCGTTATATACGAAGTGATTATCAATAAAAAGATAATCGCCATTTGATGTTTTCTCTTTTAACTCCGGATTTATTGCTCGCTCTATAGCAGCATCTTGTGCACCTATCGTGAATGTCTGATTAATCTTGACGCTGCCCTTTTTAAATCCGTGAGGTTTTACATAGTGACCATCTACATAATTATAAGTACCAATCGCCTCTTCAAAGCCCAGTTCTACTAATCTGATTTTGGCAGCCTGACGAGAAACACCAAACGTCATCTCTAGCTGAATGATGACCTTTTCCATAACATCAACAGCATGCTTAGCATCAAGCTCTCGCATGAACTGGGCGATATACTCTTTTGCTTTCGCCTTGAAAGGTGCTGCCGGCATTTGAATTCTTGGGGCCAATTGATTGGCCTGTTTTTCCATAAACTCAGTAGCGGTTTTAGAAACAGGGGATGACGCACCTCCAACAATTTCACAACTAATACTTGAAATATCCGAGTTGTATAATTTCGCTAGAGCAAACGCCTTTTTATGCTTTACCCAGTGAACACACTCATGCACTATCGTGTTATTAACGGATCCAAGATTTCTTAGAAAAAACAGATTAGGTTCAACAAGAATCGTTCCAGCGTTAATCCGGTGGGGCTCTTCTTTTTCAGTCTTAGCGTTATACAACATGGTTTCTGCACTCTCAAAGAAGAGCTGACCGAAAACGGATGAGTTTTCTTTTATGTGACGAATCTCTACCTGTAGATCTAGTCTCTCGGCTAAAACCTGTGGATCAACTAATACCGGAGGCTGCCCAAAAGGCGTCTTTCTTAGAGCCTCGGGATAGAATTCCTCCAAGAATTTATGTGCTACTGCCTCCAGATTCTCGTAAGCAATATAGGGAACAAGCGAATCATCCAGTTCCGACTGGGTACGATTTCTTTTACTGTATAAGGAGACCTCGTTTATTAAGCAATCGTCTAATCTTTGATCAATGTCACCGACACACGAAAGCATGAGCCATATAGTGTATTCATCATAGTCATCATAATGATAATCGCCTTCATTGACGATAAACTCAACAGACAGTGCAACGTCAAAACCGACCTCACTCCCCGGCCGGTCGATTGCCCAGACATGTTCAACTCGCACATTTTGTATCTCGAGTTCACCCGCACGATGTACGTTGCGTAATTCGACACCTAAGCTCTCTAAATCATCAGAGTGTTCGTCTACGAACTCCTCTGCAATTGACCAAAACTTATCGTCAAACTTCTTTGATACATATTCCCTAAAAGAGTGTACCCCTGCCATCGATATCACACAATAAGAAAATAACAGTCATAGTGAACCATCGTCACTCTTCTCTCACTATTCCTCAATTTATTATAGATTTCCATAACTTGCTCCACATTTACAAAGTCCTATATTGGGATAAATCTAGTTTTCCGTTGCGGATAGACAGATAATTTAAAAAATTAGTATTTAAATAAATCTTGGGAAGCATAATATTTTTTGTGAAATCTCGTAAATAGGGCATATACAGTACTGGAATGTTCGTATCGTACTTGACCGTGCCGTCTTCTGAAACCAATATCATGTTTCGATCAAAAAGCTTATGATGATTTTCACATAGCCAGATTCCATTGTCACCATCTGTAGCATATTTAAGTTTATCGTCATAATTTACATGGTTTGCCGATTTAATACTTGATACTGGCCATACATGTGCTCCTTGAATTATTTCAGGTATATTACACCCACACAGTGCACATTGTTTACTCCCAAGTTTATTTAATAAATTATACTGATATTTTGGCGATCGCAACTGATCCCCCCTGCTTTCGTCAAAAACAGATTTCTCAAAGATCAAATCTGTCCTAATTATCTCAACAGTTCCCATTTTATTTAGGACTGCTTTACTTGATTGGGGGAGTTCTTTTAAGTTCCCTTCTATAATCTCATATAGTTTAATTTTCTGAGAACCACTAATAAGTTCAGACATTGCATAAGATATCAGGCTAGACTCATATTTGCTTGCGCCGTAAGTCTTACAATACGCCTCGTACTCACCATCTTCGTTTTTGCTGATATACGTAGAATTATTGCTCCGATTACTTTGTCTGTTTATATCACGTGCTCTCATCATATCTTCAATTGTTACAAACCGCATTACAGTATTAGCTGGTGGAAAATTTAAAAAATTAAAACCTATCGTCATCATAAGACGATAAATGAACATATGATACTCCGTAAATGGATTTCCTTCTTTTGCTATAAAATAATAATGCAAATGTTTATTGGCATATTCACACATATAAAAAATATTAAAAGCAGTGGGCACGCTTTGAATGCTAGAGTTCCTTCCTTCAATAGCTAGTTCAGAAAAAGAGATGAAGTGAACCTGATTTTCATATCTTAGTGTTGCTAACCTGCCTTTATTGTATGTGTTATGCAAGAACTCATCCTTGTAGTCGTTTTCTACAAATTTACATTCAAAGTCCACTCGGCCCGTAATTTTTTCGCATATTATCCTCAAGTCTTCATCACTAATCTGACTTTTAAAGGTAACACCCGTCCGAGATGTCTTTTGTAAATTCTGTTTTATAACAAACAAAGGCTTATTTCTCATAATTCGTCACCAATATTTCTTTTCTCGTGCTACCAGATATTCCCAAAATGTCACCTAATTCAATCAGGTTGTAATCCTTCTCTTTTATCCAATTTAACAGGGAAAAATTGGTCTCTCCCTTATGCTCAAGAACGTATGACAACATGAATCTTTGTTTACTGCTATCAACATGATCCAAAAAAGCAAATAATTCTTTCTCCTGAAGAGAATCCCAGCCATTAAATCCTCGTTTTCCATCATTGTAAGAACCATTTGTTAGCATGTAAGGAGGATCCAAATAAATAAAACTGTTTTCCCAATGCAAATACTTATGCATTTGACTATAATCACCTGTGTGAAATCTGACATTGATTTCCTTAATTCTTCTTGAAAAACTGATTAACTTTTCCAATATTTTATCGTTAAACCACCTGATACCAGTTGGGTTATTAAATTCAAAACTGCTATTAAATCTTATTTGTTGGTTATAGCTGTATAGGATCACAACCAAGAGTAGTCTGGGATCTCGCTTCTCTGGTGGAAATGAATTGTAGTAATCTCGCACTTCTAAATATGCGTTTTTATTTCCTCTGGTTAAAGCAAATTCATCTATAACCTTGTTCATATATCGGACATAGGAATAGGTATCATAATGTCTAAATGACTCGACTAGATCTCTTACAAAGGGATTATACTCATTATAAAAAACATTAGTTGCGTTAATATTGATCCCAACATTAAATCCCCCACCAAAGGCATCGATGAACGTATCTACATCATTTGGTAGAGCCGCTTGAATTTCGTCAATCACACGTGTTTTATTTCCTATGTAATTAAGTGGCGATTCATAAACAACCGACTCTATACCTTTCTTTTCAATAAAAAAAAGGTATTCAAAATTTTGTTTTGTATTCCTCGATTTCCAGTTCTCATATTTTTTGTAAGGCATCTTCTTACACAAATATGTTTCCGGTTTACCATATCTTTTTAAAGATGCCTCGATGAAGCTTTTAGACATCAAACCTGAACTGCTATAGCTTAAGACAATATATTTAGCCTTTGTTTTAGATAGAATTTTATCAAGTAGGATATTGGCTTTTATTTCTTTGGACCAATCGGAACGCATTGAAGTAACAGGACGTGATCCAGTAACCTTACTCACTGAAGGATTATCATCAAGGATTAATGTTTCTAATAAATGATACTGAGTTCCATATTGATTTTGCGTATAAGGTGGATCAAGGTAAAGTATATCGCACTCGATTTCATGGATTACGTCTTCAATTTTCGCGTTCAATACTTGTACAGAATTGGGACTCTTATCTTCAAATGATGGTGCAATAAAGCTGATAGGTTTTAATGCCCGGCTGTCCCATTTTTTTAAATAAGCTCCATATACGCCTGCTGTATTAGATACTCTCGAAACCGACTCTATTAATGAAGATAGCAGAAACGCATATTCCTTGTCGTTTATTCTTTCATTTAAGTACCATTCTTCTATCTGACTTCGGAAGTAATCGATTCTACCCGCATTTTCAGGTGTAAAATACATCCGGTTTGTAAGAGTAGGAGCATAAGTATTAAAGATAAAGCCTTCGACTGTATTTTTGTTTTCATTCAGGTAGTCAAAAGGATTAAATCCTAGCAGCTCAAAAGTACATGTAGGTGCAAATAGCCGACCCGCAGAATAAGTCGTCGCCCAAAATAAATTATCATTTATGACGATATCAAAGTCATTTTTAAATCGATCGGCAACAGAGCCCGTCCCACAAAAAGCATCAAAAAGAGTTTGGTTCGCACGTATAGGAACGTTCTCCATAACAAAAGAATAAATATCTTCAACCATTGACTCTTTGTTTCCAATAAACCTCATTAATAAATCTTCCTATCACAATCCTATTTTTTCTGTGGCCTAAAAATATGTTATTTCTGACTGTTAGAGCAACATGCACATATTCCTTAAACCGCAATAATTTATCCTGTTTCCTTAAGCATATAGCAGTTCTTTTAAGCGTCATCATCGCTCTCAATATAGAGCAATTCATTGAGATCACAGCTAAACAGCTCACACAATTTGAGAATTGTGTTGTAGTCAATTCTCTTAGATTTCTCATTATAGAGACTAGATATCGTGCCACGGGAGAGGCCAGTCTTCTCATGTACATCCTGAATTTGATATTTCTCACGACCCATTAATACAGATAAAGCACATCGAATACGCACGGTCTTACTCACTTTCATTTCTTTCAATTATATCTAGTTCAACAGATAACACAAATGCACTGCATTTTAAGCAACATCCTGATTATAACACTTTGCTAAGAGCTTGCCCGTTCAAAACCCCGACATCTCCTGCCTAGAAAGTGAGAACTTTTGAAAGGCGGGTAACTATGACTGAACGTGAACAAAACATCATCATCACAAGACGTGAAAAGGGTGACTCGATAGCAAGCATCGCTAAAGACCTTGGGCTTAACGTCAACACGGTTAAATCTTTCTGTCGTCGGCAAAAAATCAATCTGAACAAAACAAATGAGGAAGCTTGTCTCCAATGTGGGGCAAGGCTTCCCGGCTACGAGAACGGCCGTCCTAGAAGATTTTGTTCGGATAAGTGCCGTCAGGCTTATTGGAACGCCCACCCTAAGCGATATCAGACAGACCACCTCTGTCCTGCATGTGGTCAAGTTTTCAAGGCACGTAGGTCGAGAAAATATTGCTCCCATCCCTGCTACATCAAAGACCGGTTCGGTGATTCCAGATGACAGCTGAACTGTGGAAAAGAGAATCTGATTATCAACTGGCGAGAGAGATTTTGAGGGGCTTATTTGAAAAAAGTTTGCTCACGGAGGAAGAACTCGAAGCCTCCTTAATGCACATAAAAGAGCGCCTAAATCCTCCAATCTCTGGCCTTGCTATATAAGTTATATAAAGCAAACATGTGACACGGAAAGGGGGTTTTGAATGAAAATCACAAAGATTCCAAGCAGAAGACCTGAGACGATTATCAGGAAAAAAGTCGCAGCTTATGCCAGGGTCTCAACCGCAAGTGACGCCCAGCTTCATTCCCTCGGTGCCCAGATTGATTATTACAAAAAGCAAATCCTCTCTCGCCCCGACTGGGAATTTGCCGGTGTTTTTATTGATGATGGCGTGACCGGAACAAAGAATAAGCGTGAAGGCTTAGATGAACTTTTGACCGCCTGTAATGACGGCAAGATTGACCTCATCATCACGAAGTCGATATCACGTTTTGCAAGAAACACGGTCGACCTCTTAAACATAGTAAGAGACCTCAAGGAAATGAAGATTGCCGTTTGGTTCGAGCGAGAGCGGATCAACACGCTGAATGCTGAAGGAGAGCTACTACTGACCCTCCTCGCTTCCTTTGCCCAAGAAGAATCAAGGTCTGCTTCCAACAACATGAAGTGGTCCATTCGCAAGGGCTATGCAGAAGGGTCACTAAAACAAGTTCGAAGATGCTACGGCTATTTGGTAGAGCTGGGCGAGGTCACGATTGTTCCCGAGGAAGCGAAAGTAGTAAAAGAAGTCTTCGACCGGTATGAATCAGGTGAGTTGCCTTCTTCTATCGCCAAAGATCTTAACCGACGCAAGATTTATACCCTGCAGGGAGCTAAATGGTCGGTCAATCGCCTGAACCTTCTAACTACGAATATTTTCTACACGGGCAACACACTCCTGCAAAAGCTCTTTGTTCCTAATCACCTTGATAAAAAGCAGATTAGGAATCGTGGCGAGCTGCCACAGTACTTTATCGAGAATAGTCATGAACCAATTATCTCGATGGAGCTTTTTGAGGCCGTCCAAGCAGTAAAAGCGAAAAGGACCTATAAGAAAAGACCGGATACCAAGCATGCCTTTTCAAGAAAGCTCGTCTGTGGGGTGTGCGGAGCAAACCTTAATCGCAAGTACGACCGAGGTAATCATAAGTGGCAGTGTCGCACCTACAGGAAAAGCGGTGCCACAGCTTGCCCGTCAAAACAAGTACCAGAGAATACCTTAGAAGCATCTGCTGCCGAGGTGCTGGGGCTTCCCTCATTTGATGAAATGCACTTCTTAGAAAAGATTGATGAGGTGATCGTCGATAACGGCAATAAGCTCATCTTCCGTTTCAAAGACGGAAGCACGAAGGACATTTACTGGGAAGACCGGTCGAGGTCGGAATCATGGACGAAGGAGATGAGAGCGGCAGCAGGAAGAAAGACGAAGGAGCGTTATGGAAACTAGAATAAGAGTAATACCTGCAAAGAAAAGAGCCCAGGACGGCTTTTTAGCGAAGAGTAAGAACAAGCGAAGAAAGGTTGCCGCCTATGCCCGTGTTTCAACGGATATGGACGAGCAGCTGAACAGCTATGAAGCTCAGATTAGCTATTACACGAAACACATCAAGAGCAATCCCGAGTGGGATTTTGTGAAGGTCTATACGGATGAGGGTATCTCCGGCCTGATGACTAAAAAGCGTGAGGGCTTTCAGGAAATGATCGCCGATGCCTTAGCAGGTAAAATCGACTTGATCCTGACCAAATCAGTATCCCGTTTTGCTAGGAATACGGTCGACACCTTAACCCACGTCCGCCAGTTAAAGGATAAGGGTGTCGAGGTTTTCTTTGAGAAGGAAAACATCTACACGATGGATTCCAAGGGAGAACTCCTCATCACCATCATGAGTTCACTCGCTCAGGAAGAAAGCAGGTCCCTCTCAGAGAACGTAACTTGGGGTCAAAGAAAACGCTTTTCTGACGGCAAGGTCACGATGCCTTATCGGAGCTTTCTAGGCTACAAGAAAGGCAAGGACGGACGCCCGGAAGTTGTGCCGGAAGAAGCGAAAATCGTCCGGCGTATCTACCGTGAGTTCCTGCTCGGTATGACCTTTAACGGAATTGCTAGGGGGCTAGAAGCTGACGGTATCAAATCGCCTAGAGGCAAGGACAAATGGAGTATTACGACCATTAAGAGCATCTTGCAGAATGAGAAATATAAGGGTGATGCTCTATTACAGAAACGCTTCACGGTGGACTTTCTAACCAAGAAGCAAAAAGTGAACGAGGGAGAAGTTCCACAATACTACGTTGAAAACAGCCATGAAGGTATTGTCAGTGATGAGGTTTTCGAGATGGCGCAGCATGAGATGGAACGCCGAGAGCAAATGAAGGTTAACGGCTCTTCTAAGAATTTCTTTTCCGGGCGGATCATCTGTGGTTGCTGCGGAGAACCTTATACCAGAAAGGTCTGGCACTCGACCACAAAGTACCGTCGCTACATCTGGCAGTGTGGCAAAAAGTACGAAGGTGAAGAACCCTGCTCCACTCCCCACTTCACCGAGGACGAGATCATCGCTGCCTTTGAAGAAGTGGTTAGGAATCTTGTAGCAAGTAAAGAAGACATCATCACTCTTTGCCGAGATGCTCTGATCAAGGTTCTCGACACCAGTAAAGAAAAGGAAAAAGCTAAGAAGCTGGAAATCGAGCTAGACCAAGATTACATGGAGCTTGGCCAGCAACTCAGAGCTATCGGCAAGACTGAACTTGGCGAAAATGAAGACTACGAGAATGCCCTCGCAGCCTACGAGGCTAAGAATCAGAGTTTGATTGACCTAAAAGAATGGATCGCTGAAAAGGATAAGAGACGCTTTAATGCCGTGCAGTTTGCCGACAGGCTTGAAGACATCACGGATATCAAGTTCAGCGAGGAGCTGTGGTGTAGCCTAATTGACCACGTCAGCGTTCCCAAGGCTGATGAGAACTTTCTCTACTTCCATCTGCGAAGCGGTGGCATAATCGATATCGTGTTGGATTAAGAAAAGTAGTCTCATTCCGTTCGCCTTCTTCTCCCCTATTCATCAGGGGATTTTTTCTGTCTATTTACAATCTTCGTAAATAGAAAATACATAACAGAAAAGATTACAATGCCCGTCAATAAGAAGTACCCAAAAACCTTCAAGTAATCCAACGGATTATTTAACTCAAACCACCCACTAATGAGTAGACACGGAAATACAGTCCCTAGCATGATTAGAAAATGAACTACTGTCTGCTTTATTATCGACCACTTGTCATTTTCATATATGACTGATGTTGCCGCTACAACGGTGATAATCAATCCAGCTATGAAAGTACTTCTCACTTGAAAGGCGTCAATGCCTTGATAATTCATGATTATTGATATAGTTGTCATGATGACAAAGGGAATAATCCCACGTATGACCGATTTCTTTAGCAACATATGTTTTAATCTAATCCCCCATATGGCATATTGAAATAACCGTGAAAGAACGATTGTTCCACAAACTATTTTACCAAGAATAATAATATTATCCTAGACTTCGACACAAGCCACGAGTTATTCATATCTGCCACGAAAAAGTGAACCATACCAGGCAAAAGTCATACCAGCTACACGAAACTTTTTGTTTCGAGTGAACTGTCTACACGAAAGCCATACTAGCGACACGAAAGTAAACAAGCGATACGAAACTCCGACTTTCGTGTGGCTGGTTTCATCTGCGAATTAAAGAGTGCAGGAAAACGCTCAAATAGCGGAAAATCAGCCTATTTTGAACCCTTTCGTTTATTTAGCGATTTCCTGAAAGCCTTGCCCTATCAGCATTTCAAGGCATAAAAAAAGACGACTCAGGATTGTATCCGTTTTGTCGTCCTTTTGTGGCTCCCCCTGTTGGATTCGAACCAACGACCCTTCGGTTAACAGCCGAATGCTCTACCGCTGAGCTAAGGAGGAATATAAATATCCGGCGAGTACCTACTTTTCCGGGCCGTTGCCAGCCAGGTAT
>Ga0255347_1002827_pt1 | contig 23753 bp, 16 predicted proteins | sample wastewater_treat_2_FD_192479 | JGI IMG/M metagenome (GOLD analysis project Ga0255347, IMG submission 192479) | Wastewater microbial communities from Lulu Island WWTP, Vancouver, Canada - plant24 | ecosystem: Engineered > WWTP > Wastewater > Unclassified | place: Canada: Vancouver, British...
GGGCAACCTTTTCCCCCCCCCCCCCCGCATAATGCGTGCCAGCTATAGGGGCCGGTGGGTTGCCGGGCTACCCTATGGGATGGTAGTGACAATGAAAATGAAAAGGAATGTATCATGATTGCAAGAAGATGGATTGGCCGTTGTAGTTTTTTTGTGGCTGTTTGGATTGTGGCGCCAGTCTGGGGAAGCGCGACGATTGAAGACGGTGTGTTGACGTTTCATGTCGAAAGCGGCGCGGAGACCTATTCCGCGTCCATTGGAACCGACATCCTGGCGATCATAAAAACGGGCGCGGGCAAGATGACTGTGACGGGATCCAACCCGGACTTCATGGGAAAGACCGTGACTGTCAAAGGCGGACTTCTCGAGATGATGGCGAAGGATTCCCTTGGTTCCGGCAATACGGTGACAGTCGAAAGCGGTGCCCAACTCGTGCTGTCGATGACGGTGCCGTCCGGCGAGGAAATGTTGTGCCCGGGCGGATACAATGACCTCGTGATCGCCGGAACGGGTCCTGACGGGAACGGTGCGGTCTACAAGAATACGACCACGACTGCCGCCAACGCTGCCGCTTTCTTCGGAAATATCCGGCTCTCGGGAGATGCCGCGATCTATGTCTACGACAAGAACGGTGTGGCTTCCGGATTCGGACGGACCGTCGACATGGGCGGGCATGAGTTGGTCATCAAGGGCAGCGGCAGCATGTTTTGTGGCTACGGTTACCAGAGACAGGCCAATATGAACATCTGGAAGAACGGCACGCTTGTTCTGGACGGGCCGCAGGTGATGTTCGAAGGAAACCCCGTCTTTGATGGCGGTTCGACGAACAAGGTCGTCATGCGCAAGACCGTTCGACATAAGTTCTACGACTTCGCTCCGCAGATCGCCTGGACGCTTGAGGTCGAGAACTACATGGTATTGGAGGCGAGTCGTTCCTGGAAGGACGGTCAATGGGACGTGACGGCCAACACCTGGGCGGGGCCGGTTATCGTCAAGGCCGCGAACTCGACCCTTGATGTAGTCGGTTCATCATATTCGGCATATGCTTCATCACCTCAATCGCTCACATTCGCCGGACCTATAACGGTCACCAACGGAAGCAAGGGCGTTGTAGTTTACAAAGCGGGGCCCTACGCATTGCTGAGGCTGGGCGGCTCATTCACGGGTTCGGGTCTGGACGTGCAGGCGGGGCAGACCGTCCGCGCGATCAACGACGGGGTGTTCCCGGCGAGCGTCGACGCCAAGAACGCAGGGGGCGTCTTCGAGGTTCAGCCGGGCGTGGATTTCTGCAGTGATGTCGGCGCCGCAGTTCTGCTTGGAAGCGTGACGACGAGCGTCAATCGGTGGTCAGCCGGCAAGGCGGCAATCTACACGGATAGCGACACAACGTTCATTAAACCGATCACGATGCATTCCTACAAGGTCGGCTTGAAGCACACGGGGTCGGGGACACTCACCTTTACGGACAACCTGACGGCTGACGACAGCGGGGTCAGGGGCATCTGGTGGCTGAACGACGCTGATAACCGCACGGTGTTCGCCGGTAATAAGACGGATATCGCACTCATGAATGTTACGGCTGGTACGGTTGAGGTGGCGGAAGGCGGACGGGTGTTCATGTCTGCAGGAAGTGGATCGGGATTCGAGATCGGCGGCTCCGGTACGGCGGCGAAAGCGGAACTCAGGATCTCCGGCGGGTGTCTTGATATGGATTTGCCATCCGCAGGTCAGCCGACAGGATATATCCTGCTGGGTGATGACGGGGCCAAGCCCGCGAAGCTGACAGTCACGGGTGGCGCATTAACTAATCGCCTCTACGGGGCGTCGCGCTCGGCTTCTGACAAGGCCGCCGTATCCCAGACCGGCGGCGAGATCTACAACTATTCGACGAGCAATACCGGCAATAAATATTACACGCCGGTCTTGGCCGCGCGGGGCAAGGGGTTCTTCGGACTTCACGGCGGCACGTATCGCGTGAATGGCAACGACGTGATTGCCGGCGAAACGAATTCGCATGCGGTTTTTCGGCAGACAGGCGGGAAAATAGCCACTGACACGTCGTCGTACTTCATGAATCTGAGCCGTGGTGGTGTCGGTGAGTTCACGATGACGGGTGGCGAACTAGTCAATGATAACTCTGCTGGTTATCTGCGACTGGGCGATTCCACGGCTAGTGGTATGGGTGGTTCGGCTACGATGACGCTTTGCGGGACGGGGAATCCGCTGGTCAGGATCGCCGGCTGGCTCAACCTAAGCGCCCGCACGGACGGCTTCACGTCTACACTCAACCTGAATGCAGGCACGCTGGAATGTTGCCGTGTCTATGTCTCAAACAAGGCTGCGCGCGAGGGGACGAGCGGGGCTTTTGTCAATTTCAACGGAGGGCGGATGCGTTCGTCGGCGAGCACGGCCAACTTGTTCGGCGACAATGTGACACGACCGCCGACGGCGATTACGATCTATCCAGAAGGTGCCACGTTCGATACGCCGACTGGTTACAAGAACTATTTCTCGAAGGCGGAGAAGGGAATCGACGAGGTCATGGTTGTGCGGAGTGCGACAGGGCGCGGTGTCAAACGCATTCGCCTGCCGGAGGATATGCCGAGAACAGGTTACGCCGGCATTCTGCCGGTGCGGATTAGCGGCGGCGATGGTTCGTGTGCGACGGCGGCGATGGCATACGATCCTGCAACAGGAACGGTTGGGGACGAACTGATCGTCACCTGCCCGGGTGTTGACTACACGGAGCCACCGACGGTGACGGTATTTGGCCCGGACTGGACTACCGAATATGCGTGCGTTGTCGAACTGACCGAGACGGAGCAGACGCCGGGCGTCATTTACAAGACGGGTGAAGGCATGCTCGGCTTCAACTGCATAAGCAACAGCTTTGCGGGCACTGTGGTTGTTTCCAATGGCACGTTTTACGTTCCTCAGGCGAGCGAAATCGATCCGCGAATCCAGATCCGCTGTGCGGGAGGGATGTTTGAGTACGACTGGAAGAGCCGTACGGTCGCCGAGATAGGCGGCTTCGGGGTAATCAAGGGGTCGCCGAACGACAACAGCGCACATAACCTGACAGTGACGGATGGTCTGCGCTTCAATGCGGCGGATGCACTCGCAGGGCACACGCTGACGATGGAGGACGGGGCCGATCAGTCGGTTAGTGATCGGATCATTCTCGGCGAGAGTGCGGTTATCTGGATCGAAAACATGGAATTGCTCGCAGATCAGGATCAGGGTTATTCGTATGCGCTGTTACGTACGTCGTTTCCGCTCAACCGTCTGCCGGATTTGGCGATAGAACTGCCAGAGGGCTGGTTCATCCGACTTTCCGATGACAGCCGTACGCTCTCGTTATATCAGTCAAAGGGAACAGTCATGCTAATCAGGTAACTCATGGAGAAGATAATGAAGCAGACATCAAGAAGAAGTTTCATCAAGTCCACTGCGGCAAGTTTGTTCTGGATTCCCGCGACGCGGCTGTTCGGGCAGGAACTTCCGCCTGTCAGCAAACAGGTGCGCTTCGCGATCATCGGCGCGGGCGGCATCGGTTACGGCACGCGCCGTACCCTTTCTCGTGAAGGCGGCACGTGTGTGGCTCTGTGCGACACGAACGAAGTGGCGCTCGCGAAGCAATCTAAGGACTGCCCCGGTATTCCGACATTTGTGGATTACCGCGAGATGCTCGACAAGATGGGGAAGGAATTCGATGCTGTGGCTGTGGCCACACCCGACCACACGCACGCTTGGCTAACAATCGAATGTCTGCTGCGTGGTAAGCACGTTTATTGCCAGAAACCCCTCGCGCGTTCCGTGGAGGAATGCGAACTCATGCGGGAAATGCAGAGGAAGACGGGGCTCGTCGTGCAGATGGGCAATCAGGGGCATCCCGGTGCAAAACGCTACGAAAAACTGCTGCAGGAGAACGCATGGGGTCGGATCACGGAGATCCACGGATGGTCTACTACGCGGCGGCTGCCGACGTTGGGCGCAACGGCTTATCCGAAACCGATTCCTTGGGACGCCTCTTTTCCGTGCGCGGAGAATTGGGATCTCTGGTGCGGGCCGGCTCCGGATCATGGTTACTCGCGTGACTTTGCACCGACCATGTGGCGCAACTGGTGGGATTACGGTTCCGGCCTGCTAGGCGACATGGGTGTCCACACCCTCGACCCGCTTTTCTGCGTTTTTGAAATCGGCTTGCCGGTATCGGTGACGGCCGAGTTGGCGTCCCCTGTTACGATCTGCTACCAGAAACAGAGCCGGATTGTCATGAAGTTCGCGCCGAGCAAACACTTCCCTGATGGCATTTCGCTCACCTGGCACGAAGGCGGTCTCAAGCCCGCGATGGTTAGTGGCGCACATCCTAAACTGGAATATGAGCAGGACAATCTTCTGTTGTGCGGTGAAAAGCTGACAACGCTTTCGGGTTCCCATGCCGCGCCGCCGGTCGTAATCGCTGAAACCGGGCACGAATGGAACGATGCCTCGAAAGCGCTGCAGACAAAATACGCGAAACTGGCGCGGTACGAATTTCCCGGAGGTCTGCATTACCGAGAGTTTATTGATGCGGCGAGAGATGGAGATCCAGAAAAATGCGGTTCCAAACTCTCCTATTCCGCGCCGCTCACGGAGGTGATGCAAGTGGCGAACATCGCACTCAGGTTTCCCGGGCGCGAACTCGCGTTCGACTGGGATAAGCTCAGGTTCAGCAATTGCCCCGAGGCGAACACATTCCTGCGTGCGCCTTCCCGCGGTTGTTGGGATTTCAAGAAACTCGTGCCGGACATCCGCACACGTTTTTCCGTTTGAAAGAACACCCCGCCAGCCAGTAGCAAGTGCAACGCTCTTGCTACTGGCTGGCGGGGTGCGCGCGCGCGAGTAGCAAGCGCAACACAAATAAAAAAGGAGACAACGTTTATGAAAAAGACAGTATTCGCACTCGCCGTTTGCACGGTGTGCGCGTTTGCGGCAGGAATGCCGTCCGTCGAAATCACGGCTGTTTCGCAGACGCCGGACCGCACGGTTTCCGTCGCTTACACGCTTTCGGACGGACCCGCTGTCGTGACCGCCGCGTTTGAAACGAACGCCGGTGAGAACGTCTGGGTGTCGCTCAACGACGCGCAAATCTCCGCGCTTGCGGGCGACGTGAACCGGATCGTCCGCACGGACGGCGCCTACGCCTTTGTCTGGCAGCCGGACGCGGCCTTGCCCGACCGTGCGATCATGTCCGGTCACGCCCGTGTCACGCTCACTGCATGGCCCACGAACGATCCGCCGCCCTATATGGCCGTGTCGCTCGCGGCGGCCACCACGTCTCTTCCCGCCAACGACGACTCTCGGTTGCGATTCTTTCCTTCAGCAGAGGCTGTTCCTGGCGGCGTTGTTTCGAATGCGGAATATTGTATGAACATTCTCCTGATGCGCAAGATTCCCGCATGCAATGTTGTGTGGAGTATGGGTTCGTGCGAGGCTGACAGTTACAACGGGTCTTCCCGTTACCAACCGTACGAAGCCAAGCACGTTGTCACAAACGGCGAAAATTATTACATGGGTGTCTTTCCGGTGACGCAAGGTCAATGGGCTGCGGTGGTAGGCAGGCACGACAACATCTCAGTTCTCAGTTACGGCGATTATGCCTACCGGCGTCCAACAGAAAACAAACACATGGCCTGTGTGCGTGCCGGCCCGTTCAATTGGCTCTCCACCGTTCCCACATCGAACGACCATTATTGGCCAGGGCCGCCTCACAGCGATTCATTTCTCGGAAAACTGCGCACACTCAGCGGAATCGATTTCGATTTACCTGGCGAAGCGCAATGGGAATGGGCCTGCCGTGCCGGCAAAGGGGACGGATACTGGAATGACGGTTCCGCAATAGTTCCTAACTCCGGCGGCATGGTGCCGGGCCGGACGGGCGGATCGTCAGGCACAGCGGCCATCAATAGCGCTTCCGATGAAAACCCGTATCCTCCAGAAACGGCGGGCACCACGCTTGTCGGTTCCTACAAGCCGAACGGCTGGGGGCTTTATGACATGCATGGTAACATCTGGGAACTTTGCCTCGACTGGAATCCCCAAGGAGATATTTACAATCTCGGCGGGCGGATCAATGCATACTACACGAACTATTATGACAACGTCACAGGAGCACTAGTTGCGGTCAACCCGTCGTCCGAAAAAGGAGCCGCGCGCTTCGTGACCAGGGGCGGTGCCTATTTCCTCCGATGGGACTATGCCCTTCCCGGTGCGCGCCGTGGAGGGCGTGGTGTGAAAACCGGTGGTTTTACCGGCTTTCGCGTGGTGTGCCCGGCTGTTTTCCATTGAGTCGACAGGAAAGGAGAACCGAAAGATGAAAAAGATCGAATTTCTTGCTGGCGTGGCGTTATTCGCCTTCCAGAGCGTTTTCGCGGCAGGCACAGTTCCTGTAGTCGCGAATGTTGTGATGCGTCAGAACCACCTTAACTGTAAGGTGACAATTTCCTATAGCCTTTCGAATGCGTCTGCTGTAGTGACAGCAGACATCCAGACCAATTCACCTTCGGGCTGGCTTTCTATTGGTGCGGCGAACTTGATGCGGTTTTCAGGCGATATTAACCGCGTGGTTCCAGTCGGCGACGGACACGTCGTCACGTGGGCGCCACTTGAGGAAGCGTGGACTAACGCCGTCAGCACCATTCCCGCCGGAGGCGTGCGGGCCGTTTTGACGGCTTGGGCGCTCGAAGACCCGCCGCCCTACATGGTGACGTATCTCGATAGCAGTGTTCCGGAGGACGACAGGATACAGTTTTTCGCTTCTGCGGATGCTTTGCCAGACGGTGGGCTCACGAACGATGTGTATCGGACGACGCGCCTCGTGATGAAGAAAATCCCCGCCCGGGGCGTCACTTGGCTGATGGGCGCGACCAGTCTCCAGAAGGGGGTTTCTTCCACTGCCCTTGATGCGGTTCTGGACGGCGGATATAAGACGGAGGACGCCCACTTTGTCACGTTCACGAACAACTATTATCTGGGTGTTTACGAGTTCACGCAGGCGCAGTGGAAAATGTTTCTGGGAAATTACGGGAATGCTTATTACTCTGTCGAACGCGACATGCGCCCGATGGAAAACGTCTCCTATTTCGCCGCCCGTGAAAACGACTGTTCGATATCTACGAATGCCGTTTCGGGTGGTGCCGAATACGATTACCCTCAAGGGCCGCACCCGCAATCCCTCATGGGCCGTCTCCGCACGCATGTTCTCAATCACGCGGCGTTTGACCTGCCTTCCGAGGCGCAATGGGAATTCGCCTGCCGTGGTGGTTATCCCAGCGGTTATTATGGTGACGGCAGGCGTATGTTCAATCGTCTGAGCGCTCCACTTTTCTATGACAGCGACCGCGTTTACGGTTATAATGCACCCAGCGGCACAGTTCAAGCCGCATCGCTTGCGCCTGCTGAAGGCGGCACACAAATCGTGGGTGTGAATACCGTAACCAACGGGTACGGGCTATACAACATGCACGGGAACGTGTCAGAATGGTGCCTTGACTGGTGCGCGAGCAACGTTGCCGCGCTCGACGGAGCAGTGAACACGACCGCCCTTACAAACGGGACCGTATGCCTTGGAGATCGCGTGAAACGCGGCGGGAATTACTTAAACGCTTGTACTTTCGCACGGCCATCGTACCGCAATCTCGCCAATCCGGGTTCAAGCCGGCCTAATAGCGGACTCCGTGTGTGCTGCCCGTGCGGCGCTTCTATAGAATAGAAGAAAGGAAAACAGACATGAAAAAAATAATCTTTGGTTTGGCGTTCTTGCTTTCATCTTTAGTTTCCGCTGATTTTGAATTTGTGTCGTATGGATGGCCGGTTGTCGAAACGAAGTCTGTGGTTTCGTCCGATTCTCAATCCATTGAGGCGCGGTCTTTGACATGGAGTGCATCGCCGGCAATAGGCATGAGCATGACTAAATCCGGACTGTTTATCATCATCCGATGAAAACGTGTCCGCATTGTGACCTTAGAGTAATTATCATAACGTGGTAATGCTATGAAGGGGTAGTCAATCAGACTGTTCATAAAAGGAGGAATTGAATGCAGCATAAGAGTTCGTTATCGCGACGCACGTTTGTTGCGACATCCGGCTTGGTTGGGGCGGGAAGCTTGTTTCCCAGTGCCTTTTCGGCGGCAGCAACAGGTGAAACCCCGTTGCGGAAACCGATCAAGATCGGACAGATAGGCACTGGCAATCAGCACGCCAACAAAATAAGTTCGCTACGCAAGTTGCCAGAGTTGTTCGAGGTGGTCGGGCTGGCGGGTGACCATCCGGGCAAGCCGGGTAAAATGCCGGAATCCAAGTATTACCAAGGGCTCAAGTGGATGAGTCAGGAGGAGTTGTTGGCGATCCCCGGATTGCAGGCAGTGGCGGTCGAGGCCGAAGAGCGGCTGAATGTGCCGGTTGCCTTGAAATGCATCCGCGCCGGTAAGCATATCCATCTGGACAAACCCTGTGGTGAATCGCTGCCGGCGCTCCGCACGTTGCTGGATGAGGCTAAAGCCCGGCAACTCACGGTGCAGGTCGGTTACATGTACCGTAACAATCCGGCGGTGCAATTCTGCATCAAGGCGGTGAAAGAGGGGTTGATCGGCCGGGTTTTCGATTTTGACGCCTCTATGGGCCGGTATGACGGCCAGGGTTATCGCAATCACATCAAGCAGTACAAAGGCGGTATCCAGTACATTCTGGCCTGCCATTTGATCGACCTGATGGTGACGGTCATGGGTGCGCCAGAGCGTGTGATTCCGTATCAGCGCTGTACCCGTGGCGACGGAGTGCTTGACAACGGCTTGGCGGTGTTCGAGTTTGACGGCGGACGGCTGGCGACCGTCCGGACCTCTATCACCGAGGCGCAAGGATTTGTGAATCGGCGTTTCAAGGTGATGGGTGACAAGGGCACGATTCTCATTCATCCGATCGAGGCTCAGGGGGGCATGTCCGGCGGAGTCCTCACCCTTATGCTGGAAGAGGAACGCGGCGGCTTCAAGAAGGGGGTGCAGAAGGTCGAGATGCCGCCGTCAAAAGGCCGTTACGATGATCAGTGGCGCGAGTTCGCCGCCGTGGTGAATGGCGAGATGGAGAATCCTTACACCTACGAGCACGATTATCTGGTCCACAAATGCCACTTGCAGGCCTGCGGGATGCCGATCGATGTGTGAGCCCGTGTTCGCGAGGGCACCCAATTACGGGAGAGTCAAGCATCTGCTTGCCCGCGGACGAGCAGACGCTAGTCCCTCCCGATTGTAAGACACGAAAGAATGGAACAAAAAATGAGAAGACGGGATTTCATCAAAACAATGGCAGGCGGTGTCGGGGGCCTGATGGTCAAGGGTGCAAGGGCGCAGGGCGCGGCGACAGTTGATAAGCCGTTGCGTTTGGCGTTGATCGGCTGCGGTGACCGTGGTTGTCACGCGCTCCTGTCGAACATCATGACATCAGGCATGGCAGAGATGGTGGCGTTCGTAGATCCAGACGGAAAAGCCATTACTCGCGCACGGGAGCGCTTGAAAAAACACCGGCCTGAAGAGAAAGTGGAATCCGTTGCCGCGTTCGCTGACTACCGCGATTTTTACAAGCAGATGGCGGGTGGCGTTGACGCAGTTGTTATCGCGACGCCCAACCATCAGCACTGCCTGCCCGCGCTCCTTGCTTTCCGCAACGGCATTCACGCCTATGTTGAGAAACCCATGGCCTACACGATTGAGGAGGGCCGCCGGATGCTGGCCGAGGCGCGTGCCAACCGCGCAGTCACACAAATGGGGCAGCACGGCCACTCCAACGAAGGCGCGCGTCGACTCTGCGAATACGTCTGGGCAGGAGCTATCGGTCAAGTCACCGAAGTCTACTGCTGGACCGACCGGCTCAACGCGCGCGAGCAACCACTCGCGCAAGATTCGGCCTGTCCGAAAGATTTGGACTGGGATAAGTGGATCGGCCCGGCGGCGTGGCGCGACTTTAACCGCGGGCTTCATCCTGTCGGCTGGTATTCTTGGCGCGGGTTCGGCAGTGCGACTATCGGCAACATGGGAAACCATGTCATTGACCCAGTCTTCTGGGCATTGAAACTCGGCAGTCCGGAGAGCGTCCAACTCGTGGACTTCCGTCCGGGTGCAGAGGGGTCGTGGGGCCTTCGCGACCACATCGTCTGGAAGTTCCCGAAGCGCGGCGACCTTGCGCCTGTTGAGATGCATTGGTTTGACGGACTCAAGGGCGATCTGCACTGGGATGACAGCACATGGACATCGGGTACATATAAATACATCGTCAAGAGGGAGCACCAGAACCTGCCGCCGAAACTGTTGGAGATTGAAAAGAAGCACGGTGTTGATCTTGGCCGTTGCGCGTCGATTCTGATTGGAGAGAAGGGTATCCTCTGCATCAGTGTGTTTGGCGAGAGCCTGCGTTTTGTGCCGGACAGCCTCCGTTCCGCGATCCCACCGCCGCCTAAGACGATCCCGCGTATCCGCGGTTCGCATCAGGTGGATTTCATGCGCGCGTGTTTGGGCGGTCCGGCGGCTTGCGCGAATTTTGACTACTCACAGCCGCTTAATGAAATTGTGCTGCTCGGTGTGGCCGCCATCGAGGAAGGCTCCGGCAGACGACTCGATTGGGACGGCAAAGCCGGGCGCTTTACTGATGCTGCGGCAAACAAGTTTTTGAGTGTGCCAAGCCGCGTTGGATGGGAGGGCTAGCCGCCGCCTGATCTGGATGCAACTGGGCTGCGCTACACCAACATGCCGAAAGTTAATCGATATATTGCGGAAGCGTATTGGGGGGGATGGTAAGTTTGAGAAATTCATTATCGCGAGGCACCTGTGCCATGATATGTTCGCTGATGGCTACGGCGGCGGTTTTGGCAGAAGGTGATAAATCTCCGCTCACGTTCGATGCCCGGGCGAACATTTATTCGGCTTATGTTTGGCGTGGTAAAGTGCTGGACAAGCACGCTGTGATGCAGCCGCAGGTGGTTGCAACGTTCGACGCTGAAAAGTTCGGGGCGTTTTCGCTGAAGTTGTGGTCTAACTGGGATTTGTCTCAGCGTTCCGGCGATTCCCGGGCAACCCGCACTGGTGGCGGGATCGACGTGCTAAATCTGACACCCTCATACACCAAGACCTTCGGTGCGCTGGCGGTAACTGTTGGAAACATCTTCTACACGTTTCCGGGCGACGGTTATCCAAAAAACACAAGAAGCACGTATGAGCTTTTTACGACAGTGGCATATCAGAATCCCCTCGTAACGCCATCGCTTAGCGTTTATTACGACTATCGTGGTGTCGGTGGCGGTTTTTTCGAGGATAATCCGCTCAAAGACCTTTATGCGCGGGCGGCGCTAGACAAGTCTGTTCGGCTCGCTGACCGCTGGCGGGCGGGCGGCACTGTGTTGCTCGGCGCGGGAACGAGCCACTATAATGCGGTGCGTTATTACTCACCGGGCGAAGGGTTTGCCGACTACGAGGCGTCAGTGTTCTTGTCATACGCGGTCACCGACGCTTTCTCGATCGGCGGCACGCTGGCGTATACGGGACTGATCGGCGGCGCTTGGGGCCTTGACCGCGACAACATTGCTCCTGACGAGATTGTCTGGGGCGGACTTAATTTGAAACTTCTGTTTTAACCAGTGAGGGATTCACTTGTTTGTGAGCGAAATCGCTATCAGGATCGATCGAGAGTGAAAAGTGATTAGTGAAGAGTGGAAAAGTTCAACTTTAACGCTCAAGTTATAGATTAAGGAAGGAATCGAGGTATGAATCGTCAACAGCATGTTTCACGTCGTCATTTTCTCAGCGCCAGTGCGGCAGCCGGATTTATGATCCCGGCCTCACGCGTGTTCGGCCAAGCGGTCTCTGCACCGCCGAGCGATCAATTTCGCTTTGCCAAAGTCGGTTGCGGCGGCATGGGCGGTAGCGACCTCAATAGCACAACGAGCGTGGGTGGCGTGGTGGTCGGCCTGTGCGATACCGACCCCAAAAGGGCGGAGGGGGCTTACAAGAAGTATCCTGACGTGCCGAAGTTCACCGACTACCGTAAGATGTTCGACCAGTTGGAAAAAGAGATCGACGGCGTGGTTATCTCGACGCCGGATCACACGCACGCCTGCATCGCTCTGGACGCCATGCGGCGCGGCAAGCATGTCTATGTCCAGAAGCCGCTGGCGCGCACCTATCAGGAGTGCCAGTTGATGCTCGATGCCGCGCTCAAATACAAAGTTGTCACGCAGATGGGCAATCAGGGGCATGCGCGCGTTGGACTGATCCTCTGGAAGAAGATGATGGATGCGGGCGCGTTCGGTGAGATCGAGCAGGTGCATACATGGTCGGACCGCCCGGCGTGGCCGCAGGGCATGACACAGCCGCCAGCGCCCGAGCAGACACCGGACGGATTTGATTGGGAGTGCTGGATCGGTCCGGCGGTGATGCGGCCCTTCTCTGGCGCGTACGTGCCTTTCAAATGGCGTGGCTGGTGGGATTTCGGCTGCGGCGCCATTGGCGACATGGCTTGCCACAACATGGATCCAGCCTTCTGGATCTTGCAGCTCGGCATGCCGACGTCGATCAAGGCTGAAGCCTCGACACCGGCCGATATCACGTATCCCGAGTGGTCGATCATAGAGTTTACTTTTCCCGCCACGCCGGTTTGTCCCAAGGGCGTCAAGGTCATTTGGTACGACGGCAAAAAGTTGCCGAAGCGCCCCGAGAACGCACATCCGCAACTCAATCTGGGCACCAACGGCTGCTTGATTGTCGGCTCGAAGATGACTGCCTTGGGCGGCACCCATGCGGCGGCGCCGGTGCCGATCGCACTGGGCAAGGAGGCTTACAGCCCGGCGGTCAAAGAGGCCGAGCGCGTCTGGCGCGAGGAACTGAAGAAGATGCAGGGCTGCGACCATTATGGACAGTGGGTTGAGGCATGCAAGGCTGGCGATCTGAAGAAGCCGGGCAGCAAATTCGAATATTCGGCACCCATGACGCAAGTGCTGTTGCTGGGGTGCATTGCGCTGCGCTTCCCAGGCACGGAATTGCAATGGGATGCGCACAATGCACGCTTCACGAATCACGCAGAAGCCAACCGCTGGCTTGCCGCTGTGCAGCGTGACGGTTTCAAGCTGCAGGTATGACCTAAAACAGAACGCCAGGTTCGGTGTTTAAGCGGCCCGGGATGTCCATGATGTTGACTGTCCGCACGGCACCGCAACGTAGCCGGATGAGTTCGTCAACGTGATCCTTTATCTCTGCGGTGGCGAAGCGTCGTTAGTAACGGACATCGAGGAGTGATGCTCTCCTTGGGGATTCGTCGCCACTGCCGGATGCAGATAGATCGGTACGGGAGCAGTCGCACACACATCTGGCTCGGACAAAGCCAGCCGTCCCAGATCAAGCACATCCGGGAAGACGTCACGCCGCACCAACCGCTCGGATGGGAAAGTCTCCGCAAGCAGTTGCCCTAGTCTCGTCCACTCCGGCGAGACGATCAGCGTGCCTTCCGGAACAGCTTCCGCCAAGTCACCCGCCTTGACGAGCATGAAATCGTCGCCGGTGTGGCTTGGCATACCGCCATCCGCGAGGCGCACCCTTGTTGCAGCCTTTTCTATCCGGTAAGTCACGCACCAGATGCGTCCGCGCCGCGCGTCGCCCGTCACCGTCACAACTTCTGCACTGTGCGCCTGCCCCAACGCTAGCGTCGCTGCGCTCGCCATGCCGTACACTGGTCTGCCACCCGGTAGCGCCATGCCCTGCAATGCGGACAGACACGCGCGAATGCCGGAAAAAGACCCCGGACCTAAACCGCAAATGAAACGGTCAATATCACTGATTTCAATACTGGCTTTTGCCAAGGCTTGCCATGCTTCAGCGATCCATTCCGGCGCACGCGAAGGCTCTGTGTCCCAGCGTTTGACACATACAGCCTCACCATCTTTGAACACCGCCATTCCGGATCGCCCCGCCGAACGGTCCGCTGTCAGAACCAACATGTTCCCTCCGTCATTAAAAATCTTTGCTCATCAACCGCCGATTCCAGTGGCCGGTGATAAGCACTCTCGTTACAATTTGTTAATTCTATATATAACATGGAGAATAGTAAACAGTGAGAATAAAATTGGTATCTTTACACATGGTCTGATAACACGAATCAGAAAGAAAACCATAAAATCAGTCAGCCAAATGTTATTAATATTACAATTGTTATTTTATTACCGTATGGCAACGGCAAAAATGATACATTGTGATTTCTTAACTTAGAGGAGGAGTTATGCCAAACAAGGTTTGCAGCATGTCTGGTGTTTTGAAAATGATTGCGGTTTTGTTGTTATTCGTTGCGGGTATGGCAGTCGGCGGACCGCCGGTCGTATTGGAATGGTCGGCTGGCTTTTCACTGCCGCCGCAGCCGGACGGACGCGCGGCACTTGGGGTCGGCGCGCCGTTTTATGGCGAGCATGGCGGGGTCGCGTTGCTGGCCGGCGGTTCGAATTTTCCTGAGACGCCGCTGGTCGAGGGGGGCCGCAAGCGTTATTATGATGAAATTTATGCATTGCCTGCGGGGCAGACCAATTGGTTGGCGGCGGGGCGGCTGTCGCGGGCGGTGGCCGAAGGTATGTCGGCGACTACGGCCAAAGGGGTCGTGTGTGTCGGCGGCGCGGCGGACGGCGAGACTTTCGCGCGGGTGTTCCTGCTGGCTTGGGATGCGGCCAGTAAGCAGGCGGTTGAGACGGCTTTGCCGGATTTCCCTTGCGCGGTCTGTTTGGGCGCGGCTGCTGCGCGGGGCAACCGTGTATATGTGGCGGGCGGTAGCGGGACAGAGGCGCTGGCAACGGATATATGGATGCTTGATCTTGATGATTTGTCGGCGGGCTGGCGTCCGTTGCCGCAGTTGCCGGGGGGCAAGGGACGTATGCAGGCGCAGGCCTTCGTGCAGAACGGCGACCAGAAATTGACGTACCTGTTTGTGGTCGGCGGATATGCCAAGCATGCTGATGGCGGATGGGTGGCGCTGACGGACGGTTATGCGTACAATCTGGCGCAACCGGATGACACTGGCGTCTGGCAGCCGATCGCGGCGGCAGTGCCAGTCGTGAAGGGATCGGACGCGCCCCCGGCGGCGGCATGGCCGCTGATCGGCGCGAAGTGCGTGACGGTCGGCGATCAGCACGTCCTCTTTTTTGGCGGGCTGGACGCCGCGTATTTCGACACGAACCAGCGCAAGATGGCGTCGCTCACCGGCGCGGCGCGCGAGACGCAGCGCATCGCCTACCAATCCGCCGTGCCGACAACCTGGAACCGCAACGTGCTGGCCTATCACACTGTGACCGACCGTTGGTTTGAACTGGGCGAAGTGCCGTTCGCGCCGACCGTGGCGGGAGCTGCGATCAAGCTTGCGGACGGAAACATCCTGTTGGCATCTGGCGAGGTGCGACCGGGTGTCCGCACCCCGTTGTGTACGGTAGGGCGGTTTGTCGCGCGCCAAAAATTCCATCCTGTCAACTGGGCGGTCATGGGCGGGTATTTCCTCGGGCTGGCCGTGATGGGCTGGTGGTTTATGCGCAAGCAGAAGAGCGCCGACGACTACTTTAAGGGCGGCGGGCGCATTCCGTGGTGGGCGGCGGGCATCAGCATCTTTGCGGCAATGTTCAGTTCGATCACATTTCTGGCGATACCGGCGCTGGCCTACATGTCGAACTGGTGCTATGCTCCTAAAGTTCTCGCCATGGTTTTGATACCGCCGCTGGTGATCGGCTGTTATCTGCCGTTCTTCCGCAAATTGAACCTCACCTGCGCCTATGAATATCTCGAACTGCGCTTCAACCTCGCCTGCCGCCTTTTCGCGAGTCTGGCTTTCAATCTGTTCATGGTGGCGCGCGTGGCGGTCGTGGCCTATCTGCCTGCGCTGGCGGTCGCCGCCGCGACCGGCGCCGATGTTAATATGTGCATCGTGCTGGTCTGCCTGCTGACCATCGTGTATTGCGCGGTCGGCGGTATCGAGGCGGTAATCTGGAGCGATGTGATACAGGGGGCGGTGTTGCTAGGCGGTGCGTTGCTGATACTTGTGATGCTGATGCTCGGTAGCGACGGCGGCATCGCGGGCATGGTCACGACAGCCGCCGGGGCCGGCAAGCTGCGCATGATCGATGCTGCGTTCGACTTCTCGCGCCCGGTGATCTGGGTCGTGCTGATCGGGGGATTTGCGGAGTGCCTGATCTCCTATACCAGCGACCAATGTGTGATCCAGCGCTATATGACCACCCGCGACGTGCGCGCGGCCGGCCGCAGCCTCTGGATCAATGTGCCGATGAGCCTCGCCAGCGGTGTGATCTTCTTCGGCATCGGCACCGCACTGTTCACTTATTACCGTTCGCATCCTCAGCGCCTCGCGGTGACCATGCCCAAGGCGGACTCCATCCTGCCGATGTTCATGACACATGAACTGCCGGTCGGCGTGGCCGGCATCGTGCTGGCCGGCCTCTTCGCCGCAACGATCACCACGCTGGCGGCCAACCTGAACTCATCGGCGACGACGATCACCGGCGACTGGGTCGTGCGGTTGCGGCGCAGTGAGACCAGCGACCGCGCACAGGTGCGCATCGCGCAGGTCTGCACTGTGCTGATCGGACTGGCCGGCATGGCGGGCGCGTTGATTCTGGCCAACGCCGACATCCGCGCGGTCTATGACCAGTTTTTGAAATTCATCGGCATTCTGACCAGTGGTCTGGCCTGCCTCTTCATGCTGGGTATTTTCGTGCCGCGTGTCGGTGCGACCGCCGCGCTATGCGGGCTGGTGGCGAATTACGTGGTGTGCGTCGGGCTGGACGCAGCCCCCCTGACTTGGAAGCCGCACCTGCTACTGTACGGGGCGATCGGTATCGTGACCTGCCTGATCGTGGCTTTGGCGGTGAGTGTGGTTTTCCCGAACCGCAAAGAGGGGATAGACGGGCTGGTGTTCAGCCGCGCTATGCGCGGAGAGGGAGAGAAGAGTTAAGAGTGAAAAGGGAAGAGGAAGAGGTGCCCCCGCCAGTCGCATGTCACCAGTCGCTGGTAGGGACGAGTGTCTGCTCGTCATTGCCACGGTCAAGCAGACGCTTGCCCTCCCGTTCAGTGTTCCGGTATCTTTTCGTTCTCGCGGAGCCTCGGGCGGCCGGCTTAACTATACCTTGGACATTTTGTCATGCCAAAGCCATGTTACAGCCGGTAGGGCGGTTTCGCCGAAACCGCCGCAGACGGCTCGGCGAGCCGTCACTGCCGATAACCTGAACGTTCCAATTATACTTTTGTTTTCGCTCGGAACCCCGGGCGGCTGGCTTACCTTAGATTCTCCCGTTTTCCCAAACAGTCTTGCAGGTATCGGCATAAATCGGTAATATTTTAAGCGTTATAAAGTTCAGGTGGGTTGTGACTGTTTAAATGTCACAGGTTTGTTGGTCATGCAGTTGCGGGTGGTGAACAGATTATGAACGAATTCAAAGAGATCCCTATAAGTAAACGGAAGATTGATTTTCAGGTTTCTATAGGTTTGGGAATCTTGGCTGCGGTGACATATGGGCTGACATTGTCACGCGGGGTGTTCCCGGGCGAGTCTGCCAGCTTGATGACGGTTTACAGCGGGATAAGGCCGCTTGATCTGCCTTTACGCCCTTTTTGGGGCATGATCGTCGCTGGTCTGAGTAATCTGGATTTTCTGTCGTTGCCGTTGCGGCTGAATCTGTTCAGCGCAATCTGTTCGGTGGTTTCGGCGGTTTTGCTGTATCGGCTGATGAGTTTCCTGATCCATGACTGCATTAATGAGGAATATTCGATTGAGCACGCCCCGCGTGTGGCGGTTTTGGCGGGTGCCGTGGCAGCCGTGGCCTTCATATTCGCGGTGCCGGTGTGGCATGCGGCGACGCGTTTCCAGTATCAGAGCTTCGACCTGATGCTGGTGTTGCTGTCCGCTACTATGTTGGTCGCATACACCCGGCGCAGATGGACGATTTTTCTGGTTGTCTTCGCGGTTTTGTATGGTGTCGGGGTGGTTGAGTCGGTGATTTTCATTCCTCTGGCTCCAGTGTTTTTGGCTTTCCTGATCATTGTGCTTTGGAAGTGCCGCAAGCTGAGTCTGGCGCGTGTGGCGTGGATGGGGTTTCTTGCGGCGGCTGTTATGGCGGGAGTCTATTGGGGAAGCGCGAAGTGGTTCATGGCCACGCATGATGTCGAGTCGATGGGTTTCGACAGTGTCTCGGACATTTTGACGATGGTCGGCAAAAGCCAGTTGGCGCAGTTGCGCTCCGGACTGCCGCAGGTCAACTGGCTGATATTGCTGCTGATGAGTGTGGTGCCGTGGGTGGCGGGCGGTTTTGCGTCATTCCGCGCTCTGAATAACGAGCGCTCGTGGAGCCAGTATATCCTGCACTTAACGCTGAGCGTGCTGGTGGTGCTGGGGATCACGAACGTGCCGGTTTCGCCGTGGGGGATCATGCGCCCGACCGGACGCCTGCCGTTGTGTTCTTATGCGATGCTAGCGATGACAGCGGGTTATCTGTTCGCCTACTGGTATCTGTTGCTGAAGGTCAAGCGTCCGCGACGCGGTCATGAGCTGGCGGTCTTGACCAAGCAGACCGGCGATTGGCTGGGGCTGTTATTGGCCTACCCGTTGGCGGCCATTGTTGTGCTGGCGGCAATTATCAATGCGTTTGAGTGCGGCGGCAGCCGCGGGGCTTTCGCGGACCGTTGCGCCCGCGAGATACTGGATCGCATGGGCGGGCGCACTTGGTTCGTCACGGACGGAACGCTGGACGCGCATCTTTTGATAATGGCGAAAATGCGGGGGCAGGAGCTGAACCTGCTGTGCCTGCAGCATGACATGAGCGCGTTTTACTTGAAGTCGATGTCCAAGCTGATCGAAAAGAAAAAGCTGTTCGATGAAGCGAACATGCAGCGCATGAAAAGCACGTTGGATTTGGGCATACTGCCTTTCATCCAAGACTGGTTCGCGATGGATCGTGAGATCGAGAAGAAAGTGGCGGTTTTCGGCGTGCCGGATTTCTGGTACACGGCGGGCATCACGCCGGTCTCGGAGTTTCTTTTCTTCACGGGCAGCCGTAACATTGACGAATACAAGGACAAGCCCCTCTTCCAAGAGCATATGGAGTTCTGGAAAGAGATGGATGAGGTGTTGGCAGTGAGTAAGCGGGGCAGTGACGATCCGACTCTGCGGCACAGAGCGCACATGCGCCGCCACATGGGGTTCGTCGCCAACAATCTGGGTGTGTTTTTAGAGGACTTAGGCAAGGACGAAGAGGCTTACACAGTCTATACCTACATCCGCAACGTGATAGACCCCGAAAATATTTCCGCCTTGTTCAACCGGTTTGAAATGGCCCGGCGTAACGTGGCGGCGGCGAGCGCCAGCAAAGAGGCCATCGAGCGCGAGCTTAAGGATTTCATCGGCAATCTGAAACGCAAGTATCCGCTCTGGTCCCTGTCGCGGTATTACGGCTATGTGCGTTCGCCTGAAATGTTCGCGAAGCTCGGCTGGGGCTGGGCGCTCTCGGGGCAGACCGGTGCCGCGCTGGCCGGTGTGTCGCGCGCCATTAACCTTTTGCCGACTGAGCAGAAGGCTGGAGCCATGCAGGCAATGGCCGCCATTTATGCTCTGGCGGATGACCGGTCAAAGACCGAAGCGGTGTATCAGGATATCATCAAAAACGATCCCGACAACCGTGCGGCGTTGCTGGGACTGGCACGGCTGGCCGTGCAGGAAGGCGCGATCGACACTGCCAAACAGTGGCTTGAAAAAGCGGCTAAGTCGGAAGACAGTAGCGGGGCTATGGGGATTGAGTGGGCGGTCATACATTTGATGAACAACGATTTGCCGCGCGCCCGGCTGGCCTTGCAGGAGATAACCGACCTGCAGCCTAGGAATATGCAGGCGTGGGCGATGCTGGCAATGGTGCAGCTCCAGCAGGAAGAGCTAGAGGAAATCGAGAAGATGCTCTTGCCCAAGATGGAGTCGATCGCCGGCACTGTGGACAACTATTTCGTCCAGATCACGCGCGCCCAGTTGAACATGCGCAAAGGCAAGAACTTCCAGCGTCCCGCGCGCGAGGCTTTCATACGGGCCTCTATGTTGCGCCCGGATATTCCCGGCGTGAAGGATATGGTCCTGCAACTTGACATAGCCATGAACGACCGCGAGGCTGCCGAGCTGCACGCGCGTCAGGTTCTGCGCGCCAACCGCAAACACTCGCTGGCGAATTACGTCATGGGGTCTTTGCGGCTGCAGGAGGGTTCGTATGGCGAGGCCGAGGACTTTTTGCGGCGCAGTGTCGAGACCTCGCCCAGCGCTGCGGCTTTGAACGACCTGGCCGAGGTTTTGCGGCGCATCCGCCGCTTCGATGATGCCGAGCGGCAGGCGCGCGCTGCGATTGAAGCAAACGCGGAACTCTATGTGGCTTGGGAGACCTTGGCTTCGATTCTGCTGGAATCTGGCGGCAATCTGGATGAGGCTGAAAAGGCGATCCGCAAGTCTATCGAACTCTATGCGGATGACCTGCGCACGCAGATCACGCTCGGGCGCATCCTGCTGAAAAAAGGCGAGATCGAGCAGGCGCGCGTGATAGCGCGGAAGGCGCGCAACCGCCAGAACGAGTTGTCGCAGTTCGACCAAGGCGAGCTTGCCAAGCTACTCAATGAAACTTCCTCAGGCCGCTAGTGGTCGGTAAAACCAAAGCGGGCGTGGACGCCCGCGCTCCCGGCTGCCGGAACTGCCGAGCTTGCGGGGATTACCTCGCCATGCCTCGGACGCGCTTAAACGCGTCCGCCACAACTATTCACTATTAGCTATTCACTCTCAGCGGGGAAGAACGCTCAACGCTCAACTTTCAACGTGAAACGTTCAAGTGGAGGAACGGGAGGGGCAAGCGTCTGCTTGCCCGGTCGAGCAGACGCTCGACTCTTCTCAAAAATCTCTAATTCCGCTTGTCGCGCGGTTCGTCGCTCTCGGCGATGCGCAGCGGCGGCAGCGGTTTTTCCGCGTGGGGCAACGATTGGAAAGCGCACTGCCATATCGGCAGCCCCTGCCGCCGGAAAAGCATCTCGAAATCGGTCTGCTCGCTTTCGTCGCGCTCCATGGGCTGGGCTTCCCGGAAGCGTGTGTCGGCAGCGAAATTTTCCCGCGTCGTATCGAAATAGTCTTGATGGTCTGTAGCGATCTGGATCGTGCCGCCGATTTCCAATCTTGCCCATAGCGCGTCGAGAAATGGCGGCGAGAAAAGTCGACGCCTGTGATGGTGGCGCTTAGGCCAAGGGTCGGGAAAAAACACATACACCGTGCGTGCTCGGTGGGGCGGCAGGAGGTAGTAAAAAGTGTAAAAAGCCTCCAGCCGCAGTATGCGTATGTTGTCAAGACCGAGGCGGCAGGCTTTTTTGTCCAGCTTGCGCACACGTGATAACATGCGTTCTATGCCCAGAAATACCGTGTCCGGCTGTTTTTGGGCGCGTGCCACGAGAAAGCGCCCGTTGCCGCAGCCGATCTCGATCTCCAGCGGCCGCCCGCCCGCCAGCAGCCCGTCCAGCGGCAATGGCACGGTCGGGTCGGTCACTGTGATCACGCGCGATCCGGCAGCATTCACTTCTGCTCCGCTTTTTCCGCGCTCAAAATACCGGCTGCGGCCAACAGCGCGGCGGCGGGACGCTTCGGGCGCATGGTGCGGACATCAACATGGGCATGCACGGTGTAGCCTTCGGCCAGCAGCGTATCGCCGCAGCGGACCTCGCAGCAGATTTTAAGGCGGACGCCGCGGAAGCCGCCGAACCACGCCACGATGTCCAGCAGGTCATCATAATGTGCGGGAGCGAAGTAGTTGACGTGCGCCTCCAACACCGGCAGCGCCGATCCGGCAGCCTCAAGTTCCCGGTAAGTGTAGCCGCTGGCGCGCAGCAGTTCATTGCGTCCGCGTTCAAAAAAAGTCAGATAGTTGGCGTAATACACGACTTGCATCTGGTCGGTGTCGGCATACGGCACTCTGTACTGCACGGTAACTCGTTTAGGCTCCGCCATAATCCCTCTCCTTCAATCTTTGAAAACACAGTTTATTTTCGGCTGTCGGGAATGGCAAGCTGTTTTTTCACTCAACAAGTGGTTGACATCCCGGCGGCTCTAGCGCATTCTTAAAGGTTGTTTTTATACCATAGTGTGGAGGCGACAAGATGTCGGTAACAGGATTATTGGTTTTCAGTCTGCCCGCGGCTTCATTGATCGGCGGGTTCATGGAATCGAACTTCACGGGAAAGGCGATTGTGATCGTACAGTTGGTCAGTTCCGTGGTAGCAGCCGCGATAATAATCGGCAAGAACAAGGAGCTGAACGGATTGTTCCGGAAAAACAGGATGTTCCTGCGGGAGTTTCTGAAGGGGCACGATGTTCTGGACTATTACCTGTTGCGCGGCAAGCAAGGCTCGCAAAATTCGTTGGAGCAGATTTATGCGCGGACCTGCGAGCGCATGGTGAAGTTGCTTGACCCTGACATGCGGCGCTCGGTGATCGGACGGCAGAGCGGCGCAGAGAACGCGGCGCTTTCACCGCGCGAGATCGAACTGGTGCGCGGCATGTGCGAGAACACCGTGCAGGAGGAAGAGATCCGTATCGAGCAAGGCATGGGGATGCTGGCCACGATCGTAACCGCATCGCCCATGTTGGGGCTTTTAGGCACGGTCTGGGGAGTGCTGGACGCCTTCGCCATCATGGGCGCTAAAGGCACGGTCCTGCTATCCGAGATCGCCCCGGCCATCTCTGCGGCGCTTGTTACCACCGTGGTGGGGCTTTTGGTGGCCATCCCTAGTGCGATCTGCTATAACAACCTCGCCACCAAGGTGCGGCATCTGACTGCGGACATGGAAGGCTTCGCCGACGAGCTGCTGGGGCGCATCGCGTGCGAATTCCAGGGGAGGGACATCTGATGGTTCTGCGCAGAATAGGCCGCAAGAAAAGCTCCAAGCTGATCAACGAGATCAACATGACGCCGTTGATCGACATGACTTTCCTGTTGCTGATAACTTTCATTATCACCATGCCGGCGATAGAGCAGGGTATATCGATCCGACTGCCGCAGGGCAAGGCTGATGTGTTGCCTCAGAAAGCCAACGTGGTCACAGTTGATGCTGCGGGCAAGGTTTTCCTGAACAACCGCGAGATCGGTCTGGAGGATTTGGAGCGCACCCTCGGAGAGATGGCCGCCGAAAAGCCGGATGTTTCCGTGCTGGTGCGAGGCGACGAGCGTCTGGAGTATGGCAAGGTCATCCAAGTGATGAAAATTCTGTACAAGGTCAAGATCACGCGCATGGCGCTGGTCACCTTGTCCGATTAGCGGTTCGCGCCGCCTGCGGCGGCGTCTATGGCGGAGTCAGTGAAGAAAGGACCGATAAACTCGTATTCGATGAAGTGTTCGCTAGTGCTGCACAGTGCGTTGCTGGCGTTCTCCTTCATTTTTCCGCTATTTCCCTCCTGCCGCCGCAAGGACATTACGATACCGCTGGATTTCACGGTGGTGCTTGAAGAGAATCTGGTGGAGTTTGAGGAGGTAGCGCCGGAGGCGCCGACGGAGACCCCGCAAGCGCCCGAACCCGAACCCGAGCCAGTGCCCGAACCGCCGCAACCGGTGCCTTTGCCTGACCCTCCCAAAGATGCTGTGGAGGTCAAGAAGCCAGATAAGCCCAAGCCGCCCGCGCCCAAGCCGCCGCCTAAAC
>Ga0255347_1002831_pt1 | contig 23717 bp, 20 predicted proteins | sample wastewater_treat_2_FD_192479 | JGI IMG/M metagenome (GOLD analysis project Ga0255347, IMG submission 192479) | Wastewater microbial communities from Lulu Island WWTP, Vancouver, Canada - plant24 | ecosystem: Engineered > WWTP > Wastewater > Unclassified | place: Canada: Vancouver, British...
CTGGCCCGTATGGACCAGGACCTCGTCATAGTGCTTTCGGATCTCGCGGGAGAGCGGTGCGCACTTGATGAACTGCGGTCGCGCGCCGACCACCGAGACGAGCTTCATCGCCTGCCCTCGCTCCGCCCACGGCGCAGAATCATGATCACGTGTCTGTGCCGGGGAGGCTAAAGGCTTGACCTCCCGAACCGATGCCCCATTCGCCGGTGCCGTGCCCCACGGAGGCGGAACAACCCTTACGTGCCTGTGTTCACGTCTGCTCTGCCTGCGACCGGCTCGATCCTTCCCCGAGCCGGTCCATGAGCGATGCAATCTCCGTCACGGGCCGGTCGCACGTGCGTCCCGTGCAGACATAGGCCGTCGCCCTGCCGTCGACCATCGCCATCTCCTGCGTGAACGGCGCCAGCTGCCGGACGGCCTCGCCCTTCTCGCCGATCGGGACGAAGAGCACGGTCGCCGAGGGCAGGTACGCTTGCTGCAGGGCCTCGAGCATCGCCGTCGCGTCGGCCGTTCCGGGCGCGCCGACGACCACGACCTCGTGCGAAGGCCCGACCGCGAGGTCCAGCCCGGCGAGAAAGAGCGTCGCGAGCGTGGGCGACGACTCGAGCGGGGCCGCGTAGAGCCGCGAGAGGGCGGCCGCGCGCTCCTCGTAGGCTGGATCCCCGAGCAGCCGGGCGAGCCGGACCAGGTCGAGGTACGCGACCGAGTTCGCGGAGGGGTAGGCGCCGTCGAAGATCTCCTTCTGCCGGACCAGGAGGTCCGTCGCCCCGGCCGCCGCCGAGAAGAGGCCGCCGTTCTCGTCGTCCCAGAAGTCCGTGATCATCCGGTCAGTGAGTGCCTTCGCCGTCGCGAGCCGGAACGGGTCGTAGGTCGCCTCGTAGACCTCGAGCAGGCCCCATATCAGGTACGCATAGTCCTCGGCCATGCCCGGGATCCCCGCCTCCCCTTCCCGGTACCGGTGAAGCAGCCGGTTGTCGGGCGTCCGGAGGCGGCCCAGCACGGCATCGAGCGCGCGGACGGCGGCGTCGACGTACGGCGCGTGGCCGAAGGCTCGCCCGGCCGTCGCGAGCGCCGCGATGGCGAGGCCGTTCCAGCTCGTGAGCACCTTGTCGTCGACGGCCGGCCGGACGCGATGGTTCCTGAACGTGAAGAGACGCTCGCGAGCGGCCGAGAGCAGGATTGCCACCTCCCGGGCGGGGCGGCCCATCGCCGCCGCCGCGTCCTCCACCGTCATCGCCCGGTAGAGGATGTTCCTGCCCCGCTGCTCGGGGTGCACCGGATCGATGAAGTTGCCCCCGGTCTTGACGCGGAAGACACGGTCGAAGACGGTCGCCTCCTCGGGCGGCAGCACCCGGTCGATCTCGTCCCTGGTCCAGAGGTAGAACTTCCCCTCCTCGCCTTCGGTGTCGGCATCCTGGGCCGAGAAGAAGGCACCTTCGGGAGAGAGGAGGTCGCGGAGCATGTACGTGATCGTCTCTTCGGCCGTGTGCCGGTACGTCGGGCGGCCTGTGGCCTGGAAGGCCTCGACGTTGGCGAGAACGAAGAGTGCCTGGTCGTAGAGCATCTTCTCGAAGTGCGGAACCAGCCACCGTGCATCGGTCGAGTAGCGGTGGATCCCGTACCCGAGCTGGTCGTAGACCCCACCGCGCCGCAATGCCTCGAGTGTCCGCTCGACCATCTCCATCGTCTGGCGGCTGCCCGTGCGGCGCCAGCGCCGGAGCAGGAAGAGGAGGTGGTGGGGCGTCGGGAACTTCGGAGCCGTGCCGAACCCACCGTGCATCGGGTCGTACTGGAAGACCAGCGCCTCGTACGCCCGCTCGAGAGCGAGGGGATCGACCTCGCCAGCTGCCGGCATCGCGGCCATCTGGGATAGGGACGCCATGACCTGGTCGGCCGCCTCGACGAGCATGGTGCGGCGTTCACGCCACATCTCGGCGATCCGCGGGACGAGTTCGCGCATGCCCGTCGCCCCGAGACGGCTCTCCCTGGGGAAGTACGTTCCCGCGAAGAACGGGCGCCGGTCCGGCGTCAGGATCACGTTCAGCGGCCAGCCTCCCGAGCCGGTCATCAGCTGGCAGACGGTCATGTAGACCTGGTCCACGTCGGGCCGCTCCTCCCGGTCTACCTTGACGCAGACGAACGCCTCGTTCATGAGCCGCGCGATCTCCTGATCCTCGAAAGACTCGTGTGCCATGACATGGCACCAGTGGCAGGTCGCGTACCCGATCGATACGAAGACGGGGCGATCCAGCTCGCTCGCTCGCTCGAAGGCCTCGTCGCCCCAGGGATACCAGTCGACGGGTTGATGGGCATGGGCGAGCAGGTACGGGCTCTTCTCGTTGATCAGCCGGTTGGCCGGTGCATCAGTGGTCATGAGGTGCTCTCGCAGGCGGCAGTGGGGGGCACAGGTATTTAGGGGTAGCTCACGGGACACTGCGGAGCCTGGGGTCGCCAGCGGCGAGCGCGAGCGCCCGGAGCGCGCTCGCCTCCTTGTCCTTGATCTCGAGCATCAGGTCGATGTCGCGCCCCGTGCTCTCCTCGAGGAACCGGGTGAAATCGGCATCGTCGAGTGTCATGGCGTGCACTCCCCGGCGCCTCCCCGGTGCCTGCGATGCGTAATCGACCATCGGCAGCCCGTCGCTGGGCGCCCACGTCCCTCCGATGGCGTCGAGGAGAGTACCGATGGGCTGGCCGTCACCGTGGACGGCGTGGTGGAGGACGTCGAGGACGACGGGGATGCCGCAGGCGCGAGAGACCGCCAGGCAGTCAGCGGCGGAGTATCGCCCATCGTCGTTCTCAATCACGAGCCTGGAGCGGATGCCGGGCTCCAGGGTGCCGTACGCCTCGACGAACCGTGCCATCGAGCCCTCACGGTCGTCGTACACGCCGCCGACGTGGATCTGGACCTTGGCCGTCGCATCGAGGGCGAAGAGATCGAGCACCGCGGCATGGTACGCGAGCTCGGCGACCGTCCGTTCGACGATTACTGGATCCCGTGCATTCAGGAGATTGAACTGGTCGGGGTGCATCGAGATGCGGAGTTCGTGCTCCCGGGCAAACTCTCCGATCGCGGCGAAACGGTCCGCGTGAATGTCGTACCACGGCGCGGTACAGACGGGATGGGAGGCGAACGGGACGAGCCCCGAACCGATGCGGAAGGCGAGGAGGCCATGTTCGACATTCCAGGCGAGGATCCGTTCGAGGCAGAGGAGGTTCGCCTCCACGGTCGCGATCAGGCGATCGTCGGTGTAGGATGCGAGCCGGAAGGTATGGTTCGCCGTGCAGCCGATCGCACGGTTGATGCACGGGTAGCCGATACGCATGAGCAGTGAGATCGACCGCGGTGTATTTATCTGCAGGGTTAACCGGGATCGCGGTCAACCTGTGTGTGTGGACGACCAGACCACCCTCTCGGGAAACACGGACGACCTGAGAGAGTTTCGCCGCCTTCGTGGGACCGGGATACCCGGCGAGCCGGCCATGAGGCTCTTCCAACGGATCATCCTCGACCATTACCGGGCCTTTGGCAGGCGCATGCCCTGGAGGGAGACGCAGGATCCCTACCGCATCCTCGTCTCGGAGGTGATGCTCCAGCAGACCCAGGTCGAGCGAGTCCGGCCGAAGTACGAAGCGTTCGTCGCGATCTTCCCGGACCTGGCGTCGCTCGCCGGGGCATCGAGCGCGGACGTGCTCCGCGCCTGGCAGGGGCTCGGGTACAACCGGCGGGCGCTCTCACTACACGCGGCCGCGATACGGATCGTCTCGGAGTTCGGAGGCCGGGTCCCCGATGATCCCGTCCTGCTCGCGACGCTGCCCGGGATAGGACAGGCGACCGCCGCCGCGATCGCGGCATATGCCTACAACCGGCCGACCGTCTTCATCGAGACCAATATCCGGCGTGTCTTCCTCCACTTCTTCTTCCACGATCGAGACGGCGTGACGGACGCCGAGCTCCGGCCGCTTGTCGAGCAGGCCCTCGACCGCGAGCATCCCCGCGAATGGTACTGGGCGCTCATGGACTACGGAACCATGCTCGCGAGGACGGTCCCCAACCCGAACCGACGCTCGGCCCACCACGCCGTCCAGGCACCCTTCGAAGGGTCGTCGCGGCAGCTCAGGGGACAGGTACTGCGCGTGTTGCTCGACGCGGGGCCGCTCGGTATCGAGGGGATATCGGCAGCAACCGGGGCGCCATCCGACCGGCTGGAGACCATCCTCGAACGGCTTCGAAACGAGGGGTTCATCGCCAAGGACGGACCGATCTACCGCATCAGCGATAAAAGCCGCACCGAACATTTGAAGTAGAAACACCCGCGTAATGATTGGTGTGGACAAGAAACGGGTCAAGGACTACATGACCTATGACGTCATCACGGTTGACGCCAAGGGAACGGTTCGGGACGTCTTTGAACGGATCAAGACCACACATCACGACGGGTTCCCGGTCGTCGACCGGGGAAACGAGGTGGTCGGCTACATCGCGGCACGTGACCTTCTCTTCGCCCACCCGTCCACGCCCGTTACCGAGGTGATGTCCTCTCACCTGATCGTGGCCGATCCCGATATGAGCATCTCGGACGCCGCCCGCGTGATCTTTCGGTCGGGGATCCAGAAGCTTCCCGTCGTCGACGAGAAGACCCACCTCGTCGGGATCATATCGAACGCGGACGTGATCCGGTCGCAGATAGAACACGTCTCGCCCGAGAAGGTCTACAACTTCATCACGACGCTCAAGAAGCTCTACGGGATCGAGCCGACGCTGCGGCGCGGATCGGTACCGATCAACGGCCTGCTGCCCACGCAGTCGAAGATCTACGAGGACGAGCTCGAGGGACGGATGTACGAGCTGCGGAAGGGGCTCGCCGAGCCACTGATCGTGGTGAAGCGGCCGGGCCGATACATCCTGGTCGACGGGCATCACCGGGCTATCGCGGCAAAACGGCTCGGCATCGAGAACCTCGACGCGTACGTTATCGAGGTCGCCGACGACGTCGAGCTGGGGATGGAACGAACGGCCCGCTCCATGCACCTCGACTCGCTCGACGATATTCAGGTGCTGGACTACGCCCGGCACCCGCTCGTGGCCCTCACGCACCGGCTGGTAAAAAGAGTATAGCCCCGGGGATTCAGGATCCCTCGCATCGCGAGTCGAACCGGTCGTTCAGGACGTGCTCCTTGACGACCGTCCCCTCGGGGATGATCACCTCGGGCCAGAGCCGGGTCTTGGAGTGGATCACGACCCCGCGCTGCAGCATGGAGCGGGGCCCGATCACGGTGTCGTTCTCGATCGAACAGCACTCGCGGATCACGGTGTCGTTATCGATGATCGAGCCCGAGACCGTGCTGTTCGGGCCGACCACGATCCGGTCGTACAGGGACGAGCTGAAGATCTTGCTGTTCGACTTGATCGAGCAGTCGTCGCCGATCGAGGTGTACGGCCCGATCAGGGCGTTCTCCTCGATGATGGTGCCCGACCCGATCGAGACGGGACCGATGACCTTGGCGTTCGTGCCGAGCGAGATCGAGTCGCCGAGCATGACCGGACCAAGGATCTGCGCTCCCTTCATCGAGAGGTTGCCGCTGATGTTCGTGACCGTCATCTGCTGAAGCAGCCACCGCTCGGCCATCCGCAGCGACGTGGGGCTACCCACGTCGGTCCAGTTCCCCCGGGCAAGCCATGCCTTGACTTTCTCCCCGCGTTCCATCAGCTGAGGGAAGAGATCCTTGGCAAAATCGTACCTCGTGTTCGGCGGTATGTAATCGAAGATCGCGGGATCACAGACATACATCCCGGTCGAGGCGAGGTTCGAGAAGATCTCGCCGGGGGCCGGTTTCTCCTTGAAACGGAGCAGGTCGTAGTTCGCGTCGATCTCGGCGATGCCGTACTCGGAGGGGTCATCGATCGAGATCAGCCCGATCGTCACGATGCCGTCGTTGCGCCGATGCTCGCGGTAGAACTCGAGGACGTTGAGATCGGTCACGTGGTCACCGCCGACGACCAGAAACGGAGATCCTTCGAGATACGACTGCGCGTTCTTGACCGAGCCCGCCGTTCCCATCTTGATCTCCTCGTAGACGTAGGTGATATCCACCCCGAAGAGCGAACCGTCCCCCAGCGCCTCCTCGATCACGGTCCCGAGATACCCGAGAGTGATCACGATCTCGTTGAAGCCCATGGTTGAGAGGTGTGCCACGAGGAGCTCGATCGAGGGTCGGTTCACGATCGGGATACAGGGTTTGGGGCGCTCAAAGGTCAGGGGACGGAGACGGGTGCCCTCGCCCCCGCACATGATGCAGACCTTCATTACCACGCAATGGGTGCTCATCGGGTTTAAGGGTGCTGAGGATCGCGTCGGATCCCATACCGGTGCCATTACAAAAAAAAAGGCGACGTCGACCGCGAAAGGTATGAACCCTGGAGCAATATTTATCTCCCAGGAGAAACCTCCTTCATCGACGATCCAAAGAAAAACCCTTCTAACCCTAAGTCTTCATACCGAATCCCGGTATGTGTCGGAATATGCAGAATAACCATAATTACAGCACATGGGTGCCTTTTACGCAAAAATTCAGGGATTTTAAACCATAATGTTTATCCATATTCGTGAGATATAGTGTTAAGAGATAAAGTTATTGATAAGGGTCAAGGATGCAGAAGTCACAGAGTCACATAGAGCCGCTGGTGAAGGCCGTGGAGACGGGGGACCATGCGGCGATCGACGAGGTCGTCCGCGGTTTCTCGGGGATCCAGAAGCGAAAGGAGCGGGCGCTCAGGATCCAGCAGGCAAACCGCATCCTTGAAGATGCTGCCCTCGACAAGGACGAGCCGGGCTATCTCGATCACCTCCAGGAACTGGCAAAGGAGGAGGTCGATAGCCTCATCGTTCGTCTGACCGAACAGTTCCTCGCGCACGAGGACGAACGGTGGATCGATGCCATCTACCGGATCATCGCGCAGCTCGATCGCAAGAGTCACCAGTCCCGGGTTCTCTCCCAGGTATCCCGGACGCTTGTGGAGACGGGTGTGCGCGAGCGTCGGCAGGTCCTGATCGAGCGGGGCATGGGCATCCTCTCGAGGATCAGTTTTCGAAAGTATCGGTCGGCGCTTCTGATCGAACTGGTGCCGGCCCTGATCTCATGGGGGACCACGAGTCACGATATCCAGTACCTCCGGCGCGCGCTCGATCTCGTGCCCGAGATCGGCGATGTCTCCGAGCGAGCCGACCTCCACTGCAACATCGTAACGGCAATGGTAACAATCGGGATCGCCGACCGGAGCCTCTCGATCGTGTACGAGGCGCTCAGATCGGCGAGCGGCATCCTGCAGAAGATACGGCGGACACACTGCACGCTCACGATCATCGACATGACGTGGCGATCGCCGATGTCGCGATCCATCGCCGATATCCACGCGTTCATGGAGGCGTTCGGTGACCTTCCGAGCCTCCGGCAGACCGAGATCTTCGAGTGCCTGGTCCAGGAGCTGCTCGAGCGCGTGCGGGACAAGTCACAGCTCTACTCGACCCTGCTCTCGCTCGAACGGGACGTCCCCGAATCGCGCCGCTACCTGGTCATCCGCCTTCTCAAGAAGGCAGAATCGACAGGCGACAACTGGTTCATCAAGAAGGCCCTCGAGTTCAACAGCCGTATCGCCGATCCGTCCCAGATCCCGCTCAAGGAGATCATCCACTCGGGAGTCCTCATCGCGGAGAAGACCCGGAATGCGGACGTCCTCACCGCGGTCCTTCCCCTCGTTGACCAGCTCGCGGATCGCGAAGCCTCGACGCGCACATTTTTACAATTCACCAACACCCTGCTACGGATTGGCCAGTTCTACGACGCGATCGAGACGTACGCTCGCGTCGACCTGCAGAACGTGGCCCACCGCCACCAGATCGATGAGACCGGAGTACGCCTTCTCAAGGAGGCGATCCTCCGCGACGAGATCGACCTCGTCGATGCGCGCCTCCTCTCCCTCCTGGAGCCCGCCCAGGCCGAGATCGCCGTGTACCGCTCCGTGTACGAGCTCTGCAAGGAGCACCCGTTCAGAGACACGGTTGAGCATGTCGGGGCCATCCGATCGCTCGCCCGCCTCCATCCCCGCTCTGATCAGCTCCTGCTCGACTCGATCGCGATCCTGATCGAGCACGGCTTTCTGGTCGATGAAGACCCGGAGGTATTGATCGAACTCAGTGAGGGGATCGGGATCGTCCCCATCCGCGAGAGCGCGATCGCCTACATCATACGGAACCTCACGGCCATCGGAGTCGAGAAGAAGAGCCGGGACTTCCTGCAGCGGGGTATCGGCCTCGCTTCGAACATCAAGGGCCAGAATACCCGTTCGGAGGCGCTTTTCGCGGTGATCGAGGCCGCTTCGCTCCTGGCAGTCAGGCAGTCTGACCTCGACCTTCTCCGGCGCATGCGCTCGTGGTCGACCTCGCTCCTCGAGAAGGAGTATGCCACGAGCGCCATCGGCAAGATCGTCCAGGGGATGATCCACTATGCCCGGACCGAGAAGACGCCGTACGCCCTCGACGAGGCCGTCAGGCTCCTGGAGATGATCGACGACCCGACCTTGCAGCAGCAGCTGATGGAACGGGTGATCGAGGCGTACATCCAGGTCGGGTGCCTCCGGCTGGACGAGAGCATCGCCTACCAATCCCCCGATTTCTCGGACGAGGTACGTCCATTCCGACAGGCACTCGACCTGATCCGGAAGCACACGGAGCCGTCCAAGGTATCGCTCCGGATCGCGGGGGCGATCGACATCGTCCTTCACTATGCCGAACAGTCCGGCGCAGTCACCTTCTTCGTGCCACTCACGCTCTTCTCGCTCGAGATCGACAACCCTCTCGAGCGGGACGCCATGATCTCGCGGATCGCGACCGGTCTTCGTGAGATAGTCGAGCTGCTCGACTCCACGGATCCCTACGAGGTGCTGGCGTACCTCCTGATGCGGCTCGACCAGGCCGAGACGTCACCCCTCATCATGGACCTCGCCTGTCAGCTCAACGATCACATCAAAGACCCGTACACGAAGCTCTCGGGGATGGCGACGCTGGCGGACCTATTCATGCGGCAGGGCAGGCCCAGACGTGCCGACTGGCTGATCGACGGGATCGTCGACAGGCTCGACCGGTTGCCGTACCGGTTCCAGCGGGTCCTGATCCTCGCGGACATCGCGACCCTGATCGTGGGAGCGGACGAAATCCGGGCGTACGGGTGCCTCGAGCGGGCGATCACGCTCCTGCCCGAGGTCGAGCCCGACCGGGCCTCGTTTGTCCGGGTCCAGCTCGTCCTCTCGATCGTGAGCCTGCACGCGGTCAACCGCAACCCCGAGAACGTGCCGAGAGCGATGACGATCGTCGAAGGGATCGACAATCCCGAGGACTACATCGAGGCCCTGATTGCGGTCTCGAACATGGTCCGCGACGACACTGGCTCCTGTCGCAAGATCCTCCGTCTCGTCTCCCGGTCGATCGAGGCGATCCCGAACCCCTACGAGCGGGGAACGGCGCTCCTGAACGTCATTCCGATCGCCGAGCTCTGCGGAGAATACTCCTACGTCGATGTCTTTCTCGCCGAGGTTGACAGCGTGATGGACCGGATCAAAATTCCGTTCATCGTGGCCGTGCTCAAGCGTGCCCTGGTCCAGCGCCTGATCGCGATCGCCCAGCGCCGGGATCCCGAACAGTTCACGGCGAAGGCAATCGAGGTCGCACGGGGGATCGAGGACGAGGATGTCCGCCACGAGATCCTCCAGCGGCTCAACCAGGAGTACCAGCCGTCCGTGGTGGACACCGTCCATGCCGGCGTGCTCGAGACGAAGCGAAAGATCCGTTCGGGCGAGTTCTCGAAGAACCTGATCACGGGGATCGACAGGAGTCTCCACGGGGTTCCTGATCGCGCGCTCCAGGCGAAATATTATACCGAGCTCTTCGTCGCGGCCAAAGAGGCAGGCCAGGAGAACCTGGCGGACAAGCTCCTCCGCTCGGCGATCAACGCCGCCGAGATCATCCGCCCGCTCTCGCGCCGGGTCTACGTCCTGGGGGATATGGCTCTCAAGGTCTTCGCGGCCGGCGACGAGATCCGCTCGAGCGACATCATGGACATGGCCGGCGAGGCCGCGACGAACATACGGGAGTTCAGGCAGCGCGACCAGATCTTCGACGAGCTCGCGATGGTGATCAAGGTGATGCAGGAACTGCGGGTATGAAGACCGTTGAGATCCTGATCGCCGGTCGCGTGCAGGGAGTCGGGTTTCGAGTCTGCGTGAAGCGAATCGCAGACAACCTTATCGTATCCGGGGAGGTGATGAACCTGGCCGACGGACGCGTGCGTGTCTTCGCTACGGGCGAGGAGGCGATCCTCGGGAAGTTCGTCTCCATGCTCTATGACTGTCCGCGGGCCATCGTCCGGGAGGTTCGCGTGGCAGAGACCGGGTTTCGAAGTTTTTCCGAGTTCACCATCCGACGAGGCCTTCTCTAGACGACGATGAACGGGAGATTGTTCTCCAGCGCCGCTACGTACCGCTGGACCTGCCGATCGATACGCTCGTGATCAATCGACACGTGGAGCCGTGCTGTCGTTTCACGCACGAGGTCATCCGGAAGCTGGCATCGCCCGTCGGCTTGCCTGAGTCTACCCGGATCTATTCCCTCTCGTGCCAGGGCAAAGACGACCCGGTCGACCATCTCCGTCCGGAAGCAGTCGGCGAGATCCTGAACGAGTGCCCGCTCCCCCATCGACAGGATCCCGATAGACGGTTCGAGCCTCGCCCCGATGCAGGCGTTGAGCACCGTCGCGGAGAGCAATCCGTCCGCGATCGAAAGGAGCGCGTTCACCGGGTCGCGGTGCGGCCGTTCGGTCCGCCGCCGGTATCCGAGCCCGGGTGGAATGGTCCGCGCCATGATCTCGTAATACATGTCCCCGATAAGGCGATGGATTCGCCTGAGCTCCTGGAGCCGGACCATGTTGGGCATCTCGCCGAGCAGTCCCTGCACGAGATCCAGCTCACCCTCGTAGAGATCCGCCTGGACCTCGCCGATGAGCCCGAGCCGGGCATGAGCCGAGTGCATGACGATCGTGGTCGCGAGGGCGTGTGACGGCATCGTGTCCTGGAGGCGTCTCCGCCGCTCGTCGTCGCGAACGCCATAAGGATACACGACGGCAACTGGCTCTCCGTCGTGCTCGAGGAACGTAACGCGGATCCCGTTCCGCACAAGGCGGTTGACGGTGGCCGTCTGGATGGTGTGACGTCCCAGGAGGAGGAGATGAGCCAGGCTAGCGAACGAGTACTCGGTTACCGTTGAGTTTTGGCTGACGATGAGCCGGTCTGCACCCGAACGGATGTGCGCTCCCGACCCTGGCACCACGAGCCAGTCCACGTCCTCGATCACGGTACTCCAGATCTGTGCTGGAGGGGGATGAAGTTGTTGAAAAGGAGATCAGGAGGCGTTCGGCTGGCAGAGCAGCACGTCCTGGACATCGTGCTGACGCATCGAGAGCTTCTTCGCCTTGAAGATGTTCTTGCCCTCCTTGCCGATCGCGATGCCCCTGTCCTCGTCGGGGACGTCCACGTGGGCGACGAGCCCGCGGTCGGAGTCCTCGAAGTCGACCGAGAGCACCTGGGCGGGCAGGAAACAATTCTTGACGAATTGCTCGGGGCTGTCCGAGTACTCGACAACCTCGATCCGCTTGCCCATCGCGTCCGATGCCTTCTTGATAGAGGCGCCCTTCTTGCCGATCGCGAGTCCCATCTCACCGGGGTTGACCACGAAGATGATACGGCTGTTGCGCTCGTCGATCACGCAGTCGCGCGAGCTCGCGCCGGTCAGGCTCTCGAACTCCGAGATCAGGCGCATGCAGTCCTCCGTCAGGACGATCTCCGCCATTGTCACGCCCTCTTCAGACTGGTGATGTCCGACTCGCCCGGGTCCACGACCGCGAGCGCGCTGACCATGTGCGGCTTGCCGCAGGCCTTGCCGAGCTGGGTCGAGGAGCCATGAAAGGTATAGACAAAGACCCCCGACTCCTCGGCGAGCTTGGTGCGGTAGGCCTCGGGACAGTTCTTGGCGACGACGACCATGGTCGCATCGCCCTTCGTGACACACCTCTCGGTCTCGTTCTGACCGAGCACCACATTTCCCGTTTTAATGGCCTTTCGAAGGGATACGTTGAATTCCATTGAATTTCCTCTACGTTCTTGGCTTCGCGATCAGCTTGACGTCTCCCGTTCCGAGCTGGATCGGCTGACCGACGATAACGTTCTCGGTCACACCGTTGAGCTCGTCGACCTCGTTCGCGACGGCCGCGTCGAGCAGGTGGTTGACCGTCACCTCGAACGCAGCGCGGGAGAGGACTGACTCCTTCTCGCCGGCGATCCCATGGCGGCCGATCTGCTTGACCTCGCCGTCCATGCACATCATGTCGGCGACGAGCATGATATGCCGGACGTCGACCTTGATGCCCTGTTCGCCGAGCGTCGAGAGCGCTTCTGCCATGATCGCGTTCCGGGCCGCCTCGATGCCGAGAACCTGGGCGATCTCGCTGATGTTGTTGGTCCGGGTCCGCGTGGTATCGACTCCCGCGACCTCGAAGACATCCTTTAGATTGGAGCCTTCAGTATAAAGTATGTACTCACCCCCCTCTTTGCGCACGACAACGCGCTTGATGTCGTCGATTCCCTGCACGATCACGTTTCGAACGTGCTCGGCGAGCTGGAAGAGGTTCTGATACTTCTGCTGGTCCTTCGGCGTGAACGTGATCACGTGATTCTTCGCATCGACCTCCGCCTCGAAGTCGCGGTAGTGGCGGCGATCCCGGATCTTCTTCTGCGCCGTCTCGGCGATCATGTCCATCGAGATCTTGCGCTTGGCAAGGACGGCCTCGTTGACGGCGACGATCACCTGCATGGTCTCCATGTCGGTCGTGATATCGCCGAACTCGTGAAGCGGAGCCGCCTCGATCTGCCACGAGACCATTCGTGCCTTGTCCCGGTCGTTGTTGAACTCGGGAGAGAGGTGTATGGTCATGGTCGGCGTCGAGGGCTCTTTTCGGGCGTCCATGATCTCGATGAGGCGCGGCAGTCCGAGCGTGACGTTGATCTCGGCCACGCCCGCGTAGTGGAAGGTCCGCATGGTCATCTGTGTCCCAGGCTCACCGATCGACTGGGCTGCGATAACGCCAACTGCCTCGAGGGGTTCGATGCGGGTGGACTGGAACTCGGCGTGGACCGCCCGGAGGATCTGCTCGAACTGGTCCTCGGTGATCTCCTTGTCGGCGAGCGAGTCCAGGAGCTGCTGCCTGGTCAGCGCCGGGAGCGATGCCGACTCGATCTGCCCGCGCATCGCGTCGGAGAACATCAGACCTCCTCCTTCAGGATCGACTCGACGATCCCCTTGACGTCGACCGGGTCGCCGAACGCGCCCTTCATGGGATCGGTGCCGTCCTCGCCGTACTCGAACTGGATGATCCTGCCCATTGTGGTCCGAACCGTGCCGTCGTAGGCAACCTTCAGGTCCTGGAGCGCATTGATGAGGCGTCGCTGGAGGTACCCCGACTGCGACGTCCTGACGGCCGTGTCGACCAGCCCCTCGCGCCCTCCGATGGCGTGGAAGAAGAACTCGGTCGGCGAGAGCCCGCCCTTGTACGAGTGCTGGATAAACCCGTGGGCATCCGCGCCGCGGTCGCCCCGGCGGAAGTGAGGCAGGGTCCGCTCCTCGTACCCGCGCATGATACGCTCGCCACGAACGGACTGCTGGCCGATGCACCCAGCCATCTGGGTCAGGTTCAGCATCGAACCGCGGGCGCCCGAGACGGCCATCAGCACGGCCGAATTGCCGAGACCGAGGTGGCGGCCAGCGATCTCGCCCGTGCGGTCACGGGCCTTGCCGAGCACCTGCATGATCTGCATCTCGAGGGTCTCTTCGGGCGTTCTACCCGGCATGGGCTCGAGCTGACCCTCCTCGAAGATCCGGATTCGCCGGTTGACATTGTCCTCGGCTCGCTGAAGCTCCTCATCGATCTGCCCGTACTCGGTACGTGAGAGGTCCTCGTCGTCGATTCCGAATGAGAATCCGTCTATCATGATCCCGCGGATCGAGAGCTTGGTGAGGTCGTCGATGAACTGGCTGGCACGGTCCATGCCGTACTGCCGGATGATCCGGTTCAGGATCGCGCCATCAAAGGCCCCGATCGACTTCTTGTCGACCGTGCCCGAGACGAGCTGGCCGTCGATGATCCGCACATAGGCGTCGCGGTCGCAGTCGATGTACTGGCATTCTGCGCAGTTGACGCAGGATGAGGCGCGGAAGACCATGTTCAGCCCGGTCGGCAGGATCATGGAGAAGACCTGCTTGTTCGACCAGAACGGCGTGCCGTCCTCCTCGACCTTGCCGGGTTCCGGCAGGTGATCGAAGTCGAAGTACTTGAGGAGGTACAGGATCTCGGACTTCGTGAACCAGCGGAGATCGTGGGTCAGCATGAAGATCCCCGAGATGTGATCGTGGATCCCGCCGATGATCGGGCCCCCGAATCGTGGCGAGAGGATGTTCTCCTGGACCGCGATCAGGATCGCGGCTTCCGCCCGCGCCTCCTCGGTCTGCGGTACGTGGAGGTTCATCTCGTCGCCATCGAAGTCGGCGTTGTACGGCGGGCACACCGCCGGGTTGAGCCGGAAGGTCTTGCCGTCCATCACCTTGATCCGGTGGGCCATGATCGACATGCGGTGAAGCGAGGGCTGCCGGTTGAAGAGGACGATGTCACCGTCGCGGAGCTGCCGCTCGACCGTGTACCCTGGCTCGAGCTGCTCGGCGATCGTCTCGAGGTTCTCGCCGCCGAGGCGGAGGCGCCGGTTGTCGGGGCGGATCACGTAGTTCGCGCCGCATGCGTCCTTCAGTGACTTTCGCTCCGGGCCCCGTAGCACGAGTGCGCGCATCTCCTCAAGGTTATGCGTCGTCACGCGGACAGGCACGGTCATCTCGACCGCGATCGAAAGCGGCACGCCGACCTCGGTCACCGAGAGGTTTGGGTTGGGCGAGATCACCGTGCGCGCTGAGAAGTTCACGCGCTTGCCCGAGAGCGAGCCACGGAACCGGCCGTCCTTGCCCTTGAGCCGCTGCGAGAGGGTCTTGAGCGGCCGTCCCGAGCGATGCCGGGCGGGCGGACAGCCGGCCACCTCGTTGTCGAGGTACGTCGTGACGTGATACTGCAGCAGTTCCCAGAGATCCTCGATGATCAGCTGGGGCGCGCCCGCGTCCTGGTTCTCCTTGAACCGCTGGTTGATCCGGATGATGTCGACGAGCTTGTGTGTCAGGTCGTCCTCGGACCGCTGGCCGTTCTCCAGGATGATCGACGGCCGCATCGTGACCGGCGGAACGGGCAGTACGGTGAGGATCGTCCACTCGGGGCGGGCCACGTCCGGATTAATCCCGAGGAGACGCAGATCCGAGTCCGGGATCCGCTCGAGCCGGGCCCGGATGTCCGCCGGCGTCAGCTTGTGCTCGATCTTCTTCCCATCCTCGAGCAGCACCTCGGAGAAGGTCGTCGGTTTCTCGAAGTTGACCTTGAGCTGGAGCTCGTCGCAGTGGGGACAGGCCCGCTCCTTCTTGATGTCCTTCTCGGTCAGAACGTCGCCGCCGAGCTCGTCCTCGGCCGTGACCGAGACCTTCTGAATCTCGTCGGGCGAGAGGAGCAGTCGTCCGCACGAACGGCAGGTGACCCGGAGGAGTTTCCGGATCAGGCGCGTGTACCCGACGTGGATGACGGGCTTCGCGAGTTCGATGTGACCGAAGTGCCCGGGACAGTCGGCAGCCTTCTGGTCGCAGGTCTTGCATCGCAGCCCCGGGTCGATGACCCCGAGCGCGAGGTCCATCAGGCCCTGGGGATAGGGGAACCCGTCGTCGTCGTAGGTATCGGCCCAGATGATCTTGCGAACGGACATGGTCCGGATCTCCTTGGGGGAGAGGAGGCCGAACCTGATCTTTCCTATACGTTTGGGACTCGGCATGTGTCGATTACACCTGATCCTCGAGGACCATTCTCGGGGCGATGCCCATGCTCTTCATCTCATCGAGCAGGAGCTTGAACGCATAGCTCATCTCGACGAGATAGATGTCGGTCTCGGAGCCGCAGACCAGGCAGCGGGTCGTGTTCCGTTTACGGTCCAGCATCGCGACCATGCCGCACTTTGCACAGACATACTGCTGGACCTTGTCGGACTCGTCGAGCAACCGCTCCTTGAGGGCCATCGCGGCCCCGTGGCCGATCATCACGTCACGCTCCATCTCGCCGAACCGGAGACCGCCCTCGCGGGCACGCCCCTCGGTGGGCTGACGTGTCAGGACCTGGACGGGCCCGCGCGACCGGGCGTGCATCTTGGACGAGACCATGTGATACAGCTTCTGGTAGTAGATCACGCCGACGTAGATGTCCGCCGTGAAGGGCTTGCCCGTGATCCCGTCGTACATCACCTCGCGACCGGTGGGTGCGAACCCGAACTGTAGGAGCGCGGCGCGTAGATCCGCTTCGCGCTCGCCCGAGAAGGCCGTCGCGTCGATGCGACGGCCCTCGAGCGAACCGACCTTGCCGCCGATCATCTCGAGCATGTGCCCGATGGTCATCCGGGACGGGATGGCGTGGGGGTTGATCACGAGGTCCGGGACCATGCCGTTCTCGGTGAACGGCAGATCCTCGGGTGCCGAGATCAGCCCGATGACGCCTTTCTGGCCGTGTCGCGACGCGAACTTGTCGCCGACCTCGGGCACCCGGAGGTCGCGGGTCCTCACCTTGACCAGGCGGGACGAGTTCTCTCCCTCGGTGATGATCACCGTGTCGACGATGCCGTGCTCGTTGGAGCGCATCGTGACCGAGGTGTCCCGACGTTTCTCGACCGTGATGAGGTCGCTGGTCGGCTCCTCGAGGAAGCGCGGCGGCGACGTCTTGCCGATCAGGACGTCCTTCTCACCGACGATCGTCTCGGGGTTGATGATGCCGTCGTCGTCGAGGTTCGTATAAAACTCCTCGCCGTGGGCGCCGGTTACCTCGGAGTCGGGGATCTCGATCCGGTCGACCTGGCCGCCGGGGTATCGCCGCTCCTCCCCCTCGTAGGTCCGGAAGAAATGTGACCGACCGAGACCCCGGTCGATAGAGGCCCGGTTGAAGATGAGTGCGTCCTCGATGTTGAACCCCTCGTAGCTGAGGATGGCCACGACGAAGTTCTGGCCGGCCGGACGGTCGTCGGAGCCGATCATCACGTTGGTCTGCGTTCGGACGAGCGGTTTCTCCACGTAATGGAGCAGGTGGCCGCGGGTGTCGGGCCGGAGCTTCATGTTCGCCGAGCCGAACCCGAGCGCCTGCTTGACCATGCCCGCGCCCATCGTGACGCGCGGCGAGGCGTTGTGCTCGGGGAACGGGACGTGGGCGGAGCCGATCCCGAGGATCAGGGCCGGATCGATCTCGAGGTGTGTGTGCTCCGGCGTCAGCTCGTCCTCGTTGATCGCGATGAAGAGGTCCTCCTCCTCCTCGGCGTCGATGAACTCGATGAGGCCACGACGGACAAGATCCGCGAAGTCTATCTCCTTCTGGTCGAGCCGCTGGATGTCCTCGTCGGAGACAAGGGGATGACCGTCTTCAACGACGATCAGCGGCCGGCGGGCACGCCCGCGGTCCGTGTGAATGATCACGTCCCCGTTGTACGGCTTGTACGAGGCGTTGACCTCGGTCGAGACGTTGCCAGCCCGTCGCATGCGCCGGATCTCATGGACAAGCGCGGCGGGCTCCTCGACGAGCCCGATCAGGGCGCCGTCGACGAAGACCCTCGACTTCTTCATTGGACGGCCTCCCCCGTGAGCCCTTCGACGCCCATGGAGTAGAGGACCGAAAGAACTTCGTCCTCGTTGTGGACACCCTTCGAGATCTCGACGAGCTGTGCGAAGTTCTTGACCAGGCCACAGTTCGGACCCTCCGGGGTCTCGCTCGGGCAGATGCGCCCCCACTGCGTCGGGTGCAGATCACGCGCCTCGAAGTGTGGCTGCGAGCGGGACAGCGGCGAGATCACGCGCCGCAGGTGCGAGAGCACGGCCATATGGTCCACGCGATCGAGGAGCTGGGAGACGCCCGTCCGGCCACCGACCCAGTTGCCCGTTGCGAGCGGGTGGAGCAGACGCTCGGTCAGCACGTCCGCGCGGACCGCTGTTCCGATCGAGAGGTCCCGGTGCCGCATCGAGGCGCGTTCGAGCTGGTACTTCACGTCGCGGGTCAGGCGGTTCAGCGAGATCCGGAAGAGATCCTCCATCAGGTCGCCCGCGAGCTTGAGCCGCTTGTTCGAGTAGTGGTCCTTGTCGTCGATCCGCCGCTTGTCGAGGACGAGATCGAAGCAGGCCTCGGCCATCCGCCCGAGGAAGTGGGCCTTCGCGAGGCGAACACCCTGCACCGCCTCGACGTATGCCGGGTCTTCCTCGTTCATTCCGACAGGCATCAGGTAGTTCAGGTGCGGGAGGAGGTAGTTGTCGAGAACGAACTCGGCACGCTTGCGCTGATAGTCGCGCGTCTGGTTCGGCGCGAGCTTCTTGCCGACATACATGATTCCGCACTCGACCGCTCCCTCGCCCGTGGCGCACGACGACTCCTCGAGGTTCTGCATCATGAAGGTCAGGATGTCCTCCTCGGTCGAGACGGCCTCGACAATCGCCTGCTCGGTCTCGAGCCCGAGCGCGAACATGAGGTCCACGAACTTGAGATGGCCGGCAACGGATGGAAACGAGACCTCGAGCAGGTTCTTCTTGTTCCGCTCGACCACGACGAGTGCCCGGTACCCGCGATACTGCGAGAAGACCTTCGCGACGTAGATCCGCTCGTTGTACCGCTCGGTGAACTCAGTCATGATCTTGTTCGACGCGAGGTCCTCGAGGGTCATGAGGACGCGCTCGGTGCCGTTGACGACGAAGTAGCCCCCCGGATCCAGTGGATCCTCGCCGTGGAGTATCCGCTCGGCGTCGCTCATGCCGGCCAGGTTGCACGCGGTCGAGCCGACCATTATCGGCAACAGGCCGATGGTCGTGACGACGGGCTCCTGGTGCTCGCCGCCCTGAACGAGGGTCATGTCGAGCTGCATCGGGGCCGCGTAGGTCAGGTTGCGAAGACGGGCTTCGCTCGGGAAGAGGTCGCCCTGGGAGCCGTCGGCCTCCCGGACGAGCGGCTTCATGACCCGGACCTCGCCAAGCTCGACCCAGACGGGCTCGTTCGATTTCCCGCGGTTCTCGATATCCGTCTCGATGACCCGCTGCTCGGCCACGACCTTCTGCAGGTTATGGGCGAGAAAGTTGTTGAACGAGTCCAGCTGGTGCCGGGCCACGTGCTCATGGGAGAAATATGCTTTTGAAAGGATGGTACGGTCTAACAGAGAATCACCCCCGGGTTACTTCTTCGGCCGCCTGACGACGAGCCGGTACGCCTCCGCGACTCCCGCGGTCTGGCTCTGCCTGACGATCCGGACGACGTCGCCGACTTTGCCGCCGATGTGGCGGACAGCTGCGTCGTCATGGAATATCTTCGGTAGCTGTTCAAAGGTGATGGAATATCGTTCGAGGAGGGCCTTCACCTCATCCTCGCTCATGATCGTGTGATCGGGGACCATGACATGGTCCAGTACGCTTATCCTGCTACTCATCTGCCCCTCCGCCCCGGGACGTCTGCGTGTTCGCTCTGCATCGCCAGTTTGAAAACCAGGGTCGCCATGGTGGAAACGGGCCCGGAGGGATTTGAACCCCCGACCACCTGGTTAAAAGCCAGGCGCTCTGCCGAACTGAGCTACGAGCCCATCCGTCCCTGCGACACAGCATTATTACAATGAAAGAAAAGCATATAAAGTTTCGTGAAGTACTCTATTGATCCTGCTCCTCACGCGATAATGGGCGATTCGCCCGTTCCCTCTGTTCGTTTGACTGTTGTAGGGCGGATTACCCTGTGTGCGACGCGTTAGTCCAGGTGACGGAATACCGGGCCGGACGGGGGGAGAACACTCGGTCTGCTCCGCCACGCATTCCTGTAGTCGGAGCGAAATAACCGAGAGCCACGTCACGGGTCGGGAGCGAACAGCGCCGTTTCGTCTGCCGGAGATGAATCAGGATGTCTCCGCTTGGGACATGGGGATCTTCATCTGGCTCCGAATCTCCTCCAGACGGTCTTCCTGGAAGCTGATGTTCATGTTCATGGACTTGATCGCCCGGGCCAGCTCGTCCCCGATCCGCGTGCGGTTGTCCTCGATGTTGTAGTTGGAGCCGAGAATCGAGACGAGGCGGCGGTTTACCTCGATGCTCTTCGATATGCGGGCATACTCGTCGATCACCTGCTGGTCGACCCCCGCGGCCCGTGCCGCCTCGACATCCTGCCGTATTCGTGCGCGCCGGTTCAGGATGTACTCGATCGCATCGTACAGCTCTCGATGGGTGATCGGCTTGAGCACGTAATCTTCGACATAGATCGCGTACTCCTCGGCCTCATCGGGATCCAGCTGCTTGGCCGTGAGCATCATCACCGGGATGTCTTTCGTCTCCGGGTTCGATTTGATCCGCTCGAGCGTCTCCCTCCCGTCCATGGGCTCCATCATGATATCGAGAAGGATCAGGTCGGGCCGCTCGGTCCTGAGCAGGTCAAGACATTCCTGGCCTCCGTAAGTAGAGATCGTCCTGTACCCGCCGCGCTCGAGCATCGTAACGAAGACGTCGACGATGAAGGCGGAGTCGTCGACGACCATGATGGTGTGCATCAGAATGCCTCCCCGATCCGCAGGGCCAGGGGCTCGAGGAGGGCGACCACCCCATCGGGCTCCGCGTCACCCGCCAGGACGGCTACGACCAGCAGCTTGTCACCGGCATCGTGAAGCAGGATACAGCAGCCGGCCGCGTCGATCCTGACACGCACTGGGGGAGTGACGCTGATGATGCTCGCCGCCGACTCTGCCGAGGCGAGGACGGACGCACTCATCGCAGCAAACCATTTCTCCGAGATCTCCTTTGGAAACGATCTGCCGATCATGACCCCGTCCTTGGTGACGAGCGCCGCCCCTTCGATGCCGTCGATGGCCCGGATCTCGTTCACAAACCCCGCAATACGCTCCTTCAACATGATATATGCCTTCGACGCCCCAACAGGGAGATTAGTGTACAGAGCGTCTAAACACTATTTATATTTTGCGAATTCCTTTGGCAATACGAAGAGTTCCATTCTCGATTAATGCCGGGGATTGCGAAGGAAACCGCTCGGCACGCTATCGGTCAGGGGGGTTGCTCGCCGAAAGAGGAAGATAGATATGGATTCCGTGACAATGTCATAAGTCAAGGGGCCATAGGGTAGCCTGGCCATCCTAGGAGACTGGGGGTCTTCTGACCTGCGTTCAAATCGCAGTGGCCCCATCTTTTTCTGTGTTCCGAGCCGACGGTACGGCATGCCGATCAGTGACGAGTGCTGCGACTGTCTCATCTCGAGGATCGCTCACACGTGCGCACTCGCCGGCCGGCGCGACGAGATCCCCCGTGTCGCCGGGATCTGCGTCGCTCGCCTCGCCGAACTCCGCGACAGCCCCGTACCGCAACCGGTGGTCGCGAGCGAGCTTCATCGCCTGGCTGTGCATGAACTCGGCGTGCATGACCCCTACTCGGCGGTCAAAGTCGCAAGCAACGAGATCGTTCTCGCCGCCTGCCGAATTGTACGGCCGCGTCTCGTGACCTTCCGCGACTTCGTGACGGCCTCGATCATCGGTAACACCTTCGATCATGGTGTCAAGGGCCATGAGATTGCCGACGACTTTACCGGTTTCTTCAATGAGGAGTTCACCAGCGGGCTCGTGATCGATGACTGCGATGCAATCGAGCAGCGGCTCGGTCACGTGGTCTACATCACCGATAACTGCGGCGAGATCGTCCTTGACCGCCTCTTGATCGAATACCTGGCAGTACGCGGAGCATCTGTCACCGTGGCGGTGCGCGACGGACCCATACTGAACGACGCGACGCTCGCAGACGCGCGGGAACTTGGTCTCGACCGCCTTGCCGTTCGCCTGACCACCACCGGCGGGGGCAGGGAGATCGGCGTGCCGCTCGACCGGGTTCCGGCCGATCTCGCGGACGCGATCGGCAATGCGGATCTCATCATCGCCAAGGGAATGGCGAACTACGAATCACTCACGGACTACGACGGACTTCCTCCCGTTGCGTTTCTGCTCGCGGCCAAGTGCCGGCCGATCGCGCAACGTCTCGGTGTCCCGGTCGGAGCGAAGGTCGCTCAGCTCCGCCTGTGAAAAAAAGAGTGAGTTACAGGATCGTGTCGATACCCGATCCGCCGCTGAGACGGTCGTTGTATCTGTTCTGTACGGGGGTGATGACCCCGTGGCGTTCGTAGCCGCCACTGGGTTTGGGGGCAGGATTGGAATCGCGGTTCGAGCCACCAAGGAGCTGCGCGGACCGGACCCCCGTCATGATCGCCATGACCCGGACGCGCCCCTCGAACTCGTTCTTGATCCGGGCTCCCCAGATCACGTCGGCACGCGGGTCCAGCTCGTACGTGAGCTCGCGCGCGATGCCCTCCGCCTCCTGGAGGGTGAGATCGCTCCCGCCCGTGATGTGGATCAGCGCACCGGTCGCGCCGTGGTAGTCGATGTCGAGCATCGGGTTGGAGAGACACTCCCGCACGACTGTCTCGGCCTTGTTCTGCTGCTTGGACTCGCCGACGAGCATGACGGCGACGCCGCCCTTGCCCATGATTGCCCGAACATCGGCGTAGTCGATGTTGATCAGCGATGGCTCCGTGATCGTCTCGCTGATCCCCTTGACGGTCTCGGCGATCAGCTGGTCCATCACCGAGAAGGCCTGCCCGAGCGGCAGGTTCGGAACGTAGGACTTGAGCCGGTTGTTGTCAAGGACGATCACCGAGTCGGCCGCCTGGCTGAGCGACTCGAGCCCCTCCTCTGCCCTGAGCAGGCGCGCCTTCTCGACCTCGAACGGGTAGCTGACCATGCCGACGACGATCGCGCCCTGGTCCTTCGCAATCTGCGCGACGACCGGGGCAGCTCCCGTACCCGTGCCGCCTCCCATGCCCGCGGTGACGAAACAGAGATCGACGTCCTCGAGTACCGACTCGAGTGTCGATCGCGCCATCTCGGCCGCGCGCTTACCGACGTCCGGGTATCCTCCCGCTCCAAGCCCCTTGGTGAGCGACTTGCCGATCAGGATGCGTTTGTCAGCCTGGATCATATCCAGGTGCTGTTTGTCGGTATTGACCGCGATCGTCTCCGCGCCCGTGACCTGCAGGTGGTGGAGACGATTGACGGTATTGTTCCCCGCGCCCCCGCACCCGACGATCACGATCCGGGGCTGACCGCTGAAGTCCTCATCGGTGACGATGCCCTTGAGCATCTCACGCTCTATCTCGGCATTCTTCAGCGCTTCGTTGATGATGGTCTGCATCTGAACCCCCTAGTACTTGAACGAAACCTGATCCTTGTCCCTCAGAATCCGACTGCCCCGGCGCTCGATGAGCCCGCGAACGGCGTCACGCACCGCCTCGGAGACGGTCGGAAACTCGCCGTCCACGACCATCTGCTCGAGCACGTCCACCTGCTGTTCCGGCAATCGAATGGTGATCCGCTTCATGGATATCGGTATCGTCTGACAGAAAGATGACGCCTGTCACCTTTCTGTCGGACCGATGGCGAGCATATG
>Ga0255347_1002838_pt1 | contig 23681 bp, 19 predicted proteins | sample wastewater_treat_2_FD_192479 | JGI IMG/M metagenome (GOLD analysis project Ga0255347, IMG submission 192479) | Wastewater microbial communities from Lulu Island WWTP, Vancouver, Canada - plant24 | ecosystem: Engineered > WWTP > Wastewater > Unclassified | place: Canada: Vancouver, British...
GAACTCGATGATGATGAAAGGACTCTTTTCCTTGAAGATCTGGGCATTTCGGAATCTGGTTTGGATAAACTCATCAAGGCCTCATATAAACTGCTTAATCTAATATCATTTTTAACTGCGGGAGCTCCTGAGGTCCGCGCCTGGACCATTACCCGTGGGACCAAGGCCCCTCAAGCTGCCGGTAAGATCCACACCGATTTTGAGAGGGGCTTCATAAGAGCAGAAACCATTGCCTATGATAAGCTGATAGCCTGCGGCAGCCTCGCCGCCGCCAGGGAAAAAGGCCTTGTACGCTCAGAAGGCAAGGATTACGAGGTGAAAGACGGGGACGTGATGCATTTCTTGTTCAATGTTTAAGACACTGAAAAGGATCCGTTAAGAAACAGTATTACTAATGCTTCTTTCTGTTTACAGGCCTGCTGAACATACCTAATAACCGGCCTCTCCCTGTTATTTTTTTCTCGACCTCTTTAAGGATTTTTTCGCGTTCGATTTCGTCATCATAAAGAGGGCTCGCCTTCTTGGACATTGAGGTTATTTTAGCATCAGCCAGCCTTTCAACGATGTCCTGTAATCTTTCTTCGCTCTCCATATCAAAGGTTGGTTTTTCCGTCACAAGCTCATCGATGGTGCTGATGACATAAGCTCTTGCCGGGGTTTCGCTCAACTCTATTGAAAGTAAAAGCCATCCCTTTTCCTGAAGCATTTTTTGGAGCTCCTCCTTAAAAAAGCCGCAGATGTTCTCAAGCGTGGGGTTTACCGTTGTGAATGGCGGGATCTCATTTATTATTACATCCTGATATTGTGATAGAAATCCTTCACACATTTTCTCAATCTCGTTAAAGAGCACGAAATTGCCGGTAATCTTAAGTACATTAAGAATCACTTCCCATGTATGAGGATGAATTTCCCCCATGTCGCCTGAATGGTAGATGGCATGGCTGGCGTTAAAGTAAAATCTGAAACGGTATTGATCGTGCCGCAAGGCATCCTCACCTCTCTTTTCTTTTCCTGTTCAGCATTAAAAATAAATGCTTCCTCATATAGTACATTGCAAAGAACGGGCCCGCAATGGAAACACCTTTACTAAGCAATATCCTTAAATCTATTGAAAATAGAGTAAAGATGTATTCATAGCTTATATAAATGAGCCAGTTGGCAAACACCAGACCGAAAAGAAAAGTCCCAAGGTAAATCGCAAATCCCGCAGTACCGTAATCAGTCTTGAAGACAGACTTGGATGACAGAATGTAGTGAAGCAGAAATCCGGTTATAACACCGATGGTATTTGCAGTTATCAAACCAAATACAGTGAAGCGCACAAATCCCCAGACCAGGCTGGTATCAACAATTGCAACGATTACCGAGTATAGAAAGTAGTTGGCTATCGCCACCTTCCCGCGGAAGATTTGTTTTATTATGTTCACTGCCGGATCCCCTTTCTTCTGTTGATCCTTTCTGTGACTTTTTTGGTAAACTCATCGACCAAATATGGATCGTATTGACTGCCGCTCTTGCTTTTAAGATCATGCAGGGCTTCTTCAACGGTTTTAGTCTTCGCATACACTCGTTTATGAGTCATAATATCGAAGCTGTCGATTATATTTATGATCCGTGCGTTGATAGTGATATTGCCTCCGCTCAAGCCATTCGGGTATCCTCTCCCGTTATAGTGTTCATGATGCTGGAGAACATCCATGGCCACCTCGTCCAAAAATGGTATCGCCTTTATTATATCGTACCCGATCTCAGAATGCCTTCGGATAAGTTCCCACTCTAAATCCTGCAATGATTCCTGCTTATAAAGAATACTATCAGGTATTCCGATTTTCCCAACATCATGAAGCTGAGCAGCGACGGCAAGCCTAGAAACTTCAGAAGGAGAAAGGCCAAGTTGTTTTCCGAACCCTATGGATATTATTCGTAAACGCCTGCTGTGATCCACCGTTTCCCTCGAAAAAGCGCTCAGTGTCTCCATCAACATTGAGATGATACTGCTGCTGCTACTGTTATTGTCCAGCATCTTTTCAAGGATCATACTCTTTCGCGCCTTTTGAAGAACAGGGAGTATTTTACCGTCTTTTACAGTCATCTGGGCAATGCCTGCCGACAAAGTCAGCTCGCCGTTATCGATATTTGCAAACTGGCGTTTGATATTCTCCACCGTCCCATAGGCCTGAGCCTCGGTTGTACCTGTCATCAGAACAGTAAATTCACTGCTGCTGCTTCTTGCTATGACGTCTGTCTCAATACAGGTCTTCCTTAAAATCTCAGAGGTTTTTTCCAGCAGTATATCTCCCGCCGCATAACCGTTTGTAGAGTTTAAGTATTCAAGACCGTTTATGTCTAAAATTATGATACTGACTGGTTGCAGCATATCATAATTGACCCGGGACAGCAGACTCTCCATAAACTTTTTGTTGTACAGACCCGTAAGGCTGTCGTATACACTGACATTGCGGACCGCTTCGGTTTTTTTCGCCAGTTTACCGGAGAGCTCTTGAATTTGAAGGTTTTTTCCGGCTATATTTTTATTCATTTTCGAGGATTCTTTGTGATATTTGTAGGTTTTCAGGCATAAATGCAAGGAAAGAATCATTATACCAATACTGATAAAAATAAAAAACACTTTCAGATTGAGGATATGTTCGTTGACCCCGGCGACACTCATGATATAGGATTCTCGGGTAGCTACCCCCAAAAAGTACTCTTTTCCGTTTGTATTTATATGTGAAAGAGATACGATCTCCGGGCCTTCTTTGCCATTCTTTGTGAAAATTACAGTTCCGCTCTGCCTGTTTGCTGCCAGATCGGCAAATGTCTCGGTTCCAGCACCCCCTTGCAGCTTCCAGTGTTTGACAAGAGCGTTAACATCTCTGCCTTTTATATAGCGAGTCGTCTCACGGTCCTTTTCAAAAATAACCCCCTCATCAGCCGAATATAAAAACCAATCCCTGCTGGCGGAAGTATCCGCTTTTTCAATAATGTCCGTGACCGCCTTCTGCGCTGCCAGATCTATACTCATACCTGCGGCTGCAGACACTTCGACACTTTCCTTGACGGCTTTAGACACCTGTTCAAGCAGAAGTTCCTGATCGGTACTTACGGTTGCGATGGTGTTTTGTTTGTATCTGTCGATCTCCTTGAATACATAGAACCACCCGAGTAATATCAGTGCTGATGCTAACAAAGCTATCAACAACAGCTCGACTGCATAATAAAATTTCTCAAGACTGGTACCGATCTTTTTCTGCATCCTTTGCCCCGTCAACTATAAAATATGTATGTACATAACCCCGCTAAAAATGTAAATACCTGCCGAGTTCAGCGCATTTTTTTGTATAATATTTAAATATTTTATCATAAAAGCGAATAAAAAGTAAGAGAGCAAACAAAGTTGCTAAAGAGATAATATACCCAACCATTCCATATATTGTTATTCCATAGGTCAATTTCACCTTATGTTCCCCCGCAGGCAATTTGAGCGTAATAAGGTTTTCTCTCTGCCCTACTTCCAGTGGACTGCCGTCCACTTCAGCCTTCCATCGAGGCGCATAAGTTAAGCTGACGGTCATCTCTTCAGGCTTGTTGCTGAAATAATCAAAAACTACACCCTTGTGATCCCATACGGCATTTATGACAGGAAACGGTTCCGGCCAGAAGTTCTTGGTTACATTATAGTATGTAAATAACTCTTCAAAAAAAGCTTTTACTTCACCGGCGTTCCTCGGATAGCCAAATTCATTTTCAGGCGCTCCCCAATTTCTGACATAGGCGGCTTTTAGATACTGGCTTAAATGCATTCCGATAAATAGAACTTCACCGTTCCCAACTCTTTTTACTCCAATGATATCATTCTCCAGACGGCCCTCGTTCTGAATCAACTTATAGTAAACCTCATCTAACCCAAATAAAATTCTATTATATTCTATAGTTTTACTGCTGCTGATTTCATCTGCCGTATTGCCAATTTTTGATGCTTTTTGCCGAATCATTACAGGGGAGTTTTCTTTCGGAAAATTAGAAACCGACACACCAAAAAGGCTGTCGCTTGACTCGCCGGAAGGTTCAATAATAATGATAATACCTTTGGATAGTAATTCTTTAATACGGTTTTCTGTTTTTTCTCTTTCGGCTACTGTATTTACAGAAGGCTCACAAAGATAGACCAATTTAAAACCGGATAGTTCTTCAAGCGAATAATCAATGATATTCTTGCGTTGGTCATAGACCAAATATGGGAATTCCATTGCAACTCCAGGTGCGCCAGGCCCAAGAATCAATGCATTCCTCAAATCTAAGAGAAAGTATGACGAAGGAGAATTACTTATATAAAATCCGCTTCCGGAGCTGTCGTCTTTTATTTTAAAATCATATATTTCGTTCATAGCATCAGAAACTTTGTTATAGGCATCAAATAAAAACACGTATCTGACATTCCAGGATGCCAATGTTTTCGCAATGTAGTTATAATTACCGCTTCTATTTGCTACAACTTCATCCCAGATAAATCTATTGTGCAGCGTACCTTCTATATTGAACCCTTCGCCCAAATTAAAGCCATACTTAATCGGGAAATAAGTCATACCGCTATCAAAAGGGCCTATGAAAATATATCTTCCGTTTTCAAAATTCAATACCCTTTCCAAGAGCGAACTGAATAACCTTGCATAATCTTTCCCGTCTTTAACGCTATATTCAGTGCGTAGCGGGTTCATATCGATAACAATAGCTATGATTATTATTAAACAGGTTAAGATGGTTAATAAGCGCAAACTCCATCGTTTTGCTTTTTTTATGCTTTTGATCCTATACAATAAATACGAACAAAGGATCGCTGCCGAAGAGGATGTTAAACATAGAATACGCCCTGCCACAATACTTTCAGCCATCGGCAGATATTTGAAAAAAGGAATCTTTAGCCCAAATGAAAAAATAACGGTTATGGCTGTAAGCAAAATACTAAAAGCAGTATAATAGTTTTCATCTTCCTTAATAAACTTCCTTATAACCCTAAAAAGATATAACATAGAGGCAATAATGCTTCCAACTAATGATAAAATCGAGAAATAGAAAAAAAAGGATGAATCTATAAACCATTCTTTTGTTGCACTAAATACACTTACAGCCTCTCCCAAGACATATGGCAGCGTTGGGTTTTCCAATCCTGTGACACCCACCAATGACCAAAATGCCGTTAATGCCCCTGCAAAGACTATTGAAACGGCAATTAAGCCATAGTTTAATAACGAGATTTTTTTAAAACACAATAATACTGTTAAAGATAACATAATGCAAATGCAATACATGAAAATTGAGTTCGGATGGCTCAATATCATCAATGCACATAGCAATACAGAAATAGTGAAACGCACAGCTGTAGGATTCTGGCCGAACTTCAATAGAACCACCAGATACCAGGATGCGAATGCAATTATAGGACCTTGTGCCACTTGTCCCTGCCCGAAAAGCGTTTGAAGTATATATGGTTGAAAACAGAAAAATACAATTCCGGGAAGCCCGCACCATCGACCTATAAAATATCGGCAAAAATACCATACTCCCATGCTTCCACTTGAAAGCATAACGAAACAAAAGATCTTATATGTGATCATAACATTATTTGTCAAAATAAAAATCGGTGCCATTATATAATATGAAAGAGGAGGATAGTACTGGGTTACTGCAGTGCCGCAATACCAATAAGGATACCAGGAAGGAAGTACGCCTTGTTTCAGTGAATCGGCTATATACTCAATTTTCGCCATATGCCCTAAAAAGTCAGTGGCTCCGGGATAGAGGTCATTTGATGCAAATAAGAGATTTGAAAACCCCAAAGCTGCAGCAATGCCAGCAACAGCTAAGGCCAATAACAATTCTATCTTGAACTGAACTTTGTCTTCCAATCGTCCCTGCATATCAGATCACCGAAGGCCCTTTATCTTCTTCAGCCGCAACGCCAGCAGTATGCTGCGGAATGCGGTTTTTAAAACCGACATCTTGCTTGCCCCAATTTTATGATCATAGCGCAGCTTAAAGGGGATTTCTGAAAAGACGGCTCCACAGCGATAAAGCTTGTACAATAGCTCTACCATGCAGGTAAACCCGCTCTCTTCAACAAGCTTGTCCCCATATCTTTCTGATGCTGCAAGCAGTATTTCCCGGGCATACAGGCGGTAGCCGCAGGTGTAATCCCTTACACCCGGCACCCTGAGCAATATTGAAAAAATGAATCTTGCGCCCTGACTCATAAGGAGGCGCATTCCGGAAACGCCCATAACCTGCGCTCCATCCCTGTATCTTGAGGCTATCACAACATCGGCTCCGTCTCTGTCAGCGCAGTCAAGCATGTCCGAAATGTAAAATGGATCCTGCGTATTATCGCAATCCATAAGGCACATATACTGGCTGTCCGGACATTGTGATAAAAAATGGTTTATACCGGTTTTCATTGCCTCCCCCAGCCCTCTGTTTTGATGGTGGCTAACCAGCGTGAAATCCGTCTCTTCTTTTTCTATACGTTCCGCTATCTCACTTGTCCAATCACTGCTGCCGTCGTCGACTACGACTACATGCAGCTTGAGACCGTATTTATTTGAAAGGGTGTCCCTCTGCGCCTTCCATTTCGAAAACAGTGTCTCAATGTTTTCTTGCTCGTTATATGCGGGCAATACCACTGTCAGACTATTCATTGTTCACTCTCTTTCTTATGGTTCTGGACATTTTGGTCAAAAAACGAAAATCTTTTTTTATGACTTGCTTTATGCTTCTGATTTCTTCTCCAAAAGTCAGTGTCCTCCACATGCTCTCACCCTTGATGCTGTTTATGATGCCGGCAAAGCGGATCCAAAACACAACAAAGTTGAAGACCGGAAGTATAAAAATCAGATACCATTTCGATTTATAATACTTTTTTACATCTTTGACCGATGCAAGGTACATCCACACATTTATAAAAAACAAGAAGGCTGAAAGCACATAAAGCAGATAAATAGCTATAACCGCACCTATGACAAGATACATGGGATAATTCAGAAAAATAAGAAAAACAATCGCAAAATACCATATCATGCGAGGAAATGCAAAGGTATGATCATACAGAAGCACGCGGATCATGAAGTTTCTGAAAAAATCTCTGAGAATGTGAAGGCTGTCTTTCAGAAACATGTGGGAAACCTCTATTTCGCCCCGTTGCCAACGTTGCCTCTGCGTATACAGCTTGCTACCGCTTTCTATGGGGTCCACGAAGAAAAAAGCGTTTTCACAGAGCTTTATGCCCTTATCGAAGAGCTTCCTCATCTGGAAGGTTACTTGAGTGTCTTCACTGACGGTCAGCACATTGTACATTTGAGATTTCAATATTGCTGATTTTCGAAAAGCAGAAAAAGCACCGGCTATGGTGTAGACGCTGTCTAATTCCGATTCAAAATTCCTTCCCGCCAAAAATGACTGGCAGTACTCGAAGAATTCACAGCGCCGGATCATTCTCATCATAAACCCTTCGGTATCCTCGATCTCATCGATATCCGTAAGTACGGTACCCGTCAAGCAATCTACTTCCTTCTCCCTCTCAAAGCGAGTCACTATATTCTTTATGGCTTCCGGATGCAGCCTCCCGTCGCTGTCGATATGTATGATGTATTTCCCCTCGCTGTTAAACAGTGCCATATTCAGGGCTTTCGCCTTCCCCTGGCCGGAGTTTAGCCAGGTGATGGACATATCCTTAGACCTTGACTGATACTCGGTATAAACACCGAAGCTGTTGTCGGTGCTCTCATTGTTTATTAACAGGATGTCTATAAGCTTATTAGGATAATTAGAGCTTCTTATCGCATCAAGGCATTTTTCTAAAGTGTCTTCGGAATTATAGACAGGTACTATCAAAGTTATTTCGGGTAAATATTTTATTTCCGTCTTTTTCTTTCCAAAGACCTCTCTTAGTTTCTTATTCAGCACAATGAAGAAGCCTCCTATGGCCGGTATTATCTCTACCATCAGAGGGATGATGATCCAGGCCATCCAAAAGATGAGTTCCCTGCCTAATCTAATCAGCAATATTTGTATTTCCATAAGTGAAAACACCCACCTTCTGCCTTATTACATGGGAACGCGTAAAAACATAAAAATACAGCACTATAGAAAACAGATAGAATATCAGCCGTCCGAAGATAGTATGGGCAAAATAAAATATCTCGTTTCCGAAATAAAAAATCAGCAGGCATATGATAAACAGCCTTAGTACATTAGCTATGAAGATGCCCAGGACGCCTGCGATATTAATGATGAGCTTTTCTGCGGTATTGTAAAGCGGAAAAAACCACAGCAGTGAACTGAAAGCCATTATTTCCACTATTCCCGAGCACTCATAGTCTATGACCAGTGAAACGCTGGTGGTATCTTTAGGAATGAATAGAATAAAATATTTGTAGTAGGAGTCATACATATTGAATGTATCCCCCAAAACCCCGGCTGCAGCCGTAACTGCCATGCTTAGCGGGCGCAGCAAAAGAGGTTGAAGGAAGATCATCAGGAAAAAGAACAGACATACGCTGCCAAGAACGAACTTGAAAAAATGCAGCTTTGCCCGCCCGAATACTGACAGCAAATAGATCCATATCATGACCAATGCTATTTTGAGAATAAGCATACTTTGTTATCCTTTTCCGTTGTTTAAGGAAGACCTTTTTTTATATGTAATGCCCGCAACTGACAGTATTGCTATACCTGCGGTTATTGCGATACCTATCGGGTAACCGGTCCCGGCTCCAACACAGCTGACAGATTGCTTCCCGAGCTTTTTGATCTCCATTGTTATATCCATTATCCCATCGGGCTGATTTGAAATAGTCGAAAGCGGAATATATAACTCGGCTTCGATAAGCTTCCCGTTGTTGAGGGTCATAAAACCGGATCCTACAGAAACATTAGCTTGGCGTACAGAAAATGATTTAATACCGCTGTAACCCCAGCCGGCTTCAGGAATCATCCTTTCTTCCGGCTCATTGCCCGGATCCGGATAATCATCCCCTTGCATATCCGCTTCTTCTTCGGTGTCCACATTACTATCGCTATCCCCTAAAGCATCTCTTTCGGTTTCGGTTTCGGTCTCGGTCTCGGTTTCAGGCACGGACTCCGCTGCAACTTCGGTCTCGGTTTGTGTTTCGGCTTCTGCATCGTTATCTGTATCTGTTTCGGTATCTGACTCCTGCATAACATCCGTATAAGCCGTATCGCTTATACCGGTCGATTCATTCTCAAAGCTTTCCGCTCTTTCTGCTGAATCCTCTTTTCCCCCGGTGCTTCGCTCTTCATCCTCCGTGACCGGACTTTCGGTCTCATTTTTTTTCTCATCCTCTAAATCGCTATTATAAAGGTTGAAGCTGGGATCCTCAGCCAATTGATAATCGCCTATCCCGAGATTTGTTGTGACCCTTATGTATAAACTGCTTATGCTATGATTGAACTGTGAGGCAAAAATAACATGCACATAAATATTGGCCTCGTCCCTAAAAAGTGAAACGTGGTTTATTTTGTGCGGCGGAGGATTATTCCCCTTGTAAACCTGAGTATGAGGCTTGTCATCCCAATCATCGTAGTATCCGTCTATTGAAATAAGACCGAAGTCGGCATACACTGCCGATGCAGGCGCCAGGATCAGCATTATAATAAAAAATATCATTAATACTCTAATTCGTTGTTTTTTCATTTTTAACACCTCTTTTTCGGCTCATGGCATAGGCAAGTACTGTTAACCCCAGAATCCCTGAAATACCGGTTATCATCCCCTGAACCGGATACGGATAGGCCATCTTGATCTTCGTATGAGGTTCTTTTATAACCAGTAGGTTATTGCGGTTCTCAAATGCCTGATCGCTTTGGAAGATATCCTGAAAGCCTATAGTCGTATTGATTTCTCCGCCGGGAGAATCGATAATTATCGTATCCTTTGCATACTGTACAGTCAATGGAATTATTTTTCGCTCCGGCAGCTTGTTTTGTTCAAAACCTGTCAAATCACCCATAAGCCCGATAATGGTTTTGTCATTGGTTTCAATGCCGTGAAACAGAAAGTTATATCCTATTATGAGAATATTGCTGTGGCCGGCAGTGCCGATAAAAGGCAACTCCTTATTCTGAAACCAGGAATAGCCGAAAATGCTGTCGAGATTATCAAGATAAACCGTGTTCCACTCCTGATAGGTCTCTTTAAAAGGCATGGCATCATAGATTTTCCCCTTATATATAAGTTCCGGGTAACGGTTGGTAAAGCTAACGGGCTGGGCGGTCACCCCCAAAAAAGTCATACGGTTGGTAACCGGGTCCGCAGGTATGCGGTTCATATCGATGATGACCTTGACTCCTGCATCAGCTATTTCTATAAGCAGCTCTTCAGCAGCTTTCTTGTCGTTATAGGTGAACGCCGAAAGGTAGATCATCTTATATTTCTTAAGCTTTTCCTGGCTGTAATCCAAGATGTTGCCACTGGTCCCTTCCTCAAATATAGGGAATTCAAAGGAAATCAAATCAGCCGCTGCGCCTATAGCCAGTCCTTCGTAATCCGTGGCCACTCCAAAAGATTTAGGTGTGTCTCTTTTAAAAATATAAGCATAGTTGGTTTCTTTTCTTAATGTGTATTTCGAGGCTGAGGCGGCGCTAATCAATGCATCAAGGGTCATCTTTGCACGTTCTACCTGTTCTTTGTGTACGAGAACAGTATCATCTCCCATTTCGATACTTCTGTCAAAGAGGTAGTGATAAAACCCTCTTTCCAAAGCTGTATTCAGCATCATGATATTGTGCGCCGTGGACGCTCCCTGCCAGGCCCAGCCGTAAGTATACCGCCTTCTCGGTTCTTCTGTGGATATCCCAAAGGAGGGATATGAACCGAAGGCGCTTACATCCAGCAGGGATATTCGCTGATTTGCCATTGCTTTTGCATCCTGCAGCGTATAAGACATTATTGCCGGTGCTCTTGAATGATACCTTTGAAGGTTCAGCGACGGGAAACTGTCCAGTATCAATATGAAGGCAATTACAATAAGAACATATCTTCTGCATTTTTTCCATTCCAGCATCGAAAAGAAAAATATGGTATACACAATTGGTGTAAACCGGGTCATCCAGAGCAGTTGATTAAGCGGAAGCTTTTCCAGCAGAGGCACAACCAGCGGAAGGGTACCCAGAAATACAAGAATTACTGTTAAAAATCCGCAGCGGCTTTTTTTATCAGCCCAAAACAGCCCCGTAACCGAAACAGACAGTATGGATATCCCAAAGTAGAACAGTTCATACAACCCACGGTCACGCAGTGCGGGGTTTAAAGAAATTGAAGCAGGGGTGCTGAGCGCCCGCATTACCTCTGCGGTAGCTGAAGCATCCATGCTCATGAGTCCGCCCTGGAGAGCCGGATAAAGCCAGAAGCCGCAAAGAGCAAAGGATAAAAGCATAAACAAAATCATGTAAAAGCTCTCTGACGCCCTCTTCTGACTTATGCTGTATATTAATAGCAGGATAAATGTGGTTATCCCAATCATCGCCGCTATCATTACGTGGCAAAGGATGATCATGCACATGATCATCACTACAGGAACAACAGCCCGTTTCTTTCTGTGTTCGACAAATCGCCATATGAAAAAAAATAAATAAGGCAGGAATATGGCTACTACCATACGGGGGAGATTGCCTTCCACAAAAAATACTCTGATATTATCAGGTAAAAGGAACCACATTATCCCAAGAAACGTGCAAAACATAAGACGTTTGTATGCAATTCCCCACAATAGCCAGCCCGTCCCCCCCACGATGAATGCAAATGAGATGAAAGCCAGATAAGAAACCAGCGCATCTCCCCCGACCATGAACTGCAATACGGCCAGTAAATAATAAGGAAGAGGGGCCCAATAACGAAAAGGCTGAAGTCCGTTATACCAGAGGTCTGTATAAAGAGGATAATAGTCCCCATTTTTAATACTATTGTACAGCAGATCGGATTTAAACAGATGTCCGTAAATATCTGCCCCCGAAGGATAAGCACCGGTGTCATAAAGATAAAAGGAGATCGCCGCCCCGCAAATAACCAAAAGTGCAAAGCATAAAATTAAACGGTATGTATAAAACCTTATCTGCATTTTTGTATCCTGGCAAGATCCGCTTGTATGGACTTCGATGGCGGTCTGTTGACCCGCGGCAGGTATATTAATACTCTCCTCGTGTTCGTGTCCTGGATCGGCAGGCTGCGCTGTCGTTTTTTCTTCAGCTGGTACTGTTGCATCAGTTTTTGGCGCCTTATGTCCCGGATTCCTTGTATTTAATTCAAAATCCGACATTAAACGGGATACTGACTGAGAAACTATATCTGCCATAAGCAGTCCGGAGATATTTACTCTTTTACCGTCAACGATAAGACATTGACCTGCGCTGACGTCAGTCACAATGTAAGTCTTCACATGACTCTCACTTATTTCGAGCTTCTCAAGAGGCACATCGATATAATTCAAACTATCTCTGATCAGATGAAAAAAAACTATACCAGTATTCTCAAGAGTCGGTTCAAGTTTATCGAAAGGCGGCAGCATCTCTAAAGGCTTGTTTGTATATCTTTCTACGACTGTTGTTATGGCTGATTCGATTTCATCAAAACGCATGAAATTAGTTCTGTTTGACGATAGGTAAAGTATCATTTTAAAGTTTCGTACACAGATTGAAGGAGGTTCATTATCGGCAGGGACGGTCTGAAAAACAGTAAACTTTCGCCTGAGTTTATATCCCTGAAAGCCCATCGCTGCACCTCCTTCCTAACACTATATTTTAACTTATTATTCGACAGGATACAATAAAATAAGACCAAATGCTTAGAACAACAGCCGGTCTTATTCTGGTTATTATTATATTTGTTTCCAGCTGAACTTACCGGTCGGCTTTATCTGTTAATCAAGGTTGTTGTACATATACTCCTTAGGTATGACCTCACTGCCCAAGGCGTCGCTTCTCCACCCCATTACGATAGTTGCGCCCAGGCCGAAGTCGGCATATTCTGCCTTGATCCGGTATTTCTCGCCTGCAACAGCGTTAAACGTATATTCAAATGTTTCATGATTGTGCCAGTCCCATTCATTAATTACTAAAACATTGTCAACCCAAACTTTCAAAGCATCGTCCACAGTAAAAATCAGAGTTGTGGGTTCTGTATACTTGGTTTCCAAATCACCTTCCATCCTGCCATAGAACTTGTCGGTGCCGATATCACCAGGAGCGCTTAGTCCCCAGGCATAGTCGATGCTGCTAATTTCTTCAGCTTCGGGTGTATCCGATATCCAGCCCGCCGGAGTGTAGAATTTGTTTATAAAGCCCGTTCCTGCTTTTTCAAGAGGATTATAATACTTCGCAGGGGAGTATTCATCATGTGTCTCCTGTGTCACATAAAGCACTTCGCCCGGCACAAGCCCCATGGGGACACCGTTGTTCGACTCCCAGAAAAGGAATACGGCAGAATAAAGAGGCCCCTGCTGGTATTCTAAGGTGATCGGATAATACTGGCCCGCTTCTAAATGGATCGAATTATCAGCAAGCTCGAAATTCAAAGTAAACAAACCCCAGTTGTCAATCAGCTTTACGTTGTTGACAAACAATTTAACGCCGTCATCGGAGTAAGTCTTGAAAATGTAGTCCCCCGTTACCGCAGGCTTGATATAGCCGGTCCAGCGAACGGAAAAGTTCTCATGGCCTATCACCGGATCCGGAGAAAGATCGTATCCGTAATTGAACGCAATACTTGAGTCAATTCTCTTCATCTTCAATGCCGTGGGATTGACAGGCTCCTTTGAATCATAGTACTCTCCCAGAAGACCGCCGGCATATCCAGATCCGCCTCCTGTCGGTTCAAAATTGGCTGTGATGGTCACATTTCCCGTCACAGTCAAGTTGCCGCTCTCATCGGGAACCATAGAAGGGTCAGATGAAGTAAAACCGGTAAATGTATACCCCCCCGCAGGCATCACAGTAAAATGGATCGATTGTCCAACCTCTATTTCAGCAGAAACAGGTGTGATAGTCCCTGCACCCAAGGGATATACGGCTGTGTTCACAGTGTACTTCGGCGGCAGTATTTCATCAGGGAGGCTGAGAGTAGAATATTGATCACTGTAAACTATCTTTGCACTACCCGTCATATTCAGGCTGTCGGCTACCAGCCGTCCTGTTATCATTGCGGAGCCTCCCATAGATACGGCGGCATAGGGTGCGTAAAACAGCCCATGAAAGGGATCCGAACCGCTGATCGAAACATTAGCCGCATCGGTGATGACACTGCCGGTGACAGCGGCATAACCGCCGGTGGTCAAATTGGCAATGCCGCTGTAGAGCAGGTGTCCGATCAGGGGAGTACCGGCATTGAGAGGCAGATAATCTTTCGATATTATGTATATTTGGTTTGGATTCCCGGAAGGATTGCTCAACAGAAAAGGCTTTATTTTAGAATTGCCTCCGAAGTAGTCATTCACATAAAGAAACAAGGTATGTGTTCCTACTACGTTTATCTCTTTCCAAACAGTAATGCTTAACTTGTCAGCCACCACGAACAGATCTTTGGTCTGCACATCGAATACAACGTCTCTGCCCGAGGCATTGCTGCTGATCTTAAGTTCGCCGAAGTGAGTGTCCTGGGATATCACAAGGCTCTGATTCTGATTGGATGCAACCGGCACATAGTTGCCGATTGATGGAAACTCCGCCAGGGTGGGAAAGCTTTCATTATATACCGTTGCGGCAAGCACCTTATTTTTTGCCCCATAACCGGGATAGCTATCGTCATACCAACCAGGATAATTATAGCTAGTGCCCGTCTTATGGTAGAAATCACCTGTTGATTGCATTGTCCCGCTGATTTGTACATTCCCTAATGCAGTATACAAATCGCCTTCGATAGCAGCCGAGTTGCCGCCCGAAAAGTTTCCTTTCAGGTATACCGCCATGTCATCGGGATCAGGATTCGGATCCGCACTAATCGCACTGGCGAAACTTATATTTGCAAATATCATTAACAGGATTAATATAAATGCTAATGCCCGTCTTTTTTTCACTTTGACCGCTCCTTCAAGTATCATTATCTAATGCTTGCATTTACCTGCTCGTATATTATGCAAACTTCTTTAGGTCATCAATATTTTTATTTTATCCTGGAAACCGTTTTTAATCAAGTCTTTATTTTCCAATAATTTATTTTTTTGTTATCGTAACAGTCCTCGTATTTTCATCCCACTTCACATTGGCCCCCAAAGCCTCTGAGACAAATCTAACCGGAACAAATGTCCTGCTGTTTTCTATATATGGGACTGCATCCAAGGTTATCAGGGTATCGCCGATCAAGGCCCCCGGGCTTCCCACAGCGAGAAAAATATATTTGCCTCCGCTGTTAACTTCGATACTTCTGGAATTCTGGTCCCATTTGATAGAATCGTCTTTTACCCCCAAGGCATTGAAAACTGCTCTGAAAGGCAGCATGGTCCTGTCTGACACAATAGCAGCAGGCACGTCGGAAACCACCTTCTTTCCGTTGACCAGCACAGTTACATCATCTCCTGCGAAAGCTGCTGAGCCTGACAAAACCAAAAGTGCAAGAATAATGACCGAATATCTTTTTTTCATTACTGTGTTTGCTTCCTTTCAATTTGTATCTCTATTTATACCCTGTTTATGCGGTTTTAATTTTATCGTCTTGTTACTTTTGTACAAAATGACATGCAACGCAATGCCCCAAGCTGATCTCCGCAAGTTCCGGGTCTTGCTCCCGGCAAAGAGGTTCTGCCATGGGGCATCTTCCGCTGAATTTACATCCTCTTATCTCGTCCATCGGGTTTGGCGTTTCCCCGGGCAGCACCTTGCGCCCAGCTTTTCTCCTGACTCCCGGTACCGGCATTATGGATGTCAATGCCTTTGTGTAGGGATGAAGACCTCTTTGGATTATTTCATCCGCCCCGCCTATCTCCATGATGCGTCCTAAGTACATTATTGCAATTCTGTCCGACACCAGCCAGGCCAGAGAAAGGTCATGGGTAATGAAAAGATATGCCAGCCTGTTATGCTTGCGCAGATCCATCATCAGGTTAAGTATTTCTGTGCGGATAGATGCATCCAGCATAGATACCGGCTCATCGGCAACGATGAAATCCGGTTTCATGATGATGGCGCTTGCGATAACTACTCTTTGCCTCTGCCCGCCGCTGAGCTCATGGGGATAGCGAAAAAAGAAATCTTCAGCCGGCACAAGGCCTGCCTGTTCCAAAGCCTCCCTGACCCTCTCGGTCCTCTCCTCTTCCGATTTGACCAGCCGGTTCACCTCCAAAGGTTCGGCGACGATGTCCATGATTATCTCTCGCGGATTTATGGACTGATAGGGATCTTGAAAGATCATCTGCGCCTTCTGACGAAACTGTTTCATAGATCCCTTGTCAAGGCTTTTTATTTCTTCCCCGGAGAAAAAGACCTTTCCTTCCGTAGGTTTGACCAACCCCAAGACGGCCTTCCCCGTGGTAGTTTTACCGCATCCGCTCTCTCCCACTAAAGAGAGTATCTCCCCTTCTTTGATTTGGAAAGATACGCCGTCCACGGCTTTAAGATTTCTTTTGCTGCTGCCGAAGAGATCTTTGGATAGGCTTTTCTTTATTTCAAAATGGACTTTCAGGTCTTTTACTTCTGCAATGATCCTATTCCCCATTCATTACCTCCCTGAAAAAATGGCAGGCTGAAAGATGTTTCTCGCTTATCTTTTCAGCATCAGGCTCCATATACCTGCATACCTCCTTTGCCATATGGCATCTGGGGTGAAAGCTGCAACCGGCAGGAGGGTCAAACATATTGGGAGGCGTGCCTTTTATACCTTCCGGGATTACTTTACCTTTACTGATATTCGGGAAGCATGAAATCAATCTCTCCGTGTAGGGGTGGGCCGTATGCTCAAAAATATCTTTCACGGTCCCTGTTTCTACAACTTTGCCTCCGTACATGACGGCTATTTTATCACAGGTCTCTCCTAAAATCGAAAGGTCATGGGTGATCAGAATAAGCCCCATATTAAGCTCGTGCCTCAGCTTCTCAAGCAGATTCAGGATCTGAGCCTGTACCATTACATCAAGTGCCGTGGTAGGTTCATCGCCGATGACGATTTTCGGGTTGCAGGCCAGTGCCATGGCTATCATAGCCCTTTGCTTCATTCCCCCGCTGAACTCATGGGGGTAATTCACTATGCGCTTTCGAGGCATCTCGACAAGTTCAAACAGATCCCCGGCCCTCCTCAGAGCTTCCTCCCGCCTCACTTTTTCATGGAGCACTATGGCTTCAGCGATCTGATCTCCTACCATCATGACGGGATTCAGAGCATTCATTGCCCCTTGGAATATTATAGATACTTCCTTCCATCGTTTTGCCCGGATCTCATCGTCGGAAAGCTTAAGTATATCGATCCCTTCCATAAGGATCTCGCCGCCGGCGACTCTGCCCTCCTTCGGAAGCAATTTAGCGATGGATAAGGCGCAGGTAGTCTTACCGCAGCCGGACTCACCCACCAAACCCAAGGCTTCTCCGTAGTCCAGCTCAAAGCCGGCGCCGTCCACGGCCTTATATTCCCCCGATGATGTGTCGAAATAAGTCTTTAAATTTTTTACTTCCAGCAATGGCATGAGAGTTTACCTCTTCCTGAGTTTCGGATTCATGATCTCATCAAAAGCATAGCCCAACAAAGTAAAGGACAGCACTACAAGAACCACGCAGATACCCGGAGGCAGATAATACCAATATGCTCCCGCGCTGGTCGATCCGCTTTCAAAGGCGTAATGCAGCATCATGCCCCAGCTTGCGGTGGTGGGATCCCCAAGTCCCAGGAAGCTTAGAGTGGTTTCCGATACGATGGCCACAGCCGCCACCAGCACTGTGTTTGCAAATACCAATGGAAATACGTTGGGCAATATATGCCTTGCCATGATGTGGCCGCTGCCCGCTCCGACGGATATCGCTCTCTCCACATACTGCCTTTCTTTTACCGACAGGGTCTGGGAGCGTACCACCCTTGCTGTTCCTGCCCAGCCTGTGATACCAATTACAAAAATGATATTCCAAAGACTGGTTCCAAGTATTGCCGCCAGCACCATCATCAACGGGAGCCATGGAATGACCAGGAAAAAATCGGTGAACCTCATCAATGCATTGTCCACGGCCTTTCCAAAATAGCCTGAGACTATCCCTATCAGGGTGCCTATGCCCATGGATATGGCAGTGGCGACGCCGCCTATCATAAGAGATATCCTGGCACCCGATATAAGGTTTGCCAGCACGTCGCGGCCCATATCGTCGGTGCCCAGCAGATGCTTAGGTGAAGGTGGGTTCAGAATGTCCTCCACCTCACCGAAATCAAGAGTGGAAAAAGGCATAAATACAGGCCCGAAAATGGCGATCAAAATAAATGCAGCAAGAACTACTGCCCCTGTGAGAGCCATCTTGTTTTTTCTTACTGCAAAGAGAAATTTTAATATCCTCTTTTTCCTCAAGCTCCAATGCAAGGCTGCCACCTCTCAGTTTTTTACTCTGGGATCGATGTATGAATAGGTGATGTCCGCCAGCAGGTTGGCAAGCACCACACTCACCGTAACCAACAGGAAAATACCCTGAAGCAAGGGATAATCCCGTGCGTTCAGGGCTTCATACATCAGTCTACCCAGACCTGGCCATGAAAAAATCGTTTCTATTTGTATAGCCCCCGCAACGACAAATCCGATATTGATGGCAACTATGGTTATCATCGGAAGGAGCCCGTTGGGCAAGGCGTGTTTAAAAAGCACATATCTTTCGCGGAAACCCTTTGCCCTGGCCGTAACGATATAATCCTCCGATAAAACGTCTATGAGGGTGTTTCTCATAGTCAGCGCATATTCACCTATCAAAACCAGGCTCATAGTCAATATAGGGAGAACGGCATGGCGCAGAAGATCATGGAGCATGGCTGCCGTTGTGGCAAAGCTTTTCCCCGGAGTAAACATCCCGCTGGTGGGAAACAGTCTAAGACCTACGCAGAATATGACCAGCATGATCATGCCGAGCCAAAAGGTAGGGACAGAGTAAGTGACCAAGGAAAAACCCAGAGTCCCTACGTCAAGCTTGCTGCCCCGCTTCCATGCGGCGATGATGCCGATGCCTATGCCCACTGCTATGGCTATAAGCTCTGCAATCCCCACCAAGAGTAACGTTGGCAGGATCCTGGCGGCAATGACCTGGGAAACCGGGGCTTTGAAAACAAAGGATATGCCCAGGTCCCCTTTAAACAGGTTACGGAAGTAGGTGAAAAACTGCACATACCATTCCTGATCAAGCCCGTAAAAACGCCTGATTCCTTCGATCACTTCCTCGGTGGCTCTGGGGTTTCGCATCATCATGGCCAGCGGGTTTCCCGGTAACACCCGAAATAATATATAATTGAATACCAACACTGCCAATATTGTGATCAAAGCATACAGAAGTTTCTTGACCATATCCCCTTTGTGCATGGAATGACCTCGCTCTAATACTGTATCGTGTTTATTCCGCCGGCTTGATATCTCTGTAATTCAGATCCGTCAGGTTGAAGAAATACAGGCCTCCTTCGGGGATCTGCCTGAAACCTTCCCAGCGGTCAGAACGTATCGCCTGGATGTTGTTGGAATAGGTAAGAATAATGTATGGAGATTCATCATATACGATTTTTTGCATCTCAAAGATCATTTGCTGCCTTGCAGTCTCATCCATCTCCGCCTGCTGGGCTATATAAAGCTCATCATACCTGGCGTTTGAGAAGAAGGGTTCGTTGTTCCCGCCGATCTGATCTGTGGTCAGTATCCCGAGAATGGAAGTGGGATCCACATCCGCTCCCCAGCCCCAGATAAACATATCATAATTTCCCTCGATGATCCTGTCATAAAGCGCGCCGCTGTCCATGGTGGTGCTCTTGATCTTTATCCCGATAGCGGCACAATCGGAAGCGATCATCTGACCGCTCTTTACTTCCTCAACATTGTCGGCGATGGTGATGAATTCAAATTCCATCGGAGACCCGTCCTTTGCCTCCCTGAAACCGTCGCCGTTCTTATCGATATATCCGGCGGCGTCAAGGAGGGCTTTGGCCGTATCGGGATCGTAAGTCCTAAGTTCATTTGCCGCAGGTTCATAATGGAAGAAGTCTCCGGGATTGATGAGCGTAGTGCCTGCTGTGCCTTGTCCGCTGTAAGCCATATCGACGATTTTCTGCTTATTTATCCCGTAGTCCATGGCCTGTCTTATGGTTCTGTCGAGAAGGATAGGGTTTCCTCCGCTGGCCGGATCGGTCCAGCAGTTTATCCCCACCTGCATAAAGCCCAACTCCTGACCGGAGATCACTTCAATATTTTTATCATTTTGCAGCTGAGAAAGCTGTGCCGGGTTCATGTTTGTCGCCCCGTCGATTTCTCCCAGCATTAGGGACTGGGCCATGGCATCGACGTTTTCGTAGTCAACGAAAATGAATTCGTCCATAGTCGGCAATTTACCGAAATAGCCCTCGTTTTTAACGATTTTTACGAAATTATCTCCCTTTGAATCGAACTTGTAAGGACCTGTCCCCACGGGAGATTCATTTTCCCATACTTCCAAATTCTCTTCGGGGATCGCAGCTATGAGATGCTCAGGCAGGATGGGAGTCGTATTCATCAGCATATTGGCTTTCGGAGTTTCCGTTGTGATGACCACGGTGTCAGCATCGGGGCATTGGATATCGGTGATGCCGTCGAGATAAAAACTGTACATATAACCGAGCCCTGTATCCATCATAAGCTCATAAGTAAACTTCACATCGGCTGAGGTAAAAGGTTCGCCGTCATGCCAGGTCACGCCCTCCGCCAGATTGAAAGTCCATTGCAGCTCGTCCTCGCTGACGGACCAATCTTCGGCAAGACACGGCACCGGGTCATAGTTTTCGTCATACCTGACAAGAGGATCATAAACCAGCAGGAAGAACTCATATGTAACCTGCATATAGGACGATAACGGATTCAACGTATCAAAAGCAGTACTTGACCCTAAGCGAAATGTACTGATGCCCTCATCGGCGCCAGATCCGCCGCAGCCTGTGGGTATGAAGCATAGTGCCGCAACCAGCAATGCACTGACAAAAATCTTAGTGGTTCTTTTCATTTTTCCCCTCCTTGATTACATCGGATGGATAACTAAGATACACCGCTTTCCAACACTTCAAAACTCTTTCGGTCCGCATCCAGACGGACTTTAATCCCTAAAGGCAGGGTTGCCAGATCCTTTGTATGGCCAAAAGGCAATCCGTAAAGCACCGGAATGCCTAAGGGTTTCAAATAGTATTCAAGTACATCCTCAAGGCTTGTATCGCAATAGTAACCGGGATGATGCTTAAAAGGTTCGCAGTTATGGCACTCTCCGATCACAATGCCTCTGACCCCGTCAAGCCGGCCGGCATTTCTAAGGTGAGACATCATGTGGTCAAAAATCCAAGGTTCTGTATCAACATCTTCGATCAACAATATTTTATCCTTTGTGTCAATAGCATACCCGGTACCCAAACTGGCACATACTAATGTAAGATTTCCGCCGGTCAACTCTCCCTCAGCGAATCCACTGCCGAAAGCATGGAGCCATTTCTTTTTGTCTGCCAATGGTATATTGCCTATGGGCTCCCTTTCGGATACGGCTTTAAAAAAGTATTCCTTCGTATAATCGGTGAGTTCCTCGGGGTTGAAACGGGACATGCCCGGTCCGTGAAAAGTAACAAGGCCGGCATATTTATGAAGTGCCAGATGAAGTGAAGTTATATCGCTGAAGCCGGTGAAAATTTTAGGATTTTTTCTGACCGCCTCAAAATCTATGTAGCGTATTATTTGTGCAGAGCCGTACCCGCCCTGTGTAACAAACACAGCGTCGATGTCGTCTCTTATAAACATTTCGTTGAAATCCGATGCCCGTTCCTCTTCGGAAGCGGCTACGAAGCCTTTGCTCTTGTTGACATTTTTGCCTATGACTACCCGATAACCCCATTCTTCGAGGGTCTCAGCTGCTCTTTGTACCTCGCTTTTTTTTTCGGAAGGGCTGGCAGGAGAAATGACACCTATCGTGGCTCCGTTACATAAGTGTTTTGGACATATCATAGGCTGCCTCCTGTATGTGCCTTAGCTGACGTATACGCCGTTTTGCAAAGCATCATATTATATTTCAGTTTACTACCAATTGTAAATTGGGTCAATTGAAAAATTCCGACTCCCGCATCCTTATGATTTCAATCAGTTTTTCGCACACCAGCTTAGAACAGTAGCTTTCAACAGCGAATCCTAAAGCCATATCAATTATCTGTTTTTCATCAGGATCCGTCTCAAGCTTTTTAGCAATGCCGCTCAGGGTTTTATCCAGCACTTCTGTAAAATTGCCGTAAAAGCTTTCGATGCTGTTGTTTTCTGTTTCCGCCGAAAGCAAATACCCTATATCCTTCACGGGCAAAACCTGCTTCAACAGGCTTATCTCGGTGAGCAGCGCCAGATGTTCCCTGTTATATTTTTTCCCATCGGCTTTTGGAAGCAGCTTATCCTTGACATAGTTGCTGATCATTGCCGGTGTCAACTGCCCATCGCTTTCAGTGTTGATAAGCTGTCTCTTAAGATATGCAACAATCTGGTCTTTATAAAGGCCGATATCCGGGAAATTCTCCCACTCGACAGGCCGCTCTGTTTCTAAACGCCGTTTTAATGATTCTAATTCCTCCATTGCCGCCTCCGTTTCTTTTCTCAAAATATACTAAATGACATCTAATAACGTCTTATCTCTTATGCAGTATTGTATCAGCAAAACATTCGTTTTGCAATCGAATACTAAATATCGGATATTGTATTTGACATATCTGATATTAGTTTATATAATATTAATAATTAGATTCAGAGGACAAATATTTCTGCATCTCCAGGAGGATAGCGATGACCGATACCATAGGTGTTTTCGGAGATTCTATAATGAAAGGTGTTGTGTACGATGACAAAAAAGGCAAGTATATCTATTTAGAGGATTCCTTTGTAAAAGCCTTTACAAATATGACAGGCATTGCCGTAGACAATTATGCAAAGTTTGGTTGCACACTGGCAAAAGGTGAAAAGATTATAGAAAAACTCTCATCCGGATTATCCCGTTACAGTTTAATAGGCCTTGAGTTCGGCGGAAATGACTGCGATTTCTTCTGGCCTGCTATATCGCAAAATCCTTTGATTCAGCATCTGCCTAATACTCCCATCGATGTTTTTGAGAACCTCTATTCAAAGATAATAGATACCCTCATTTCCCGCAGCTGCCGGCCCGTACTTTTTTCTTTGCCTCCACTTGAGCCCAATAAATATTTTGCATGGATAACCAGAGGGCTTAATGCCGAAAACATCCTGAAGTGGATGGGGGACATCGGATTTATCTACAGATGGCAGGAAATGTACAACATTGCGGTGGTCAAGCTGACCACCGCAAAGCGTGTTCCCCTTATCGATATACGAAGTGCTTTCCTCAAAATACCAAACTACCAAAGTCTTCTGTGCGAGGATGGCATCCATCCCAATGAAGCCGGTCATTCGCTGATACTTAAAACGATCGCCCGGTACATCCCCTCCGGACTGTAACCCAGCGGAGCTTAC
>Ga0255347_1002840_pt1 | contig 23654 bp, 24 predicted proteins | sample wastewater_treat_2_FD_192479 | JGI IMG/M metagenome (GOLD analysis project Ga0255347, IMG submission 192479) | Wastewater microbial communities from Lulu Island WWTP, Vancouver, Canada - plant24 | ecosystem: Engineered > WWTP > Wastewater > Unclassified | place: Canada: Vancouver, British...
TTTTATGAAGTATTCAAAGGTTTATGTCTGTTCTTCCAAACATGAAGCAAGCTCCCTTGCTGTAGGTGAAGCTCTCATGGCGGGACTGAATGTAGTCAGCACTGATTGCGGCGGCCCGGCAGAACTACTCGAATTTGGAAAGTATGGAAGGCTTGTTCCGGTTGGTGACTATGAAGCCCTTGCAGTTGCAATGGAAGATGCGATTATAAATCCAATCCCCCAAAATGTTCTAAAAGAAAGAGGGGCGAACTGGGAGCCGAAACACATTCTTTCTAAGTATATAGGGCTTATAAATGAAATGCTTCAGAATCGAAACAGTGCCGCCTAAAAATCTCGCATATCGCATAGAGGAGAGTATTTATGTTAAAAAATAAAAAGAAAGGTATTCCAAAGGCCGAAGACAAGTTTCTTTGGGAGCGTTTCGGTGCTTTGGGAGATGTTCTACAGGCACTTGCGGCCGTATTCCTTATAAAAGAGAAGTTCCCCGAAATAAAAGTCTCTTTTCTTACAACCGAGCCATACATAAAAATTGTAGGATCGCAGCCATATATTGATGAAGTGTTAATAGGGCAGAAAAAGCCTTGGAAAACCTTGATAGAAACAGCCAGAAAAATTAGGAGCAATCAGTTTAGATTTGTTGCTTCGACATATAAAGGTTCTCACATGACATTCTTAAATTTATTAGCTGGAGTGAAAAATAGACTGGGAGACAGTGTTTCTTTCCCATTCTTTCAAACTCAAAATATTTATTCATGGGCAAAATCAAATGGGATAGATCTATATAACAGAGAAAAACCATCTATTTTTGCGACAGAAGAAAGTATCGCTTTCGCAAAAGCACTTTTCCTGCCATACGAAGGAAAGAAAAAACTCTTTGCAGCGATAGGGGCTGGAAGCGTTTCCAAAAGGTGGCCTCATGAGAAATGGATTGAATTCTTACCCCCGCTAATAGCTGACGGGTGGCAAATTGTTCTAAACGGGCACGGAGAAGAGGAGCGCCTTTTTGCCGAAGCAATAATAAATAATATAGGCAGCGATTCCATACTTAATTTGGTAAATAAACTGGATCATTTAAAGATGGCTGCTGTTGTCCGAGAGTGTGATATGGCTATAGGCAACGATACTGGTCCTCTCCACATGGCTTCGCTGTGCGGGATTCCAACCTTGGGGATATTTGACTATGTCCAACCGGCAGAAGTAGGCTACACAATGCCATGGTTTGCCTGTGTTGTGAGCAGAAATGAACCGCTTCAAACCTTTTATGCGAAAAAACGTTGTCAGTCTGTTCTTGCAGAAATATCATCAGATAAAGTAAGAAGAGCATTTGATTTTCTTGCAGAAAAGTTTCTGTATTAAACAAGAAACAAACGGCACTTTATCTAGACCGTAAAAGACACTAAACAGATAGGGGCAATTTTATGGGCAGAGCACAAGGCAAGGAGAAAGCAGCGATTTTTTTAGATAGAGACGGAACGATAATTGAACTTAAAGATTATCTCCGCTCTTTCAAAGACATCGTGCTGATTCCCACTGCTGTAGAAGCCCTTAAAATTTTTAAAAAAGCCGGTTATTTACTTATAGTGACAACAAATCAAAGTGGTGTTGCAAGAGGTTATTTTACGGAAGATTTTGTAAGAGAAGCCAATGCCAAAATAGCAGATTTATTTTCAGAACAGGGAGTAAAAATAGACTCCTTTTATTATTGCCCCCATCACCCCGATTACCCAAAAGAGCCAGAAAAAGAAATATGCGACTGTCGAAAACCTAAAACGGGGATGATAATGAATGCTATGGCTGACTTTCCAATTAATCTGGCAGATAGTTGGGTAATAGGTGATAATATATCTGATATGGAAATGGCAATAAATGCAAAGATAAAATCAGCTCTTGTAAAAACAGGATACGGCAAAGAGGTTATCTCAAATTATCCGAAGGATCTAAAAATGCCTGATATAGTAGCGGATGACATCTACCAAGCCGCAAAATTAATAACGGCAGAAAGTGGAGAGAATAAATGAGACATTCAACCGTCTTTTCACCAAAATCATTCAGTAAAATAAAAGAACTCTGCATGGGGAGTTTTAAAGATGTTTCAGTCCTCGTTGTGGGCGACATAATGCTTGACAGATACATCTCAGGCAAAGTGCAGCGCATATCCCCGGAAGCGCCCGTCCCCGTTTTCCATATACAGTCAGAATTTTCGACACTTGGAGGGGCTGGCAGTGTCGTCACTAACTTAAGAAGGCTGGGAGTTAATACTTATTTGGTTGGCCGAGTTGGGGATGACTCCGAAGCAAAACATATTGAGGAGATGCTGGAAAAAGAGGGTGTGAAAGAAGCAAATCTTATCTACCGAGGCACATCTTCAGTAAAAACAAGACTTCTTGGAAATGGAAGACAGCAGATGATGCGCCTTGATTATGAAGAGATAATTACACCTCTTTCAGCAGAGCAGCAAGCCTATCTAAAAAACATAGAGATTAAACTAAAAGAAGGTGTCGGTGCCGTTATTTTATCCGATTACGGGAAGGGCATGTTTCTTGAAACTCTGGCAAATGACATAATAAAATTGTGTGAGAAATATGGAACACCGGTTCTAGTAGATCCGAAAGGGGCAGATTGGAATCGTTACAAAGGTGCTTTTGCAGTAACCCCTAACCTATCCGAATTGTCATCTGCTTCCGGAAAACAAGTTGTAAATGAAGATGATTCAGTAGCGAATATAGGAAGAGAGTTAAAAGAGCTTCTCAAAATACAAAATTTAATAATAACACGCTCCGAAAAAGGTGCATCTCTTATCTCACCCGAAAAAACTCTTCATATCCCAGCACACAAGGTGGAAGTTTTTGACGTTTCCGGAGCTGGAGATACGGTTATCGCAGTGCTTTCTGCATCTATTGCCTCAGGATTGGATATAGAGGACTCCCTTAAACTTGCAAATATTGCCGGACAAATTGTCGTTGGCAAAGTGGGAACAGCGCCCATTGAACGCTTTGAACTTTTACAGTACATCGCAAAAGATGAATCAAACGGGAAGTTAATGAGTGCCGAAGATGCAGCCACAAGAATAAGTGAATGGAAAAAAAAGGGAGAAAAAGTTATATTCACCAATGGCTGTTTTGATATATTTCATGCAGGTCATGTTGACAGCCTTACCAGGTCAAGAGCCTTGGGCTCTCGTCTCGTGGTGGGATTAAATTCAGATGCCTCGATAAGAATATTGAAGGGACTCTCCCGTCCTGTAAACAGGGAGGCAGAAAGAGTAAGAGTTCTCTCAGCCATATCTGACGTGGATTTAATAGTTATTTTCGACGAAGAAACACCGGAAAAGCTTCTTTCAATTTTACGCCCCGACGTGATATCGAAAGGCGGAGACTATAAACCGGAAGAAATTGCGGGCAGACAATATGCAAAAGAGGTCGTTATACTGCCACTTATAGAGGGACTTTCAACCACTAAGATAATTGAAAGGATGAATAACGATGGAGAAAAATAAGAGCTGTTTTGATGCAAAAAATATAGAGGCAATAATAAAAGAATCCGCGGAGTTATTTGTCACAATTATAGAGGATAAAGAACTGCAAAATTCAGTTCTTAAGAGCTCAGAACTCATAATAGAAACACTCAAAAACGGAGGCAAAATACTTCTCTGCGGTAATGGAGGCAGTGCGGCAGATGCACAGCATTTTGCAGGAGAGATGGTTGGCTCTTTCATGATAAAAAATAGAGCAGCCCTTTCTGCAATTGCTCTTAACAGCGACACCTCAATTTTGACATCAATCGGCAATGACAGCTCATTTGAAGAAATTTTTTCAAAGCAGGTACAGGCGTTAGGCCGGGCAGAAGATGTTCTTATAGGTATTTCAACGAGCGGCAATTCAAAAAATATAATTAAAGCTTTTGAAGAAGCGAAATGTATAGGCATGAAGCTCATAGCTCTATGTGGAGCCGGTGGACAAATGCCTGAAATGGCAGATATTGCCATGAGGGTTCCGAGTACTTCCACTCCGAGGATACAGGAAGTTCACTCCCTTCTGATTCATCTCATCTGTGGCTATGTAGAGGCAGAGCTGTTTTAAAATGAACAATTCTAAAGAAGCACCTTCAAATGTGCTTTGGATAAGAGCCGGTGCCTTTGGCGATATTCTTCAAGCCATTGCTCGTGCACGACTTTTCAAAAGAAAATTTCCGAATGCAAAACTTACCATGTTGGCACGTCCAGAATTCAAAGCCATAGTTGAACCTCAGGACTGTTTTGACGATTTTATATATTGGGACAGCAAACGTCGTCCACACGACTTTTTCAGATGTTTAAGAGAAGTTAAAGCACGCAACTTTGACTACTTGGTCTCCGTTCACAATGCCGGGTCTGCCGCATTTGTCTCCCTCTTCTCTAATATTCCGCACCGTTATGGTTATAACAGCACAATAGAAAAACTGTGCTATGACAAAAACGTTTGGGAATGGTTTGAGGAACTTGGCATAGACAAAGACCTGCGTGATGCTCCAATGGTTCAATCATCCGATGAAGCTGATAAATACGCAGAAGAACTCTTAAAAGGGCTGACCGACAAAAAACTCTTTTGCATTACATATGCGAGCAAACCGCAAAAAATATGGCCATTGGAATATTGGCCTGAATTTATAAGGCCGCTTTTAGAATCCGGTTGGAGCATAATTTTAAATGGACATGGCGACATAGAGAAAGAAAATAATGCAAAAATAAAAGAAGCAATAGGAGAAAATCCAAATCTACTCGACCTGACAAACAAACTAAATTATGATCAGATGGCTGCAGTTACAAAACAAAGCAGTGCGGCAATGGGGCCTGATACAGGACCTCTTCATCTTGCCGCTCTTGTAGGAACTCCGACTTTTGGTCTTTTTGGTTGTACACCGAGTAAAAAAATAGGTTTCACAATGCCATGGTTCCGTGAAGTGCTTTGCACCTGCCCCGATGTGGGTTGTTGGAATTATAAATGTCCCTTGCCCTGCATGAGCAGCCTAACACCGAAAATGGCTCTTGAAGGATTTAAGAAATTTGAAGAAGAGCTTTTGTAAAAATTTGTTTATGATAGAATAGCCTTGTTACAAAATAATTTAATAAAAATATTGCTTTTCTGAAGGGGAATCCGGTGCAAATCCGAAGCGGCCCCGCCACTGTAACCCATTTGGGAAGTCAGGTGACCTGAAGAAAATGCGGATGTAATGCGCGGGCGTTGATCATCCTCTTAAATTCTAGGGAGGGCTGTCTGGCTCTCTCTTATTTTTTTTATATTTTACTTAGTTTGGAGCTGTCTCTTTGAAAATTTTGAAAAACTGTTTATACATTTTATTTATCCTTATATTTACGTTCTTCATAGTGCCTGCAGAAGCGGCTCCCAAGCGTATAATCTCACTAACTCCTGCCGGTACTGAAATTCTCTATGCTTTAGGACAAGAAAAAAACTTAATAGCAAATACAACATTTTGTGACTATCCGCCTGAAGCACAAAAGAAACCGAAAGTCGGCGGGTTTGCTTCTATGAACTACGAATATTTTATTTCAAAGAAAGCTGATTTAGTCGTCATTCAAGATTTACATGCACAGTTCATACCCCAGTTGGAAAAATTAAAAATACCTTTCGTTACTCTTCGTCAGGAAACAATAGAAGAAGTTTGTGATTCAATAATGACCTTGGGAAAAGCCACCGATTCAGAAAAAAGAGCTAAAGAGCTTGTCACAAGTATAGAAAAGGACATTGAATATGTGAGTGAAAAAGTAAAAAATTCTCCTCGCCCAAAAATACTCCTCTGTATATCTCGAGAGTTTACCGGCGATAAAATAAACATTTTTTTTGCTGCAGGAAACGCAAGTTTTTATAACGATATGATTAAAAAAGGCGGTGGGGTTAACGCTTTGAAAAAGCAGAAAATAACCTACCCTCAAATATCTCAGGAGGGATTAATGATGATAAACCCCGATGTAATAATAGAGTTAATAGGAGATATAGACTCCGGACACTCTCTGACCAAAGGCTTTGCTGGAATGACAAATGATCTTCTTAAACAGCAGTGGCTAAATGGAGTTCAAGTTAAAGCTGTAAGAGATAATCATGTTCATATTTTAAACGGCTCGATATATCTGAGGCCTGGACCAAGAGTGGGACAAGCTCTCATAGGATTTGCTCGTGCTCTGCACCCGGAGATAAACTGGTGATTACGACTCCGTACATAGAAGTCAAAAATCTTTCCCTATCGCTTGAGGGAGCAGAGATATTAAAAGACGTCTCTTTTTCACTTGAAAAGGGCAAATTTCTTGCAATTATTGGCCCTAACGGAGCAGGTAAGAGCTCACTTCTCAAATGTATGGGGCGTCTCTACAGAGATTTTTCAGGAGACATTTCATTAGATGGGCGTCTAGTATCTCTTATGAAAGCGAAAGAAATAGCTCGAAAAATTTCTTGGGTGCACCAGTCTGAACCGAGTTTTCTGTCATTCACAGTGAGAGAGTTTGCGAAGATGTCACGCTACCCTTGGCAGAGATCGCTGGGCAACGAGACGAAGGAAGACGTTGAAATAGTTGATAGGGCACTCTCAGTTGCTTCTGTACAACACATAGCAGACAGAGAGTTAAACACTCTCAGCGGCGGAGAGAGGCAAAAAGCACTTATTGCTGCCGCACTTGCCCAAGGGACCGAAATATTGTTTTTAGATGAGCCAACGAGCTTCTTGGATTATAAACATCAGGTTGAAACGTTGGAGTTAATAAAGCAGATAAATAAGGAAGAAAAAATGACGATTTTATTGGTTACTCATGATATAAATCTTGCTCTCCACGGAGCGGACGAAATCTTAGCTATTAAGCTTGGAAAGCTTAGATGGAAGGGCGACAGCAACGCACTTCTTTCAAATGGAGTGCTTGAATCTATCTTTGATACCACTTTCCAAAGCTTCACCACAGAGAAGCAGAAGTTTCCATACGTGGCTCCTAAGGGGATGATATTTTGAGACGGTTCACATTCCCACTTTTAATACTTTCCTTCATTATAGTTATCCTTTTATCTCCATTTGTTGGAGCGCAGATGGTGCCTGTTTCCGTACTGACTAGGGCGGGAAAGGACAGCGGTCTATACAATATCCTCTGGGATCTTCGAGTTCCACGGGTATTGCTCGGGTGGGCTGTGGGTTCCACTCTCGCAATAAGCGGAATGATATTTCAGGCCCTATTCAGAAATTCGTTAGCCTCACCAGACATGTTGGGGGTCTCGACAGGAGCCGCCTGTGGAGCCGTTTTATACATCAGAATGGGGTTTGCTTTTTCAGTTTTTAATGTAATCCCCGGACTCTCGCTCTTTGCCTTTATAGGGGCTCTTATCGCTACTTCCGCGATATATATAGCTGGCAATATAAGACGCGGGGGCATGTCCGAAGCCACTCTCCTTCTTGCAGGTATAGCCATGAGTTTTTTGTTTGCAAGTATAAACATGATAATGCAGTTTGGAAGTGGGTTCGTAGATTCTTTTAGAATGATGAGATGGTCCATGGGAGGACTGCAGGCCGTAGGATACTCCGATCTATACCTCATGTTTCCGGCACTTATAGGGATATTTTTGATTGCTTATATAAGAGCACCCGAGCTAAATCTTTTCGTTTGTGGAGAAGACATAGCAGCTAGTCGAGGGGTTTCTGTTAACTCTCTAAAAAGACTTCTTTTTGTTGTCGTTTCTTTGGTCGTAGGTGTGGCTGTTTCGATTTGTGGCCCGATCGGCTTTGTGGGATTAATGGTGCCGCATATATGCAGAAAACTTGTAGGGACGGATCACAGAAGACTTACAATTGCTTCTGCCATTTTTGGCGGAACCTTTTTAGTTCTCTGCGACACAGCTTCAAGGACATTTTGGGCTCCGACAGAAGTGCCCGTAGGTGTGCTTACTTCTTGTCTAGGATCAATTTTCTTTCTTCTGCTTTTATTGTATGGGAAAAAATAATATTTATATCATAAAAATATAATGGAGAAATATTACAAGGGGGACTTTTGATGCTTGAATTTATGAGAGCTGGTGGAATTTTAATGTGGTTTATTGCAGCTCTTTCTGTAATAGCAGTCGCAGTGCTTATTGAAAGATGCTGGTTTTTTCATAGAGCTAACACCGATGCTGAAGCTCTTGAGCTTGCTTTTGGGGAAGCAGTTGCCACAAAAAATGTAGAAAAAGCTGGAAAAATTGTTCGCTCCTCTAAAAGCTCTCTGCACAGAATTTTCTTTGACGCATATGCACACTGGGGTGTCGATCGTGAAGATATGAAACTGCTTTTGGAACAGCTCGTGAGAAGAGAAGTATTTAGATGGGAAAAACATCTGTATATTTTGGAGTTAGTAGGTAAACTCGCGCCTCTCTTAGGGTTGCTCGGAACAGTACTGGGCATGTCTGAAATGTTCCAATCTCTTCATATGGAAGATCAAGTAAATGCGGCCATTGTAACCGGAGGCATTTGGAAAGCACTCTTTACGACAATTGCCGGTTTAACCGTTGCAATTCCGACCATATTCGCACATGGAGTGCTGTCCTCTCGTATTGACAACCAAGAAGAAACTTTTAACAGAGCCGCTGATTTTTTGGTTCGTGCTCACTTTTCGGGGAACAACCTTAACGATGAGAAGAAATAAGAGAAGAAGTGCAGACGTAGACATAACTCCACTTATTGATGTGCTCTTTATGCTCATTATATTTTTCGTGCTGACCGCATCATTTCTCCATGGCAAAATTGATGTTGACCTACCTACAGGTAAAGGCGAGTCAAAAAGCATGGAAAAGGCTATAACTATAATAGTCAATAAAAACGGAGCCATCAGCTGGGATGGACGAAATATATCGAAAGATGATCTCTCTCCTTTGGCAAAAGAGTCAACCGGAAAAGAAATCCTAATTGCAGGAGACAAAGAAGCAGAGTACGGCACAGTAGCTGAAATACTATCAATACTCAAAGAAGCAGGAATAAACTCAACGGGACTTTTAATGCAAGGCGGAGAGCATTGATAAACTTAAGTAAAAAACAGATATGGATTTTAGCTATGCTTATAAGCACATCACTACATTTGGGAGTGATCTTTTATATTCCTGTCCCACAAAGAAAAGAGAAGCCTCCCATAATGAGAGTTAGCTTTACAACTCTTCCCAAAAAAGTTGAAAAAATAGACGTACGACAGACGGCAGGACCCAAAAAAGAAACTGAAAAAAAAGAAATTAAAAAAAACATAAAACCTAAACCCAAGCCAAAGCTCGAGAAACCAAAAGAGAAAATTAACGAAGAAAATAAAACGGAAGTTCCCGCAGCAAGAGAAATATCTCAGACACCTGCAAAAAACATACTCCCGGAAGAGGCAGATTGGCAGGATACTTCTCAATCCGATGTTGCTGATGACTCATATTCCGGTTCAGCACAAACCTCGAATATGCCTGTTATGGAAGGAAGGGCAGGAACTTCTGCTGCTCCTATAGATGTTCAGACGTTAAGAATTACAAAAAAAGTTCTTCCTGAATACTCCGCCTTCTCTAGGAAGCGTAAAGAAGAAGGATCGGTTGTAATTATTATTACAATAGAAAATGGAAGAGTAACGGACACAGAGTTAGAAAAAACCAGTGGATTCCCTCGTTTAGATGAGAGTGCAATAAGAGCAGCAAAACAGTGGAGATTCGATTACAATGGAACAATAAGGGCGAGGTTGCCCATAGTATTTAAATTAAAATAGAAATGGTGTAAAAATGAGCGAAAGAAACAGAATCTCTTTTAACAATAATACCCTTCGCCTTGGTGGCACATCCTGGGTTGTACCCGGAACTTTAGAAGAGAATTTGCGCTGTCTGTCAGAAAATGTATCAGACATGGAAATAGTGCTCTTTGACACTCCCGAAGGTTCCAACATTCCCCATAAAGACGAAGTGCGCGAGCTCGGCTATCTTTTGGGAGAGCTCGACATGACTTGCAACATACATTTCCCGGTTGATGTCTGTGATGTGGAAGTATCAAATATAAAAGAGAGAATGAGATGTGAAGATCTATGCCTTCGCATAACAGAACTCTTCTCTCCCATAAAGCCATTTGCATGGATACTGCACCTCGTTGGAGAAGTTAGAGGCAGAGTCCCCAGTAAAGAAATGGAGATATGGAAAGAGCTAACCAGCTCTTCGGCGTTGCGCATAGCAGCATCTGTTGACGATAAAAGCCGGATTTGTGCTGAAACACTAGATAATGAATTTTCATATCTTATCGATATCGTAAGAGAAACAGGCCTTTCGGTCTGCCTTGATATTGGGCACCTTGTTAAATACGATTACCCTGTTCTCGAACTTGCAAAAGAGTATATGACCGATACTCGCATGATCCATCTTCACGGAGTAATGCCAAATAGAACTGACCATGTTGATATTTCCTACTTCGACCAGGAGCTCCTCTCGAATGTAATAAAACTCACAAATGATGGTAAAGAGAGAGTAATGACAATGGAAGTATTTGAGGAAGATTACTCACTCTCTGTGAATGTCATGAGAAAGTTTAAGGATTCCTTTCAAGAGTAGTTGTGATTCGATTAATTATGTTAGAAAAATTAAAATTGAAATTTTGAAACACTTTTTTATAAAAATTCGTAAAATATTGAACTAGCTTTTATTTAGAACTTAATATACAATGTGAATGTTCAGTTAGGGAATCCGGTAAAAATCCGGAGCAGCCCCGCTACTGTAACCGCGACGAAACCGCGTATACCACTGCCGAAAGGCGGGAAGGTGCGGAAGTAGAATGACCGGGAGCCAGGAGACCTGCTGACGCAATCCAATTTGTTGATTATCGCGAGGGCGAGAGGCAGCAGGCAGAGTAAAGAGACGATCCTTAATGTTTCTTATTACTTAGTCTACTTGCACAGGACCCTTGATATATCAAGGGTCCTGTTTTTTATGCTTAGCTCAAGGAGGGATATTCTGCAAATATAATGCAACAAATAATTATAATAAAATTTTTTAAAAGGAAGTGTGGGAATGTATTTAATTAAAAAATGGAAGTTTGTTCTTCCTGTAATAGCAGTCTTTATGTTTTCTTCAATAGCTTGTGCAGATAGTGCCGCAAAGACATCAAAAGGCATTACAGAGCTAGGTAAGCTTGAAGTAACTGGTTCTCGTTTAGCAGAAGAAATATCAGATATTCCAGCTCCAGCTTACGTTGTAACAAAGGAAGAAATTGATAGTATGGGTGCTCGTAATGTATCAGAAGTTTTAAGCAGAATTCCCGGAGTAATAGGCCTTTCAAACGGTAGTGCTTCGATGACACAGAGTCAGACAGTAAAAATCAGAGGGCTTGCAACTGAGATATTATTGCTTGTGGATGGAGTTCCTTTTATGAACACATACAGCATGGCAGGATCAAGCGCTTTTGATTTGCGCACGATACCAATGGACAGTATTGAAAGAATTGAAGTTGTAAAGGGCGCAAGCTCCGCTATATATGGCTCAAATGCCGCAGCAGGTGTTATTAACGTTATCACTCGCAAGGGCTCAGAAAAGTCAACGGCTTTCTTAAAGGCGGAGAGCGGTTCAGCTGCGTTTTTTCGTGGGACAGCTCGTGGAACAGTAGCCCTCGAAAATGATTTTAGAGTAACAGCAGGTTACACAAAAACAAAAGAAACTGCTGATGTAAAACAGAGAAGAACTAATGCAACAAGTCTTCCCGGAACTTATGATTATGGCAAGTACTACGACGCTAATGACTATACTTTTAGAGTTGATAAGGACTATTGGTCACTTGCTGGGGATTGGGGTAATTTAGATTCGGAGTTTGAATACGATAAAGTTCCGAATTTCCAGAAAAACGATTACGCACGACTGTCAGTGAACTATAACGACGGAACAAATGTTGGTCGGTTTTACTATCATAAAGATAATAAAAGCAATAAAACTGTAGGAAATTTGTGGGGCGACGAGAATAATAAATTCTCAGGAACAACTTTGGGAGCCGCATTTAATAGAAAACAGCTACTTTTTGGCGTACCGGTAGTATATGGATTTGACTGGCGCCAGGAGCAAATGGAGCTGGAAGATTTTACCGGTGCTCTCGACGCTTTAGAAGTAGATAAAAAAAGAAACGGAATAGCTCCCTATATCGAAGCCTCTATACCTGTAGGTCAGGCAAACCTTGATCTTGGATTACGTTACGAAAATTGGAGCGTAGATGACGCAGACAATGTAAATGAGTTTATTCCGCGACTTTCATTGAATTGGGAGTCTCCTTCCGGAAAACTCTGGTATGCAACAGCAGGAAGGCACTTTATGATGCCTGGTATTTATCAGATGTTCTATGAAGCAAGTGGTTTTTATGGAAAAGCCGCCAGCCCCAATCTTAAGCCCGAAAAAGGGTGGACTTACGATATAGGAATTAAAGATGAGGCGGCAAAGCATCCATGGAAATTAGGTGTATTTTACATGGATATGGAAGATAAAATAATGTGGAACAGCGCGGGAAGTGCTACAGATCCGGCATATCTTAATGTAGCAGAGTACAAAGCTTGGGGATTTGAAGGACAATACAGATTTAATATTAATGATCATTGGAGCTTGACACCGGGTTTTGCTTACACACATGCAGAAGAAAAAGAAAGCAGCATGGGTGAGTGGAAACGTTCAAATGATCCAAGATGGGATATATCTGCCTTCCTTAACTACAAAAAAGATGCATGGGAAGCTGAACTTTCTGCTCACTACTACGGCGATAGAATTTTAGCCGAAAATCTTTATGGAACAGATTTCTCTAAAGACAATGAAGATATTTTTATAGTAAACACATCCATCTCGTGGCAACTTCTTGACAATCAAAAAGTTCGCCTTACTTGTGCAAACCTTTTTGATAAAGAATATATCGTTGGTTCCTCCGGATACATCACCCCGGAAAGAAGACTTATCCTCTCGTGGGAGTGTCAATTTTAGCTAAAACATCATGTTAACATCTATCTCCTCTCTATAAACGCAAAGACCTCGGTTGCAGCCCGAGGTCTTTGTTATTTTAACGACATCTCTATTTCTTCTCCACCCGATACAGTTTTTGGCATTACTAAAGCTCCAAACCTTTCTGTATTCCAGTCGAACGTCAAAAGTGTTACTTTATATAACCTATTAAAAGAAGTAACTACGATATGAATTTTTCTTAACCTTCACACTTAAAAGTGTGAGTAATTTAGTCCCTTAGAAACTTTTCCAGTACCTGACAGTCTCTCACCCATGTCGTATTTTGAGAATCAACACTGACATTGCAAGGATAAAGCTGATGGTATTTGCTAAAAGTAATGGTACATCCATAATAAGAAAGCCATAAACTATCCAGAGAAACATTCCTGTACAGATAACTGCATACATAGACAAAGAAACATCCTCGGTTCTCTTAGTTTGCAATATCTTAACGACTTGAGGTACAAAAGATAATGTCGTACACACTGCCGCAATTAATCCAACAAGAGTGGTTAGACTAAAATTCACGATAAAAAAACCCTTTCTCAAAGACAAAATTTATTAATTTACTGTATAAGCTATTGATTTTTTTACCTCTGTGCCAGACAGCATATAACTAGCTGTTAGTATTTTTGTTAACAAACAAAACCTACACATGGGGATTCAGAGTTTGTACTGGGACATAATCCTGTTTTTATTTCAAAGTCGTATGTAAGACAACTTTCTCAATATCCTTTAACGCATCTGTTTTTTATAATTTATTTGGTATTTAGCTTGTGAAGTAACACTTTAATTTCCTGTCAGCGTTTTACTTTTAATACTCAATTCCCTCACGTGCAGGCACACCGTCTTTATAATAATGTTTTATCGGTTCCATCGAAGTAATTAGATCGGCAAGCTCCATAAGCTCTTGCGGAACATTTCTTCCTGTCATTACGAGTTCCATCCCCGCCGGTTTAGCTTTAACGAGAGCTGCAGCGTCCTCTGCTTTTAAACATCCCACTCTTAAAGCTTCCATCATTTCATCTATTACAAGCAGATCCGTTTCGTTGTTTTCTATTATTTTTCTAATTGTATTAAGCATAGGACATTTAGTAGAGCAAGGCTCTCCCTTTGGGAATTCCGGACAGCGTCTGATGTCGATTCCACATCTTTTCGCTTGAATTAGCTCTCCGCACTCACGGCTCTTTCTTAATTGCACGATCTTTACCCTTAAATCTCGCCCCAATGCACGGAAGCAGAGACCAAAAGCAGCAGTCGTTTTCCCTTTGCCATTACCTGTATATATCTGGAATTTTCCTGTCTTCATCTTAAACTCCTTTCAAACTCTTCAAATAAAAAAGACGGCATTTTTTCGTAAAAATTGGCCTTGTCCGCTCCTTCTTCCACGTTGAGCATGTAGACTCCGCCATTGGGTATCAGCCACTCATTATGTTTTCTGCTGCTGTCGGCAAAGCGATGCAACATCGCTCTCATAACATTTCCGTGAGTCACTGCTACAACGGACTTATATTTTTTCTCCGTAGCTAGACGCAACATTATCTCAAAAGATTCTTCCGATCTTTTTTTGAATTCATTAAAACTCTCTCCGCCTTGTACCGGCACATCCGGCTCATTCATCCAAGAGAGGTATTCCACGTCCGTATCTAAGTTATCATATCTTTTCCCTTCAAGGATTCCAAGGGAACACTCAGAAAGCTCCGGTAAAATAACGTCAGGAGCATGTCCGTAAATTATTTTGAGTGTATCTATGCTGCGTGACAGAGGGGAAGAGAAATACAAATCTCCTTTTGGATAAGCAAATTTAACTGCCAGTTCTTTTTGCTTTTTAATACCCTCGAGAGACAGAGCTGCATCTATTTGTCCGGTCCATTCATTTGCGGCATTTGAAATTGATTTTGCATGACGAATTAAATAAAAAATCATATTTAAGAATATTCTTTCATGGCGTTAATAAATATATTATTTTCTTCAACAGAGCGTGTAGCTACTCTAATATATTTCCCGTCAAGCCCAATAAAGTTTCTGGTGTGTCTCACAACAATACCTCTCCTCAGTAAAAATTTTATAAGTTTTTCGTCATCATCTGTTTTGACAAGGAAAAAGTTTACCTTTGATGGAGTAACCTCATACCCCAATGATATTAGCTCTCCAATAAAGCGGGGGACTTCTTTTTTGTAGAACTCGGCGGTCTTTTGCAGATACCCTTTGTCCGACAGATACACCAATGCGGCCTGTTGCGCCACTGCGTTAACGCTCCAAGTTGGTTGTCTTTCTTTCAAAGCCTTTATGGTGGCCGTACATGCCAAAACGTAACCGATTCTGGCTCCACACAAATGAAAGTTCTTGGTAAGAGAACGCAAGATAATCATTTTTGAATTATCGTTAACATCAAGATTCCAGCGCCCTTCATATAAAAAATCTCTATATGCTTCATCTATAACAAAAACGGTATTTTTATAAAACTCAAAGAGAGCGATCAGCTCGTCTTCGGGAATATACTTGCCTGTTGGGTTATTAGGATTGCATATCCAGACAGTCTCATCAGATTTTTCAATAAAAAGAGGCGAGCGGACATTTCGGTGCAAGACATCATACGCTTTAAGCGCGCGGTTGTACTCCCCATAAACAGGGTGAATCACGCAATTTTGTTTTGACTTCTGATAAGAAGCGATAAGATATATAGCTTCGTTGGATCCATTCGTGACAAGCACGTTGTCGGGGTGGCAGTTGTTCTCCTCAGCGATAATATCGCACAGTTCTTTTGAGTCGTCATCCGGATACTCTGACATTGCTTTATGAACATCAATGTTTAACTCTCCATCCCAAGGGAGAACGTTGGTATTGGTACTAAAATCATAAACTTTTTCCGGCATCGGAACAGAGAAAAAAGCATATGTCTTTTCGGGATTTGCTCCGTGCATCCTAAATTCTGTCATTTTGCCAAGTACACTGAGAAGAAAACAATAAAGGCAGAAAAAATAACCGATGCTGCCAAAATTTTATGAGCATTGTATATGTCATTTAACTCCACGTCTCTTGTGTAATCTCCAATTATTGGTCGCTGTACATACTGTCCGTTGTATGTGGAGCCGCCGCCCAGTGTTATCCCAAGAAGCCCGGCGAAAGCTGCTTCTCCGTGAGCGCTGTTTGGGCTTTTATGATTCTTTCTGTCTCTAAGAAATACGACCAACCCTCTTTTTGCGTCAAATCCAGCGAAAGCTCCTGCGGCAATAGAGATGAGTGCTCCTATTCTGGCAGGAATAAAGTTCATAATATCATCAAGAATAGCGGCCGCTTTTCCAAAATCGTTATACCTTTCATTCTTGTACCCTACCATTGAATCCATCGTATTAACTGTTTTAAAAAACCATGCAAATAAAACAGCTTGATTGAAAAAATAGCCCAAGAGCATATAAAACAGCACCGATGTAATCCCATCGATATAGTTTTCTCCAATAGTTTCAATGGTGGCGCGAATAATTCCTTTGTCATCCAGGGATGCGGTATCTCTGCCGACTATATACGAAAGATCCGTTCTCGCTTTTTCAATGTTGCCATTTTGCAAGTCAACCGCCACAGCTTTGGATTCGTCTCGAAGGGCTCCGTATGAGAGTGCGGAGTATAGTAAAAATATCTCGACCGCGGCAGAGACGTATCTTCCAAGTAAAAAGGCTGTGAATAGAATGGATAAAACGAACATGGAAACAGTAAATAAAACTATGAAAAGGAAGATAGCACCCTGTGTTTTGCCAAATCTCTCGGAATAAAGCTTCTCTTCCCAATAGCTTATGATTCTTCCCACGATTACGACCGGGTGAAATTTGTAGTGAGGATCTCCCAGGAGACTATCTAAAATTAAAGCAATCAGAATATACATATCTCATCAATCCTTTTCCTTTATTGTATATGGATCGAGCGCAATATTTTTTAAAAATCATCTATCTGTCAATGTAAAGTGCTTCGGCAGCAAATCGTTGAGTTTATAAATCTCTATATCACTATCACTTTCAACCACTACATCCATCTCACGATTAAACTCAATCAGAAACTGTCTGCAAGCTCCACAAGGGAAACAGGGGTTCCCCTCTTCTCCCACGATAGCTATTGCGACAGGAGTTAGATTTCCACTTGCAGCAGCTGCTGCCATCGCGTTTCTTTCGGCGCAAAGAGACAGTCCATAACTGCAGTTTTCAACGTTGCACCCGGTGACAGTCTCTCCATCTTCAAAAAGAAGAGCTGCACCTACAGGAAATTTAGAATATGGAGAATAAGAAAATTTTCTTGCTTCTCTTGCCCGTTGCAAGAGATTCATATAGACATCTTTTTTCTTCACAATGACTCATCTCCGTAATTACAATTCTCAATGTAACAGCAACTATTGTCAATTGTTTACAGCGTTATCTTCGTTAAAATAATACACAAATTGGAGAGGGAAATATAAATATATAAAATATAATTTTTGGCAGTTATATGTTTCAAGATAAGCATTTTTGATGTTAATATATTTAAGTGAAAAAGGTTATTTTTCTAGCAAAAATGGGTTACATTTCATTGTAAAGTGATATAATCGTCAACGTAGTGTCTGAAATTAGTTAAAATTCAAAGAGTAATGCAAATATATTGTTAAACGGAGGAGTTATAATGGCTTATCTAACAGACATCGAAATTGCACAGAAAACGGAATTAGAACCAATAGTGGAAGTTGCGGCAAAATTAAATATTGATGAAGATGATTTGGAGCTTTACGGAAAATATAAAGCAAAAGTTTCTTTTAACCTCTGGAATAAAATAAAAAATAACAAAGACGGGAAGATGATTCTCGTCACAGCCATCACGCCTACTCCGGCAGGCGAAGGAAAAACAACTACCTCCGTAGGACTTACTCAAGCACTGGTTAAAATGGGCAAAAAAGCGGCTGTTGCACTACGTGAACCCTCTTTGGGCCCGGTTTTTGGAATCAAAGGTGGTGCCGCAGGCGGAGGATATAGTCAGGTAGTGCCAATGGAAGACATAAACGTTCACTTCACTGGCGACTTTCATGCAATAAGCTCTGCACATAACCTCCTTGCCGCCATGTTGGACAACTCCATGCAGCAGGGTAATCCTCTCAAAATAGATCAGCGCCGCATAGTTTTCAAAAGAGTCATGGATATGAATGATCGTGCTCTGCGCAAGATTATTATTGGCCTTGGCGGCAAGGCTGATGGAATTCCACGTGAAGATGGTTTCGATATCACAGTTGCCTCAGAGATAATGGCCATTCTCTGTCTTTCTGACAGTATAGACAATCTAAAGGAACGTCTGGCTTCAATTATCGTCGCCTATGATTTTGACGGCAAACCCATTACAGCTAGAGATCTTCAGGCACAGGGTGCAATGGCTATGCTTTTAAAAGATGCAATCAAGCCAAACCTAGTTCAGACAATAGAACACGTTCCTGCATTTATCCATGGTGGCCCCTTTGCAAACATAGCACATGGTTGCAACAGCGTTATGGCCACTAAATATGCACTTAAACTTTCAGACTACTTTGTCACAGAAGCAGGCTTTGGAGCGGATTTAGGTGCGGAGAAATTTTTGGATATCAAATGCCGTCTTGCTGGCATCAAGCCGGACGCGGTAGTAATTGTTGCAACTATACGTGCTCTCAAAATGCATGGAGGAGTAGCAAAAGAAAATCTCGGAGAAATCAACATGCAGGCACTCGAAGCCGGTATTCCAAACTTGGAAAAACATGTAGAAAACATGCTTTCATATGGAGTGCCCGTTGTAGTTGCCCTTAATAAATTCCCGACAGATAGAGATGAAGAGCTTAAGCTCGTCAGAGAAAAGTGCGCCAAACTGGGAGCTCCTGTCGTGCAGTCAGATATCTGGGCTCGCGGAGGAGAAGGTGGAATAGAAATGGCGGAAGCAGTTTTAGAAGCCTGTGAAAAGCCAAACAACTTCCGTTTCCTCTATGATGAAAATCTTTCTCCCAAAGAGAAAATCACAAAAATAGCCACTGAAATATATGGAGCTTCAGGAGTTAACTTTACCGATACCGCCGAAAAAGATCTCAAACAAATACACGATCTCGGCAAGGATAATCTCCTTATCTGTATGGCCAAGACGCAAGCATCTCTTTCCGACGACCCTTCAAAAAAAGGTCGTCCGACAGGCTATGTCCTTACTGTAAGAGAAGTTCGCCTTTCTGCCGGAGCCGGATTCATAATTCCAATTACTGGAACGATTATGACAATGCCCGGGTTGCCCAAACAGCCTGCAGCATGCTCCATAGATGTTGACAATGACGGGAAGATAAGCGGTCTATTCTAAGGAACACAAAATATAAGTTAAAAGGAAGGTCGTACAATGGCTGTTGAAAAGAGTGAAATACAGGTTTTTTTTGAAAAACTTGCCTCTGCCACTCCGACTCCCGGAGGCGGCAGCTCTGCCGCACTCTGTGGAGCAACTGCTGCGGCTCTCGTTTCCATGGTCGCAAATCTCACAGTCGGAAGAGAAAAATACAAAGAAAACTGGGAAATAATGGAAGAAGTTGCAAAAAAAAGTGAAGAACTTCGCTTTAAATTCGTTGAATTGGCGAATTGCGACATAAAAGGCTATGGCAACTATATGGACTGTCTAGGAATGTGCAAAGAAACGGAAGAGGAGAAAAAGCTAAGAAGAGATGCAATGCAAGAAGCACTTGTTTACATCACTGAGATTCCCATGAATACGATAGAAACTTGTGTTGAAGTTGCGAAGCTCTCTTTCAAAGCCGCCAAATTTGGAAATCCCAACGCAATAAGTGATGCCGCATGTGGGGCGATTTTGGCTGAAGCAGTGGCAAGAGCTGCGTCGCACAGTGTTCGAGCAAATCTTCCCGGAATAAAAGACAAAGAGTTCGTTCTTTGTACTGAAAAGAAAATGAATGAAGCTCTTGATGAAGTAAAAAGGGAATTGATTAAGACAGAGACACTCATATCCGAATTTTTAAGCTAATTTAATTAAACTATATTTATATAATAAAAATAAAATTACAAAATAAATAAAATGAAAGTGAGGTCTTGTGATGAAATTCATCGCACCTTTCTTACTATTCATTCAGAATCAGCTACTCGGCATGAAGTGGCTGAAAGCCCTTACCGGTAAATTTCTGAGTTCTTTTGGCATTGACATTTCCGGCAGATTGGGAGGATCTCTTCAGTTTTTTATATATGATGTAATAAAGATTTTCGTTCTTTTGTCAGTACTCATATTTGTTATTTCCTATATCCAAAGCTACTTTCCTCCGGAACGCACCAAGAAAATACTAGGACGTTTTAAAGGAGTTAAAGCTAATCTACTCTCAGCATTGCTTGGCACCGTGACTCCATTTTGCAGCTGTTCTTCTATTCCTCTTTTTATCGGATTTACCAGAGCCGGGCTTTCACTAGGGGTCACTTTTTCTTTTTTAATATCTTCTCCCCTGGTTGACTTGGGCTCATTAATCCTTCTTGTAAGCATATTCGGCGCTAAAATTGCCGTTGCATATGTTGTAGTTGGCTTAGTACTTGCTGTTGCAGGCGGCAGTTTAATAGAAGCGCTTCGTTTGGATACATATATAGAAGAATATATAAAAGCTGGAGATAGCATAAACATTGAATCCGAAGATATTTCCACAAAAGAAAGAATAGAATTTGCAAGAGACCAGGTAATATTTACCGTTAGAAAAGTGGCTCTCTATATATTCATAGGAGTAGGTATTGGAGCTCTGATACACAACTGGATTCCACAGAATCTGATAGAAATGGCTCTCGGCAATAAGAACAGTTTTTCTGTCGTCATAGCCACTTTTATAGGAATTCCAATATATTCTGACATCTTTGGCACAATCCCCATTGCTGAGGCATTATATGCAAAGGGAGTTGGGCTCGGCACAATAATGTCATTGATGATGGCTGTTACAGCACTCTCTCTTCCCTCGATTATACTTTTGCGCAAAGCGGTTAAGCCGCCACTGTTAATTCTATTCATAAGCATAGTCGCAGTTGGCATAATGCTCATTGGATACCTATTCAATGCATTTGCTTGGATGTTCGTATAGGTTTGGATAAATGGCAGTAATAGGGAAAATCTCAAAAGAAGTTATGGATATGATCATGGCCGGAGCTAAACTCAACACAGAGCTTGAGAAAAACTCCGGTTTTGATTGCGGTGGAGAAACGACACTCTGTGAGAAGGATAAAAAATTAAAAAAGAAGCTATCAGATGATACTGTAAGAAAATAACACGCACTCTTAAACGCCCATTATAACTTTTCGCAATAGAAAGAACATGTTTTTAAATTTATCTCTTTGTCTATATACATATAGACCTGCTTATGTTACATTCTCAATATATTTAGATTCTCATTCAAATAACCTGGAAGTTAAAGTTGGTGCTTTATGGACCTTTTTGTTGTTTTATTTCTGTTTGCGGTAGGGATTGTCGCCATTGTAAAGGGTGGCGATATGTTTGTAGATGCGGCATCATGGATAGCTGAAGTCTCTGGTGTTCCAAAGCTTATTGTCGGAGCCACTGTAGTAAGCATAGCCACTACTCTTCCGGAGTTGATTGTATCTCTGATGGCGACATTTGACGGCAAAGTCGAAATAGCGATAGGAAATGCTGTCGGCAGTGTCACGGCAAATACTGGTTTAATAATGGCATTTGCTCTGCTCTTTATTCCCTGTGTCATTAAACGCAGCGACTACATTTTAAAAACGATATTTATGCTTGGCGGAACCATCGTTCTCATTGCCTGTGGTTTTATAGGCTCAATAGGAGTAATGGGGAGTTTGATATTGCTTGCGATGTGCTGCTTAGCCTTTGCAGAAAATATTATAGAAGCGCTCAATGCCATGAATTTGCAAAAGAGCAATGAAGTACGCGGAAATAAACCCACTGCAAAAGAAAAGAGAATTAATATTGCAAAATTCGTATTCGGAGCACTGCTCTTGGTCGTCGGTTCTCGTCTGCTTGTCGACAATGGAAGCTATCTGGCAAAACTGCTGGGAGTTTCAGAGAGGATTATAGGAGTAACTCTTATCGCAATAGGCACATCTCTTCCTGAATTGGTAACGACGTTAACGGCTATTGCGAAAAAACATGCCACACTTTCTGTCGGGAACATTATCGGCGCAAATATAATAGATTTGACTTTTATACTGCCTGTTTGTTCCATTCTTTCAGGAAAAACGATCCCCATATCAGGAACTCTGGCTCAGATAGACCTCCCCGCAGCACTCATCGTTGGGAGCATAGCTATTCTGCCCACCCTTTATATGAAAAAGTTTACGAGAGTCCAAGGTGTCGTACTCTTATTAACGTACCTCACATACGTTATAATTACAATAACCGCTTAGTCGAATTATTTTAATTACATAAGAAGGAGGAAAAGCAATGTATAAAGAATTCAAAGAGTTTATCCTGAGAGGCAACGTCCTCGACATGGCAATAGGTGTCATAATAGGTATAGCTTTTGGCAATATAATTTCATCCCTAGTAAACGACATCTTTATGCCGGTACTGAGCAAAATCACAAGTGGAGTCAACTTAGCAACGCTTAAATATGTCTTGACCCCTGAAGAAATTGGTGTCTGTGGCGAGGTATTGGCTGAAGAATCTGCCATTCTGTACGGACTCTTTATCCAGAATATAATTGATTTCTTGCTAATAGCCATATCAATTTTCTTCTTTATCAAATTGGTTTCTAAGATAAGAAAGCCGGAGGAAGAAGTTGAAGAGAACGCAGCTCCTACGCAGGAAGAACTACTTACGGAAATCCGAGATCTGCTTAAGAAATAAAATTCTCTAGCAAAGATTATAAAGAAAAGAGATGTGCTGTTTCAGTCGCACATCTCTTTTTTTATATATTCTACATATTTAAAATATGTACATATAGAAGAAAGAAATTTTTGAAAGGGAGCTAAATGAAAAACAATAATATAAACAACTCTGAAAACTAGAGACATCACTCTCTGTTATTCATAAAAAAGCAAAATATTATGCAAAATGAAGCATATATCGCAGCAGAATCCTATCAAAAATATATATAAATTAAAGAAAACAGAATATATTTTAATAAAAAATAAAATAGTTCTATTGCATTTTAAGACAATATATTTACGATATCCCTTTGATAGACCTTTAAAAACATCTATTCTAAAAGCTCACTAGGTCGTGTGTTTTATATAAAATTTGTAAAAAAAGTGCTTGACGAAAATGCTTGAGTGTAATAAAGTATCTCTCGTTGCGCTTTTTACAGGCAATTATTTCCTGCAAAAAACAAGCGTAACACGCACCATGACAAAAGAATAAAGGAAAAGCGAAAGAGTGAAGTTTAACTCGAAAATTATTTTTCTTGTTTGACTTTACACAAGTCAGAAATAACCGCAAGGTAAAATTCTGGCCCAAGTCATAACTTTTTTGGTTACTTACTTCCCTGGCAGATTAATTTGCTAAGTGAAAGTATTTTGTAACTATTCTAATAATTCTGATATTTATTAATATTGGATATTACTTATAGCCTGTCATTAAATCTATGATTTAAAGACATCTATAAGCCGGCGAACTGAGCTGCTCATATTTTCTTAAATGAAAATGTGAGTAGAAAACACAACCAGAATCAAACGGAGAGTTTGATCCTGGCTCAGGACGAACGCTGGCGGCGTGCTTAACACA
>Ga0255347_1002844_pt1 | contig 23628 bp, 17 predicted proteins | sample wastewater_treat_2_FD_192479 | JGI IMG/M metagenome (GOLD analysis project Ga0255347, IMG submission 192479) | Wastewater microbial communities from Lulu Island WWTP, Vancouver, Canada - plant24 | ecosystem: Engineered > WWTP > Wastewater > Unclassified | place: Canada: Vancouver, British...
TGGTTGGAAGCTTATCCATCAATACCAACAGATTCACAGCAGCATCGAGTTTCTTAAGACCACTCTTATCAAGAGGAATAGACCAATAATCATTGTAGTCAAGATAATGACACTTCTCAAGAACGAAACGATTGAATGCCAGTTCTCCGAGTGTTGTTTTGATAGAATCCTTTTTCAGATAAGCATATTCTGCTTTAGTTAATGTGATAACATCAGTCGTATTACAGTTAGCTTCTTTATACTTTCTTTCTTTCGTATCATAATATGCTGCGAACATTTCTTCAAAGAATGTTTTCGATAACTCTTCCAAAGGAGTTGACAACAGTCTTTGTTTTGCAAGTTTTACATTCTCTTCCATTTCAATATATTCCTTTCTTTATATTATTAATTCGCACATAAGTTCAATGTCGTTGATGCAACGAATAAATCTGAACTCATGTTTGTTAATGTGTGATTAACGAATCTGGGTCTGTATCTATTAGACATATCAATTCCTCTGATAGGAGATTTGAATATCAGATTATATCTATCGCGTAGATTGAATTTGGTTATATCAAATCCAACACCAGAAACATCCACCGAAGTGATTCGTTCATTTATACGTGCTAAGAATGTAGACAACAAGAAGTCTGAATCTGATTTGTGTAACAAGTTTGGAACTGAACCCATCGATTGAAACAATTGCGATGCTCGGTTTTGTATTTCTGATAATCTACGTCTGTATTCCAAAACCTCCGTTGAATTCTTAAATGAATCTGCATCTATTGATACAGATGGTGTACCAAGGAACTCTTGATATAGTTTATACAACATTCCCAAAGATACTTCGTTTGTGTTGATATTGATTGCGCCCATTAATGGCGAATTCAGAACTCTTTCGATATCTGTTTCTGTTTGTACTGATACATTGGGTGCTTGGACACTCATAACAAAGTTTCCATTAACAAGTTTCATTCCACTGGTATCTGCATTCGATTCTTTTGAATCAACGTATATCGGAATTGGATTGGTTCCGTTGATTGATTCCGTTGAAGCAATACGCAAAACTCCGGGATCGGCGAATATTGTTCCACCGGTTTTATACAACCCATACTTCGTATCAAGAAAAGATATTGCATCCAAACAAGATAAATTTGGTATGAGTATCTGGTCATACTTCTTTGCATTCTGAATTGGTTCTATATCAACATTATAGATTCCTTTATTATTCAGAAAAGCCTTTATCGAAGATTCAATTGACATGTTTCGATATACTGAATCTACACGAAGTTTCATTCGTTGTACTAAATCAGCATCGAAACAATACAATTCGATTGGGACTTTCATCGAAGTATTTAAGTTTGTATCTTTTTTGATTCCATTCACATAATCATCATACTTTGAAGATGGAATGTTTTTATTTTCGATATAACAATTCTGATTCAATATGATAGAATTACATGAACGCATTAACTGTAAACCGGTTTGAGAATCATCCGAAGTTTTCGATAACTTGTATATTCCACCATCCATTGTACATGATATTGTGATATCATTTGGATGGTCGACAAGTTTATGCAATATGGATATATCTGAATACAATCTTAATCTCGTAATTGGATACGTATTAGAATCATATTCTTTTATAAAAGCAATCGAAATGATATCAGATGGAGAGATACGAACGAAATCCATTCTTCCAATCTTCAATATCATCGTGATTCTATATAATGTGGAATATTGTTCCATTTAATCATCACCTTTCTTTTGTTATAATGAAGCCAAAGTTATCGTCCGGTTTTTACATATATAAGGTTAATGATACCCTCGGACGAAGCAATAACGAACGACTATCCATAGAAAGTTGGTTAAAATTTATAATGATAGGAGCGTAAAATATATGATTCAATATGTTCAAGAACAGGCACTTCCCAAGTTGTCTGAAACATCCATATTCAAGAAACTGTATTCCCAGGATAACGTTGCTAAGAACATTGGAAAAGCATTGAAAGATAATGCTCATTTCGTAAAGAAAGATGAACTCGTTGAGATTCTTTCTTTGATGAAATTGAATGGTGATGCTATCGTAAAGAAAGCAGTATCTGCATACGAGAAGGGTGATATCTACATTCACTTCAATGAAGACTTCATGCTTTCTTCAGACTCCAATATTCCCGGAGTATTACCATTCATGATTGTTGGTAAAGACGGTGGTCATAAGGGAGTAATATTCGCAACCACATTCATGAAGAACATCAAATCAGATAGAGAGTATCGTAGTCTGATGGCTGTACTGGAAGCATGTTATGTTGCGTTAGAGATGACAAAGTCTCCAAGCAAGTTTACCAATAACAGAATGCTTGTACAAAGATTATGTTTGACATATACACTGATGGCTACTGCACCATTGGAACAACGCTTATATGTTAAGGGGGAGAATCTTACAAAAGCAATGCTGTATTCACTTGCATTCTTTTATAAGATGATAGATGGTAATGATAAACTGGACGCTGGTTCATTACCAATAAAATCAATCATTCTTGATAAGGTGGATAAGAAGCTTGTTGATGAAATCATTGCGGAAGTTAAAGCATTGCCTGATACAAACTTCATGGGATTGGTTGAACTGTTCAAGAAAATCAATCCAATCAGATACAAGGATCTGGATGCTCAATACATGCCGATATTTGTTTCTACATGTGGTATGGCTATTATGCTTGCACTTGAGAATCCTACATATTTATTCTTACTGATAACAAGTGCAACATACAAGTCTCCTTTGACTCAGTTCGGTTTGAACAGAACTGTCAAGGATGTTACCAAGAGAATACAGGTGTTATTGACTCAGGTATTATGATTACATTTGAAATATATCGAAAGGAAGTGATATGATATGGCAAATAATTCAGATGGCGGATTCCCTAAAATACGTGGTGCTGCTTATAGATACAGAAGTGCTGTACGAAATAAACCATTTAATGCAGATGAAGGCACTATGAATAGATGGAGAGATCCTCGAATAACTGTAAGAGATCATTTCGTATATGATAGCTTATCGGATAATTCAGCAAATGTACAACCACCACCGGAAGTGGTTGGTGCATATAATTATTATAAACGACCCCAAGATCATTTCATTCGTGATTTGAATATGCCGGGTGAAGAATCTCGACCAACAACGTCATATGATGATGGAGTTACACATCCTGCGGTATCTGGATCAGTTACCAATATCAATCCTTTGGGAAATGAAACAATCCAGCAGATTGAAGATGAAGGTTTGGAACATTACGACCAGTATTACGTTCGTTCCAAGAGTGATTATATCGATCCTCCATTGTCTCCAGTACATCCATTCATACGTCAGAATCCCACATTGACACATGCGACTGCGATAATGGCGTATAATAGAACTCGTACACCAATCGCGGATGTCGCATTCCGTAAAGCATTCAGATACTTATTCTTCTCAAGACCTGAGTGTTATGTCATGGGAATATCTGGTACTGGAAAAATATCACTGAGTGAGCAGTGTATGAATGATGATGATTTCTTATCATCATTTAAACGTATGCCACAGATATCAATGTTACTATCTCCTTCATATGTTACCGGAGCAACATCATATGATTCGATTGTTCAACACAATTGGAATTATCTGTTATCAAACTATGCTCAAGGTTTGAGTGTAGGAGATGCACAATTATCAATGGATGAATCTGCGAATAAGACTGTTGAAGGTTTCTCTATTCCTATGCCAACACTTCTGGAATCCAGAAAAGGAAATTCAATAACAATCACATTCAATGAAACCAAGAATCTGGAAGTATCTGAATTCTTGAGAATGTGGATGTTGTATTGTTATAAACGTGCACGTGGTATATTCTCTCCATCATTCAATGGATATCGTGTACAGAATGCTTTCTTAAATGAGAACAATTCTCAATCATTATTCGCAGTTAATCCAGATGCCCATTTCCATCCATATGATAGAGCAATTGAATATACTTGTTCATTGTTTGATATCATCACAAATGAGACTGGTTCAAAGATAATTCGTTGGGAGAAGTATTTTGGATTGATGCCTACACAGTATTCAATTACTCTGGCTAATGATATGAATGCTCCAATCGATGGTAACAATGTCAAAGTTACTGCGACATTCCACTATCTATACAAGGAAGAGAATACCAATAAAACATTAATGGAATTCAATTTCAATGCAGGAGTAGTTGATAACATGGGTAAGTTGAAAGTTAAGAATCCAAAAGCATCGATGCCTTTCTTATATAAGAACTCATCTAATATAAATGACATACTCCCGAAATATGTTGGTGCAGCTGGTATGTTTACTGGTTCACCTTACATTGTATTGAACCAAGTTCCCAATATAAATCCGATGGGAACTGAAGAAGGTAGTGTGTTCTCACCATTCTTGAACTTCTTCCCGATAAATCAAGAAACCATGGATTATGGTATGAATAAGGGATTGATAAAGATACAAGATGTAATTGGAACACCATATGGATTATAATATAAGAAAGGAGAGATAATAACCCATGGCAATCAACAATGAAAAGAAACAACAACTTGTTTCTGATTTGATGAATGATATTGGTATTGATGATTTAAATTATAATACACATGAATTGACCGAAACTATTCAATCTATTCTTCGCGATCATAATTTATCAACTGATCTGACTTTCATTGAGAAGATTCAGAAGTTGAAGTTCGATAAGGGTGATACATTCGATATCGAATCTTTACCAAAAGAACTGAAAGATGCTGCATTCTTACCGGTTCAAACAATTGCCGATATCACACTCAGACAAGATCTGGATATGATTATATCCCAGATTCCTGAATTGTATACCGCTGTGCAACTTGCACGTGATATGATATGTGAAGCAGATGTGGTTGATGGTAGATTATCCCGAACAATAAAGTTTGACCATTCTCGTTTATCCGAAGATGAGAACGATACAGTCATCGGTAAGATAGAACATATGGAGGATAAACATGAGCTTCATTCTATAATAAGAAATCAGATAGTATTTGATTCCTTGTTATATGGAGAATCTTATCTGTATGCTATTCCATATGCCAAAGTATTTTCTGACTTATACAAGTATCGCAATTCATCCAAAAGCAATAAAGGAGAATTGAATGCAAACTTATTCAATCCATCAAACACAATCGATAGCTTTGGATATGGAGAATCTGCTGTAGAAGTATCTCTGAAGGATATGACATTCATTCAGGAGACAGTTGATACTCAAGATGGCAGAAAGGTTTCTGTAAAGAAGCATACTCCGATATTCACCAAGGAAGAATGGGAAGAGATATATCCAGCATATACAGAGAATGGTACTAAAGACCCTAACGACTTATCCAAGATATATGAGGGATATGCAGACATTGCAACTGAGAATACAAGATATATCGAAGAAGATATTGCTATTCCGGTTATCGAGAATTCTGCACATGATTTGAAATGTGTATACGATGCCAAATATAAAGACGAACATCTGGACTGGGTTCAAGAAACACAAACCATCTTCGAAGCAGTAATGAACGATGGTAATCCCAATCCGGATGATGATGAAAAGACTGGAATTGGTTCAGAGTTCAAGAATATCAAAGGCGTATATCTTAAGATTATGCCTGCAACTAAGATGATTCCAATCAGACTTGATAGAACAATTATCGGATATTACTATATATCAGATATGACAAGACCTGAAGATCAGGGTGAACGTCGTAATTCAGGTTTGGGTGGATACACTCTTAGATCTCCTTCAGTTGGATATGATACATTCTCTCCAGACAGAATGTTCTATGAGAAGCTTGCAACTAAAATCATCAGTAATTTCAATCTGAAATTCATGCGTGATAACGTTGCACTTCATGATCAGATTGTGGCTATACTTCAGACTCACAAGTTCGAAGAAGCTATACTCAGATTCATATTCGTTCCCGCAAATCACATTGTTCAGTTTACAATAAACAAAGATGGCAATGGTAAAGGACATTCCATGCTTGAACCATCACTTGTGTCTGCGAGAATGTATATGTTCCTTAAGCTGTATTCTGTATTATTCCAAATCAACAATTCCCAGATTCGTGTTGTAAATGTACGACAGTCTGGACTTGATAAAAATTATCAGAGAACAGTAAACAATATCATCCGCAAGTTTACAGCAAGAAGAGTTACATCAAATGATATCTTCAACTATCGTTCATCAGTTACTAAAGTAACAGGTGGATCTGAACTTGTACTTCCAGTAGGTACACAGGATATTGCTCCGGTAACATTTGAAACTCTTCCACCTGCAGATGCTCCAATCAACAATGATATGATGGAGCTTATCAAGAATGAAACCATAAACGCACAACCTGTTCCATCGGCAATGATTCAAGGTGCTATGTCTGAAATGGAGTTTGCTAAAGAAGTAGAACTTGCAAACACCAAACTGAATTCATTCATATCCGGTGTAAAGCTTGATTTGAATGCAGACATCACAAAGCTCTACAGATTGATGTGTCGTTGGGAAACTGACATTGATCCAGCAATCATAAAAGACTTGAGGTTTATGTTCAAGACTTCACAGAGAAAGGAATTGAATGTAAACAACGAGATGATTGGAAACTTCGATTCACTTCGTCAACTCATTGCTCCGATGCTTCTCAAGAAGGAAGAACTTGCAATGGATGGAGATACATTCTCATTGGTTGCTCAAGAATTCTACAAACTGTTGTTGGCTGAATGGGTTCCTGGACTTGATCCTGAGAAACTTGAAGAGATGCTTAAGGAAGCACGTAAGAGAGCAACTCAACAGAAGCTTGGAGATGCTAACACTGAAGAGAACATAACCGATGAGAGTCTGCCTGAAGAAGGAGAGGAGTTGATGTAATCTATGATGCATATTGAACAAACTGCAACTGGATGTATTATCAGAAATCCTTCTACAGAAATAAAGCGTAAAGTTTTACAGTATTTCTCATTGAAACAACCTGTTCGTGAGTTCTTCATATATTCAGGAAATGACCCAGATCATCCACCGATATTTGGTAAGGAGAGAGATGTTCTATACATCTCCTCCGGATTCCTGCATATCATTGATCCTGTTATTCAGAAAGAAACCAGATTCAAGAAGACAATACAACCTCCGATGGGAGCAAAGATAAGTTTATCTTTATCCAAAGAACCCCGTTCAGATTTCCAAAGAGATTGTACAAATGTCATGATAACAACCAAAGCAAGAAAGCTTACCATTGAAGCAAAGCCCGGGCTCGGAAAGATGGAGCCTTACTCACGAAAGATTCCTACACCAACTCCAGATGGATATACGCGTATGGGTGATCTTAAAATCGGAGACTATGTCTTTGACAGGAACGGTTACAAAACGAAGGTTATTGGGATATTTGATCACGGCATTCAGGATGTATACAAGATAACATTCCAGGATGGCAGAACAGCTTATTGTGGTGCAGACCATTTGTGGACAGTTAAAGCCTTTAAAAACGGCAAATGGAAAGTTATGCAAACTAAAGAGATGATAAAAGACTTCAAAAAGGTATCACAATGGAAAGAACAACATGGTCGCGAAGGTTCATACAATTACAAATATTACATTCCAACGAACGGATGTGTGGAATATGATCATACCAATGTTCCGGTAGATCCGTATGTTCTTGGATGTTTTATAGGTAATGGATGTTGTACATTACCGGTACTCACAATATCATCTCCTGATGCTGAGGTTCCAAACCGAATAGCTGAGATATGTGGATTCGATGTCAAGAAGAAAATCAAAGGTAATACAGAATATTCTTATATCTTCTATGATAAAGAAACCGGTAAACCAATTCATACTGCCGACTTCTTTAAAGATATCCCTTCGATGATCAAAGCATATTCATATGATAAAGAGATTCCTAAGGAATATCTTTATAATGACACTCGTTCAAGGATTCAGCTCTTAAGAGGATTAATGGATACCGATGGTTGTATTTCCTATAAGGAGAAACGATACACTGTCTCATATTCATCCACTTCTCGTAAGCTTCTTGAACAAGTCAATTGGCTGATAAGATCATTGGGTTATTCTGGTAATATAATAGATGATAAGCGGAAGGATAAGTACACAAAGAAATATTGTGGATCTTTAATCATGAGAATTCCGAATAAGATAAAGCATGAACTTTTCACTTATTATCCAAAATATTCAAAAGCTTTGGAAGCATCTACCGTCAAGCAAGAGAATATCTATGATGATTTATTAATCAAAAATATCTCATTCTCTCATAGAGAAGGTTGTAGATGTATAATGGTAGATAATCCAGAGCATCTGTATCTTACTGAAGATTTTATCGTTACACATAATACCTTCATGGCAATGTATGCAATCTCTAAACTGGGATTGAAACCTTTGGTGATTACACCAACAACGATGCTTAAATCTCAATGGACTAAAGAATTCATTGATGAAGGTATTCCAAAAGAAAAGATAACCAACAATATCTATGAAGCTCCAAATCATGACTTCTGTGTTGTTACAATAACATCATTGGAGAATGCATTACGTGATGATTGGAATGGATTGATGAAGGTTATCAAAGAAGCTAACTTCGGAATCAAAATAATCGATGAAGCACATCTTCATCTCAAAGGAATGTTGAGATTCGATGCTATATGCAACATTGCTCGAAATTGGTATATGTCTGCAACATTGGGTAGATCTGATGAAGCAGAAGACAACATACTCAACAGAGCTTTATTGGATGCAGAAAGATTCGTTGGTTCAAAGAAATATATCGAGTATCAAAAAGAATATATCAACGTATATTATCAAGACTGCTACTACAACATGTCTGCAAGATTATGCGAAGAATATTTTAAGTATGGAACCAAAGGATTGATTAAGTCTACTTATTACAACGGACTCATGGCATATAAGAATGGTATACCATTCATATCAAACATTCTCACAGTATACAAACTGATGAGACATATCATGCCGGAAGATGTACGCGATAAGAAAGCATTGATACTTGTTCCGATGATATCGATAATCGAACGGTTAGTTGAAACAATGAAACAAGACCCATACTTCAAGAACATTCATATCATCGGTGTCGATGGTAGAATGAAGATTGTTGAGAAGATGGCTGCATTGAGTGAAGGTGAGTTAATCATATCAACATCAATGTCTATGGGTACTGGTATAGATGTAAAAGGAATGTCATTGTTGATAAACTTCGACCAGTATGCTTCTCCTATAATCAGTGAACAGATTGTGGGTAGAAACCGTGATCGTGGTTGGGAGTGTTATCACGTCGATGTTGTTGATTATGTCAAGTATGCAAAGACTTTAGCTTCATGGGGAAATAAACGTCGTGGATGTTTACCATACTTCCCGGGAGTAAAGAAGAACTTCAAACAACTTCCAGACTTAAGAAAATGATTATATATGACGGGGGCTAACGCCCCCGTCCATAATCGTTTATATTATATCTTCAACTGTTGGGTTTAAATCATCATTCTCCGGTGATTTAATTTGAATCAATGCGTTAGCTTGTTCAACTATCTGCTTTGCATTCTCACCAATTATTTGAATTAATGAGCTATTAGATGATGCATCAACGATGATTGAATTCACATTCTCGATGTATTCCGAGATGAGTTTGTTCAAAGTATTCAATGCATTCACCTTGTCAACGGATAATGCATTTTGTAACTTGTATCGTTTGTTTATCTTTGCAACCAGCTTATTGAACTTAAGCATTGCTTTGGTTGAATCAGTCTGCTGGAAATACTGCTTACCAGAGATATATGCATTGTTTGATTCTGAATCCTGATCACTACTACCCATGGAGAATCCATAATCTTCTTCTGGGTCTTTCTTCTGTGCAGGTTTATATTTGATTAACAAATATCCTCGTGTCAATGTATGTGCTTCATACTTGGAAGCAACTTCAGAAACATCTTTAAGTATAAGATTTAAAATCTTATCTAATTTGAATGAAACATTCTTAGTTGTCGTGAATTCTAAGACTATTTCTTCATCTGATTTTTGAGAAACAGGCGTCTTATATGTTTCCTCGACCCATGACACACGAATATCATTTTCTTCGTACATTTAGAAATCAATCTCCTTTCATATATTATGTGGATATACGTATGCATTCCAATAATCCCGTAATCGAAATGCATACATATTACCGATTGGGTTTTAATTCATATCTTCGAATTCTTTCAATACATATGCAGGAATGAATTCGTATGGTTGTTGTTGATGTTGTTGTCCACCATATCCATTATACGGTGTATTCGCAATATGGGGACCATCTTGAGAATAATCATCGTATGTGTATCCATATTCATCATATCCACCATTCGAGAATGTTTGTGGATTGATTGGTCCATGTGTTGTTAATTCATCACGAAGAATATCTTCATATGTGTTTCCACCATATGAAACCATGTTATTGATAGCATTCTTATTCTCTTCTTCAACATGCTCTCGTACAGCTTGACGAGCTTTGTCATATGTGCAGAGTTCTTTATTAATACCGAATCTACCGAGATCATGTCCAAAGTGAAGTACGTACAAGACATGGTTATATGCCATTACCATATCATCATGCTCACCATCATCTGCTTGGATCTTATTATTCTTCTTAACAAGATTCTGGATATCGCGAACCAAGAATTGAGAATTAACCAATTCACGATAATCGGTTACTGTAGATATGAGAAGGCTGAACATCTGTTCACGTATCTTCTGATTGACATATACGCCGATATATTTCTTATTGTTGGCACGCTTCTGCATAACAATCTCGGGAGTATCTGTTTTCTGAACAACGTTCTTGGTGAGATCGAGTTGAGGATCATGATAGAATCTGGATTCTAATCCTCTTTCCTGAACAGTATCAATCAGATCTTTACCACCAGCATTCGTTTCTGGACAGAATATTCCTGAAGGAATAAGTTTCATCAGATACAATACGATTCGTACTAAGTCATTTGCTCCCAAGTATGGAGATTCAAGTTCAGCACATATCTCAAGAGTATATGGATTGACAATACAGAATGTTGTATTATCTCCACCGCCTCCTGAAGCAATATCGATACCTATAAGATATGGAAGCTTGGTATCGAAGTATGGAGTATCAGATGTAAGGTCAATGTTATAGATTTGATGTTTATATACATAGAGATGATACTTCTTCATTATGAATATATCATAATCCGGTTGACGTACATGAGATGCGATAAAGTCGATATCTGCTTGATCGAATATGGCAGAACCAGAACCACGGAATCTCTGGAGAAGACATCCTCTACGATACTCTGCGAGCTGTCCAGTACGTGAGAATTCTTTGAAGTTCTCTTCAAGGTATTCAGGACCCTTACGGAGCTGATAGTGGAAGTATTCCATATAAACCATCTTGACAACAGTCTTACTTCCATCTTGTTCTTCAATAAAGAATGAACCATCAATCTCGTTGTCACTCATGTCATAGTATTCCTCTGTCCAACGTTGAGTTTGATCAATCATACGTTGAGCAGCCTTACCAGTCGTCGTCTCCAAGTTACCCGGCGTCGAAATCATAATCAAACAGTTTCGACCGCGTCCAGCAAGTTTGGTAATCTCACGACCAGAGTTAATTGCAGGAGCAGCACCCGATATAACCGAATCGATGAATGGTGTGAATTCCCACTCATCCAGGAGTCCTATGAATATGGTATCACCACGAAGTTTATCTTCCGCAGTTACTTGAGAATCAGCCGCAGTCATTACTTGAACATTTACCTGATGCTTAGCGTATGTGATAGAATCCGTTCCAGGTGGTTTCTTCATTTCTGCAAATGGATTCATATACTTAGGAAGATTCAGAATATACTCTCTGAGTTCCTTGGCATTGTTAACTGCTTTCTTCTCCAAGATATGCATCATTGGGATTCTACAGTTCTTAAGATCAAATAGGAATCCATATGATATCAATCCGATTGCAGTTGTGGTTTTATAAGTCTGACGAACTTGGCATGCCATGAATGATATATTATGCCAATAACACCATATCATTGCACATGCTCCTCGATGCAGATAGAATGGTAAAGGTTGCGGTGCACCTCTGGCAGGTACTCTCAGTACTTCACGAAAATAGAACCATATATTTTCAGAGCATTCTATAATGATTGCTCCTTGTTGTTGTGGTGTAAGATTCTCATCATGCGGATTGATATCTTGAACACCTAACTCAGGATGTTTAACTTCTAACATGAACATCCAATTCTTTCTACCAAGAGTTTTTAATTCTTTAGCAGTCTGAATGAATGATGCATTCTTTGTTCCAAAATCATAATATTTATTACCGACTTGAACAATGTTTGACATATCATATCTCCTTTCTACAGAGTATTGTTAACAAGTTCGTCCCCCGTTACGGGGGACGATGTTAATCTATTATAATATCTTAGAAATCACATCTCTGACATAATCCCTACAAGGAGAAGTCTCAACTTTGTCTCCGCCGATAATATCGGGAATTGCATATGCGAGTATCTCGTATATTGCAAGTACGGCATATGAATCATTCTTTGTATTGATTCCGGAAGTAAGCTTACTCAATAATTCGAAAGCATCGAACTTATCCATTCCACTTGAATCAGATAAATAGAAAGCCTTGAGTCTTGCTATCTCCGGAGTGAAGAATAAGTCTTTTCCATACTTCGAAACTTTATATGGATCAACCTTTCTTGCAATGAAAGATTTCCAATCAGATAGTGTTATATTGTTTACAACGTGCTCAATGAGAGCGCCGAGTATAGCGTAACATAACACTCTTGATTCTTCGATCTTATCAAGGAACAATGTCAATGCCCATAGAATATATACATCATCCAGAATCTCTTCCCACATATTGGGATTCGCTTTCAGCTGGATTACAACTTCATTCGTAGGATCCATCTTTTCGATGAATTGTTCCATTGTAAGTTTATTTGCTATCTTCTCATAGTATCCGGATTCTTTGTTTACGATGAAACCATCCTTATCATCCATCGGAATGAAGAGTTCCATCATATCAGTTTCATATTCTTCAGCTATTGTGATATCGGCATATTCAGTAGCCAAAGAATCATCATACATTTCTTTTGTCAAATGTTTCTCTTTTCCCTTTATGACTCTGATGAGTTCAAGTATAAAGTTCATATGAGAAACTTTGTATTTGTATATATCAATATTCTTCATTAACTTGAATACTGGTACATTCATCATCTTTGCAGATATTCCCATTATCACACCACCTCATTTGTTGTTTTCGTAGTATTTAAAACATATTGTGTCTCGTAATATTGCTTCCTTAATTCTATATAATTAGCAACAACGTACTCAATGCCTTTAGAATCAAGAAGAGTAATTGAATTGTTCTAACATAATGATGCTCCCTTTCATTTACATGTATTCTTCCGCCAACTCAGACAAAGCTTCGGGTGATGATGGAATGTTTGGAGTATATCCACCACCCTGCGGGTGTCCACCCATATTACCGAAACTTGCTGACATTTTAGCAGCGGCTTGCTGTTGTTGAATTTCCATCTCTTTATTTTGATTTTGCAACTGCTTCTCACGTAAGTCTCGGAGACGTCGCACAATTGGAAGCGGCAATTGTGCGAGCGTGTCCATCGGAATCAGCTTACTTAATAAAGCTGCCGTTCTGAAGATTTCTATACTGTCTCGATCAAGCTTATCTCGGTATTCTCTAACCGACGAGATGCGCGGAAAAGCAATTGATTCTGGATATTGCCAATGAACATCTTATCGAAGTGCTTCTTACAGTGTGGACAAGTAATGTTTTCGATATACATGTCGATTGGTGATGCAAGCTTCTCTGCAACCTTCTGCATGAGCTTCATCATTATTCCAGAATCTCCCCAGCTAAGTGAATCGAGTGCTTCAAGGATATCATTCCACTTATCATACTTATAGTACTTCATAACTCCATTCTCAGTTACAGGAATAAGAACAGAATTGATGTACAGATTGAATGTCATCTGAAGCTGGATACGAGGTGAAAGATAGTTCGGATCTCCAGCAATCTGTGCTTCTCTGGCCATCTCCTCGCCGAGTTTATCAAGAACTCCCAGTCTGTTATTGATGAAATCATATACAGAAGGAGAACCAATATCGATGATAACCTTGGACTCAGGAAGCTCGTATCTCATTCTCTTGGACTGAACCTTGTTGAAGTGCTTCATAGCCTCATCTCCAGGTGCTACTTCGTGAGTCTTGATATAATCATCATCCAGATGCTCCTTATTGATGTGAGCAACAGTATGCGGATCATACTTAATGAGGAAGCCCTTCTCGCACTTAGGATTGGAGCACTTGTTCATGAACTCCTCATGGTCGCCGGTAGTTGCAGTAAGAAGACCCCACATGAAATATTCCTGATCAAGATAGTTTGTCTTCTTAAGGAAGTCTTCGAATGATTCAAAGTTTCCGATTGAAGGATTCTTGATGTGTTTGTATATTGTGCTCCACTGGTCAATTGCACGATCTGCAGAATTCTTACCAGCAACATCTTCAAGGTTAAGAGCCTCGAACCAGTTGAGTGCAGATACTGTACATCTGTATCCAGACACAGGAAGTGTGAGAGCAATATCACCAGTCGCCGGAGCATAAGGCTTAATGATACCAGGCTTATCAGAGTTCTCGATGATTGGAGCAGATATCAGCTCCTTCTCAGACACACGTTTGATCTTGACATTTACCTTCTTCTCTTCAGAAAGATCTGCAAGCATATTTTCGTCGATGTTTACAACGATTGAAGATGCATCTTCCGGTGCAAAGATATTGATTGTCGGAGTTGTATCAACATCCTCGGTTACCCTTCTTGCCTGATTGGTCTCTTCATTTGTATCATCAGAAGGAGTATCACCGTTGTGAATCCATTCACATGCATACTGACCATCGGGCATCTGCCAGTTATCAAGCAACAGTTTCTCAAATCTTTCATCGATTACTGCACCATGATTCTCATAGTACTCAGTCATCTCACCCATACACTGGAGACGAGTAAGCTTGTCATGAGTATCTTCAGGAGGATAACTCTCAGGAATCTCACCTGTGGTGATCTTGTACTTCTTCAGAACCATCTGACACATTCTGTTGATCATTGCGATCTTATCAACCTGGAATGTTACAGCCTTCTTCTGATACTCAGGATCAAGAGACTGTGCAGGCATAGCAGCCTTGTTAGCTTCCTCTTCAGCTTTTCTTTCTGCAAGCTTACGTATACGCTCTTCAGCACGTCTTGCATCCTCTTCACGCATCTCTTTCTCGAGATCATTTGTTCCGTAGATATCGTCATCATCGTTAGCAGTGGGACTCTCCTTGGGGAGTTCCAGAGGCTTTGACTCCGGTACAGTATTCACAACGGGAGTATCATCGACATCGATGTCAACATCCTGATGAGGCATAACCTCCGCGGAAGCAGTATTTGTTTTCTCAGCTTCTGCACCAGTAGCTTGTTTGTGTTTGTTCAGAAGAGCTTCCAGCGGATTTACTTCGATATTGTTATTATTATCAGCCATTTTGAATGTTCCTTTCAAATAAAATTCCGGTGTCATATATTTATATCATTAACATGATAAAACGGGATAACACATATGATACCGTTAATATTAAGAGGTGTTTGATTATATGAATAAAGAAATATATGAAAAGATGAATTTTAAGAACACAGATGTGTTGTATTCTTTTCATCGTCCTATCGTTGAATTCGATATTCATCAAGCTAGTTTATCCATATCTGATAGATATGGTTTATTAGATAAAGACTTTGTTAACAAATTAAAGTTATTACCCAAAGAAGATAGAGTAGTTCAGATAGGATGTATACAAAGAGATGATAAGGAATTCAGTAAGAAATTCTTACAATATGAATTGGATATAAGAAAACAATTCATAGAAGAAAATAAGATTCCTTTATCAGATATCATAACATGTCATTCGGATTCTCTCATATTTATATATGATGGAAATATAAAAGATATAAAGAGTGATGTAGATGGAATACCATTCACTCACAGAAATACATGGACATCGTATATGTTGTATAAGGAAAAGATTGAAATGTATTTTGATAATAATAAAATGATTATCGATTATAAAGGTATACCGAAAGACATGGTTAAACAACACATGTTTGGAATACATAAGTATCTTATGAAAGTATTCCATATGTTGGAAGAAAAAGATTCTGAAATATATCGATATCTGGCAATATTCCAAAGGAAGTATTTGATGAATCAACTTCCTGATTATTATTATTTCCCATTCGGGTATAATGGAAAATACAAGTTAGAGAATATGAATCTATTTGGATATATTGCAGATGTTGCATTATCATCAATGAAAGGAGGATATTATAATGGATAACAGAAATGAGGTGTTTGCAGGAGTTCATTATGAATTGAAATTCAAAAAGGATGGATTGATCACAATAGTTATATCCGATGACCCACAAACGATACGAAAGTTTCTCAAGTGTCATAATCTTGATATCAATCTTATGCAGAACATCATCCATCATGAACCAAACGAAAAGAAAGATGGAAATGCGGATTATGTATTAACACCGTATAAGTTCTATTCAAATAAGTATCGTAAACATTTCATAATATATACGACTGAACTAATCTATCTCGAATGTGTAGAAAAGATAGCAACTGATCTAGCTTCTTCAATGATATTCGGTCCTGCAATAATGCAAACCGGATATGATTTCATTTCTCGCATAGTTGATTTAGTTGACATACATCTGAAGTATGGATGTGTGTTAGATTTTGACGCAGTCGAAGATGGATTGGAGATGAATGGAAGACCCTATATGGAGTCATACTTATTTGACCCAGATGGAATCATGTATGATGTATTCTTTAATGATTCATTCTCGAAATTTGATGGGTCTCCAGTAGAGACAATCTCCTTGGAAGGATACATATCAGCATTCGTGGATTTAATCGACGACGTAGAAAAACAATACTTATACTCTCCAAATTGGTATGAAAGGTGATATGTATGGCGAAAAAGACACCAGTAGAGATTCTTAATGAATCCAGACCCAAAGAGTTTAAGTATAAAATCATCATAACAGATGATGAATTCTGGAATCAAATAAAAGATGAAGTTGATATTGATTCTTTGGATACAATTAAGAATGACGAACTTACTCAGAAAGCTTTGGAAATAGAATATAAACACTTGGGCAATATCATCGGTAAAGCAAAAGAACCAACGCTTGTTGATGATGGAATATACATCTTCAAGAAGATGGTTGCTAAAGCTGATAAACGTTTACTTGATATAGGTTTAGGATTCTTCGAAATGAACAACATCCAGTATTCCGCAATCAAAGTCATATATGAATCATTCTATATATTGGAAATCTTCATAATGATATAAAGAACTTACACAACGGCCCCTTGCGGGGCCGTTGCATACTAGTTCTTTTTTGTTATCAGCCTTCTCCAGCTGTAGCGTAAGGATTCGAGATATCCTTAGTCTCATTAGGATTGAGATAAAGCTGAGAGTGATCTGTAGGAGTGATAGTCTTGTTGTGAAGACCTTCTCTCTCAACTCTCTGCTGATCTGCAATGAATACAGGATAATTGCCGATACCGGACTGAACTGCATCAAGATTAGGACGCTTGCCAAGATTGAACATGTTAGTGTCAGGAACTGTGGAGTTAGCATCGCGGAATACAGCATCGCCAGCACCGATGTTGAGGTTCATAGCGCATCCGAAGATGGACTGCTCAGCAACGATTCTGCTTGCAAGGTCGTTGATGTATGAAGACTGAACTGTCTGACAGTTGAATGTCAGAGTAAGTCTCTGAATCTCAGACATACCTGTAGGAACATGATTGAAGATGTCATCTCCAACTCTGCCCTGAGGATAGCATCCAAGACAAGCTATCGCACCTTCAACACGTGCACCACTTCTGTCGAGAGCTACTACGAGGAACTCCGCAACTTCGTATGCAGATGAGGGTTCAAGTGCAACAGCTGACTCACCTTCGGCAGGAGCAAATACTCTTCTGAGAGTCTTACCATCTGCATCGATTGATCCAGCAACCTGACCGAGATAAGTTGTAAGACCGGTTACCTCATCAGCAATACCGGAAACCCAGAGATTGTTTACGTTCGCAATCGGACGACCAACAAGCTCAGGAACAGTGATTGTGAGAGTATCATTGTTAGAACCAGTCTGTGTAGTAGGAATAGCGATGTTTCTTCCAGCGAAACCACCCTGAAGGTTTGCAAGGTTGAGCTGTCCACCGCCACGGTTAACCTGAATGCCCATATTGTAGCACTCAATCATCTTCTTATATGTCATGAAGAGATTGTTGCCAGCATAAGCATTCTTGTCACCCATACCGAGATAGTGCATGAGGAAGTAAGGACCTCTGTACATGAATATTCTAACTCGGTTGGTAGTCTCAGGATTGAGACTTCTCAGAGTATGGACGTCAGGCGTCAGTCCTGAGAGCATACCCGAATACTGTGATAAATCACCAGTATATTCACGAAGACCAGTTTGAGTGGTAATAGGTTTTGCCATTATTTACTTCCCCCTTTCTTATGAATCTCTGCGCTGGAGATCAACTATGATAGCAGCTCTGAGTATGAGACGACGGAACTTGAGTCCTGTACGGCATACCAGAATATCGCCACCATCGATGTTTGTATCTGTTTCGAACTTAATCGACAGATCCTGAACACGATCTCCAATCCACGGTGAGAATGTTGTATTACAATCCTCTTCAAGTGTCTTGATAACACCAGGATCAGCATACTCGAGCAGATAGCCGTCGATGATACCCTGAAGGATTGTACAGAACTGAGACAGTGTTCTCATGTTGCTCTCCTGAATAAGATCAGAAGTGCCCGTAACCTCTCTGTTGAGAGTACGCTGAGACTTTCTAATCAGTCTGTTATTCTCATCCGGAATCCAAACGTTACCGCCGGAATTATACATCAACTCTCTGAGCTCCCAGTCAGCAGAATCGATATCCGGGAAGAATGATGTATACTCGCTGAATGTAGTATAGCTACCTGTGTAAGGTTTGTTGATTGAGTTAGCTCTGAAGAATGTGAAGAAGTTGTTTACGAGTCTATTTACATAGGTATATGTGATACCGTTGTAAACGTAACCACCGATATCCCAAGATGCGTTAGGATTGGTGAACTTCTTAGCGAATGATGCATCAACGAGACGAGCTGTTGTAGCATCACACTCACCAGCATCGAGATGCAGTGAGAATCCGAATCCGTGACCTACAGGACGCTTCTCTTCAGGCATACCCTGGTAAACTCTCTCAATCATGAGATCATACATCGCTGTCTTAACATCGATATCATCTAAAGCAGAGATACGAGAATCAACAAGGATGTCATCACTCAGAAGAATCTCCTGCTTCTCTTCATCAGAGAATATTGTAGATGCCTGAGCAATGTCAGAGATTGAGTATGTCATGTAAGGAAGCATTGTTATGCCGACGATCGTATTTGTGCCACCATCGAACAAGAACTTTGCAGGAACACGTGTAGTAGAACTGATACGAGTATCGATTCTTCCACGATAAGCATCAACGAGAAGCTTAGAATAGAGCCACTTGAATGTTTCACTATTCATTGTGCCATCCTCATACTCATCGAAGAATCCAGTTGAACCACCAGCAATCTTAACACCGCCGTTCTGAGCAGTATACTCAGGAACGATGTAAAGACCCTCGTTGTAGTAGTCCTCAGGAATTGCAATACCAGACTCCTTCTGAATCTGATATACTGAACCGATAGTACCAGTTACCATGTATCTCCAGATTGCAACTGTTGCAACTACAGGAGTCCGTGAGTAGTATGTGTTTGGATCCCATGTAGGAGCCTCTGTACCAGTTACAGCGGAATATGTTCCATCCTGGTTGGTGTAGTAGCTTGTGTAAGCTGTATCCCAGTATGCAGGCTCTGATGTTGTCAGAGTATAAATGTACTGATCCTGAACGTCAGCCTGGAACATAACATCGTACTCCGTTCCGATGAATGTTGTATCAACACTGAGTGTTGAAGGAGCTGAGCCATACAGTACCTTGGGAGACTGAACAATGATGAACTCCTCTGCCTTGTGTGAAGCAGCAGACTTCGCGAATGCATTTGTATTTACACGGATCTCAACAGTTGTTCCATTCACATAAATCCATGTACCACCAACCTTGTTAGCAGCACCCGTTGTAGCATTCGAAACAGTTGTTGTTGTATCTTCTGAGTCATAATTTACAAATCCAATGATATTGGAATATGCATTTGTAGTTATACCAGCATCATTGAATACTAGTGCTCTGTACAGATCATCTGTCTTGTACTCGTATGATGTTGAATCATCAGTGTTGTAGTATACAGTAACTTCGTTAGTTGTTTCATCGTATACACCATACAGTGTATCTGCGGCAGTTGATACTGCATTCGGAACATGTCCGTTCTTGTATACACCAACGAGCTTGCCGTACTTAGCAACGCCCTCAGTAGCAACAGGAGTATGTGAAGCAGTATACTTTCTGACATATTTGATGGGCAGAGTTGTGATTCCGCCGGAGAACTGATTGATGCCTGTAACGAGAGTAATCTTTCCATTTGTATTGAAATAGATATTACCTATCTTCACAGGATCAGTTGCCTTAACGCCAGTGATGCTTGATGTAGCATACTGATCATCAGCTGTACCATTGATCTTTGCAGAGAGTGCCTTTGTAGCAGTTGTAGGTCTGTCAGCCTCATCAGCAGGAACTGTACAAGGAATACGCTGACCAACAGGAAGCTGGATGATTGAGTTATCAGTCATCTTAACTTCGTACATCGGAAGAGGTGTATTGTCATCACCGGAGATGATGAGCTTACCGAACAGAACATCGAATGTGTTTACTGTGGTATTGTTGTAAGCCTGCTTGTACAGAGACTTAGCGCTCTCGCTGATGTTGAGAACATCGAGATCATCGATTACTGCAGAGATTGAAGCTTTCCACATTGCGAAGATTGCTCCAACTGCCTCCTTGTTAACATACTGCTTTGTGAGTGATGAACCAGGATCTCTTGCTCCCATCTGAGTGTTTACATCAGGAAGCTTGTTAACCTTGATATTGTTTACATCAACCATTGCAGCAGTGTACTTCTCAAGCTCACGAGTGTCACGAGTATCGAATGTTGTGAAACGATATGCGACGTTCGGAGGATTCTTACCCTGTGCAACATATTCGATTGTGTTTGCGAGATAGTTGTAGTTTCTACCACGACCACCTGCAATGTTGCAGATGAGAAGTTCCTGATTTGTGAACGGGAATTCATCAGCATTAGGATCATCAGAAGGAGAAATACGCTTGCCGTCATCTGCACCAGACTCTGTTGAGTTATAATGATACAGAGAAACGAGCTGCTTGTACACCCTATCCTGATTTTTGAATTGTGAGATGTTTCCAAGATTGGTTAAAATCTCGGAGCTCTCGCCATTTCTAACAAGGAATCTTATTTTAATGAAACCTTTCTCAGGATCATCAGAGTCATCGGCAACCTTGTACCACTGAGCTATCAGAGAGCTGAATCCATATGTAGAACCTTCAGGAGTTACACGAAGCATTCTAACAGGAACATTCTGATTGATAAGAGCCTCAGGATATTTGATTGTCTGACCATACTTCTTTATGTCACTCTGAGCAATAAAGGAATTACCCCAAGCAACATTCAGAACATCTGATCTTGTAATGGTTCTGCAAACGTTGTCTTCGCCGTAAGGCATTGCAGATACAACCAGAGTTGCCATCAGAGATGGATCATCTGCTATAACAACAGGCAGAGTACCATTGTACATAGTATTATCTACGATATGAACCAGAGAATGAGGAAAATGATACTTAAGACCATAAACGGTTTCAATCATTGTTAGTTTCAGTCCTTTCAGTTAATATTTTGATCCAGATAGTCCCCTCTATCAAAGAATCGCAATTTGATTTCAGTTATATCGTGACCAATTAACCTTTGGTCACCATATACTCATATCGGCTTTTTGAGTATTTCAAATATATATTATTAATATGAGATAAGAATTAATATAATTCGAGTCTCTAAATTATTAGGGTGGCGACCAACCGCCAGTGCCCATTATGGGCAGAAAGGACGCATTATGAATAATAGCAATATCAATTTAATAGTTAAGAAGCTTGAGGAGTTGTTGTCTGCGGAATACGGCAAAGCCGAGATAATTGATGGAGTCTTCAGATCAGGAGATGAATCTTATCACCTCTACAGGATCTCTGGAAATGGCTTCGATGGTTCAATAACCATTGCCAGGGATTATCTAAACGGCCGATACATGGCCGAGTTTTCATGTAAAGACGGAAAACTAGACATCTTCTTTGCTTTCGGAGCAAAGCAACGTTCGACCATCAGATGGCGATATTATTTTGATCCAGAACAGGATAAATATACTCAGGGAACGTTCCTTGTTGAAAAAGCGTCAAAGACTATGGGCACGCTCATCGCCGGCACCGGGGTATGTGAAGACGGTCATGAAGGACATTGTTTTCATACAATTGTGCAGAAATAAAATATCATACGAGCCCCTTCACGGGGCTCATTTTTTTCTTGTCAACCAGATGCTTTTGGATATTTCAAATGTATATCATTTATATGAGAAGACAAATATGAACTGTCTTCCAAATAGGGTGGTGACCATCACTGTTGCTCTTACGAGCAGAAAGGAATTAATCATGTTGGAATTAAAAGTTAAGGACGTCAGAGAAACCTTCGAAGAAACGCTAGGAAAATTCTATGCCGATGCCGACTTTTCAGTCGGCTCAACCAAGGTCATGGATAAAGACAAGACATTCCGAATAGAATTCCGAATTTATGATTCAGAATTCTGGATGAACATAGAACCAGCAATATATTGCGTACATATCGCAACACGTTCATTCGGAGAACCTGACCATCTGGATATGCTTCATATATGGCTCCGACCATATCGATATGATAAAGAGCATTTTACGTTCGGTTGGCGTAAAGATCTGGAAACATTCTTCGACAGCTTCCACAAGGCTTTACTCGAAAAACTCAATAAAAATCAGAAGACGGGTGCCGCTGCTGTCTACGGGTCATCCATCTTCAATGGTTTGAAAGACAACGAAGATGGAGATGATGAAGCGAAAACAGGCGAAAACAAAACATCCATCTTCAATGGTTTGAAAGACAACGAAGATGGAGATGATGAAGCTAAAACAACAAAAACATACATCTATCTTTAATAGTCTAAAAGACGATGAAGATAAACATTTATATCCCCCGGCTAAGCCGGGGGATTCTTTTTTTCTTTTAAATGTCGACGAATCTGTCGGGGCGGATTCTTAATTCATATTCATTCATCAAAGTATCATATGCTCTGTTTGCAGCTCTATCGACTTTGGTTATCGTTGAATTATCTGGATTCTTGTATCCGGGGATGACATTGCCATCTCTATCCAGAGTGATGAACTCAGGTTTGTCATCACTTGATGCATCTACCTCGACATATGTCTTTGCTCCCATT
>Ga0255347_1002847_pt1 | contig 23607 bp, 24 predicted proteins | sample wastewater_treat_2_FD_192479 | JGI IMG/M metagenome (GOLD analysis project Ga0255347, IMG submission 192479) | Wastewater microbial communities from Lulu Island WWTP, Vancouver, Canada - plant24 | ecosystem: Engineered > WWTP > Wastewater > Unclassified | place: Canada: Vancouver, British...
GTTGACTGTCTTTGGGTCAATGCTTGGGTCTATCCACACTATGTTTATCTCATTGTATGTGTAGCCTTTTTCGCGGCTGCTGAAGCACAGGTTGTCACCGCCGTAATAGACCTGGACTTTGCCATCGATCCGTTGGGCACCTTTTGGCACGCGTACGCCGTAGTAAGTTCTGCCAAAATACTGGGGCTGGACATGGATGTGGTTCTCATCCATCCAATCGATCATCCATGGGTTAGATATGGTGAAATGAAAATTCTTCAACTTGCAGTAGTCGCCTTTGACCAGCTCACCGGTAGTAAGGTCAAGCATCTCGCAGTCCAAAAGTCCGCTGCTATTTACGTAGTAGTCATTTTGGTTGATCACTACCGTTCGACCTGCATTTTTGAACCTGTACAGCACATACCGGTTGCCCAGGCTATAGATGGGAAACTTCAGATCTAGGAGCGAAAGCTCAGCCTTTGCGTGTAGCAACTCAGACTCGGCGAAGATCTCAAGCTCTAGATAGATCCCGACTTCCATGTAAACTCCGCCATTACTGTTTATATCTGTACCACCGCCGACCTTTACAAGATGCAGCTGCAAAAAGCCGTATACGTCCATATACGCGCCTACTTCTCCCATAAAGCCAACTTTGCCCAAAGACTCAAGGCCGTAGAAATTGACGCTCAAGGTGAGTCTCATGCCGGATTTGAGCCCTAAGTACCCTGCACAATACAAGTCGAGGCTCTGCCTACCGTCACCTTCAAGCCCGTATCTGTACGTTTCGAGGCCCTGGCTTGTGCTTCCCCTTAGCCCTACTCGGCTGGCAGACATGAAAGTGCTTTGGGCAGACAGCCCTACTGCAAGATTGAGCCTGACGACAAAGTCCCCGCTTACCTTCAACTGAAGGACCGGGATAGGCATTTTTACGTCTTGTGTTTGCTCAAAGAGATTGACTTCCACAAGATCTATATAGTCTCCCTTAGCTCCGAGGACGTTTCTAATTACTTCGGGGACGTCGGAGTTGTCCTTTGTAAAGCCATCGATGAGATTTTGGATTTCATCGGTTATGTTTAGAAACTCCTCATCTACATCCACTGTTTTCACAAGAACGTTGAATTCCATATCCGTCTGCGAGTAGGCATCGATCCAGGCGTCAAAATAGAGTCCCTTGCTCAAACTTAGACCCGTCTTGGTTCCAGTCGAAAGGCTAATGAACTCCTTGAAGGTAAAATCGGCGTTTATCTGGACTTTCTTAATCGTCGTATTGTAGTCAAAATTTATGGTAAGCACAACCCAATTGCTGTCGACTGCTCCAGGGAAATTCGTGTTTCTAGCTGTACCAACTGACGCGCTTATAGTAAGCCCTGAAGCCAAAGCGTTCGCGGTAATGCTAATCTTATCGTTGTTCTCTCTAGGCTCTGCAAAAGGCGAAGAAGAACTGGATATGGATGGCGCTTGAAGAGACGCACTCGCAGACAGATTCATAGCATCTATTGTCTGGCTTTCGTTAATTGCCATGGCCAAAAGCTTGGTAAATTGCACGGTACCTTCGCTTGATTGTAGATCTTCTACAATCTTGGCTACGTCGAGGGAACTGGCCAAACTATCCGGGTTCACCGTTTGCTTCAGATAGACGTCGAGCTGATCATAGATGTCCTCTATAGCGCTAGGTTCAGTGAAGATCATCACCCGAGGAGGAATTGTTGAGTCTGTATCTACAATGCTAAGAACATTGCGAATCTTAGAATTCTCGTTGAGTATCCCTTGCCCGCTCGAGTCAATCTCATCGGTCAAACATATAGTAGTTCCAACGGTGATCCCTTTTTCTTGAGCCAAGGATTTGGGCATACTGTATACGCCTGTATCGATCAAATTCACCTGGCTCCACAAAAGGTATGAAACGCCATATTGGAACTGAACATCATAAGTCTCAGACTTCTTGATACCAAAGGCGATGGTACGAACTTCTTCCTTTTCGCCACTAAAACTTAAGATATCTTGCGTGAGCGAAAGCTCATAGGTATCGCCAGGAGTGTATCTGTATGGCGCTTTGGGAGAAACAAGGTAGACATTTTCGCCTAAGCTTTTTACCGTAACATTAGGGATCTCGTCTCCGTTAGCTTTGTCTGTAATAGTCAAGTAATCACCTAGATTGCCCTCGTCCAGGATCTCGGGAGACAAAACCTCAAAAGCTATGTCGTCTTCGCAGTCGGGCAGAAACTTGACTGGATCGACGTATTCCTTGTAGTTATAGTCTTTGGCAGCGTAAGATGCGTAAAGAAGCATGTTATCTGTGATGGGCGCATCAGAGAAGAAAGGTTGGGTTAGATTGGCATCAGTATACCAGCCCGTAAAGATGTAATCGTCCTTAAGCGGGTAAGACACGTCTGGAAGCTTTTCACCACGGAGTAGAGAAACAGGATCCATTGCGCTCCCGCCATTGGTTTCAAAGGATACTCGCACAAAATCGCTGGATTCGGTATCGGGATAAGACGCAGTGGCAGGCTGTTCGGCACCGGATTTGTTTAGCACATTGTCCGAGAACCTGTGCAGCATAGATGCTATCTCCGCCCGTGTGGCGTTTCCCTGCGGATCGAAAAACAGGCCGTTACCGCATGGTTTACCCTTTATAATCCCCGAGATAGCGCACCAGATAGAACCTTCCAAAGCCCAATCCGAAATTTTATCCTCGTCTTCAAAGTCTAGGTCTCCTGTTACCTCTTCAGAAGGTCCTTTCCCTTTAAAGCGGGCATACCTCAGAAAAACCGTCGCTGCCTGTTCACGAGTAATGTTTCCGTCAGGCGCAAATAGGTTGCCCCCTATCCCGGTGGTTATTCGATTAGCCGCCGCCCACGCCACCGCATCTGCGTACCACGAACCTTGCGGCACATCAGTAAAGACGTTGGGGAGACGGGAGGCATCCGGGCTTCCCGCAAGACGGTACAAGACAGTGACCAGCATGGCCCGGGACATGGGCATATTTGGGCTGAACAGAGGCGGCTCCGCTCCGGTGCCAATCATCAGGCTGCTAGCACAGACGAAGCCCACATCCTCAAAGAACCAATCACCGGGGTTCACGTCGCGAAACAGATTTGTGAACTCTAGTTTGCCGCTGGTCAGCTCAGTCGAGGATTGCCCAGGCCCATCTCCAGCAACATCGCCGGCGGTTGCAGTAAGCGGTCCTGAAGGCGCAGCTAGGCTGTTCTCTGCCAAAACATCTAGCGGCAACATGGCAAGTATCAGCACAACGCACAAAAACAGGCTCACAATCGACTTCCTTGCCGTTTGCATAATCGGGTGCCCTCCTTATCTCGAGTCGCAATTCAAAGACTTTCGGTAGGTCTGCCGCCATCCCTGCGCTTAAGCGCATCGCACATACATATTCCAATGGGGTCAAAAGGCGTTACCTCCCTGAAAAACCAGCCACAGCCCCCACAGTCCCCGGGAGCCGGCTTCCCTGCATCATCAGGCTTGCAATAGAGACAGCTCTCCTGACTAGCTGTAGCAAAGGGACGTCCGTCGTCGGTGTACTCCGGATTCTCTTCAAAGTCTGGGTAGGCAAGGTAGGTCTCGCCAAGTTCGTCGTATTCAGCATAGACATGGAAACTCCGGCCTCCTACTTTGAATACGCAGCAAGGTTCCTTTTGATGAGGGTGCATATGCTCACACTTCTTTCTGAGAAGAGACATACAAAAACCCCTATGGCAGCTTCTACTACTACCATAGGGGCATCTAGACATTTCCGGTAGTGACTTTTCGGCTTCAAAAAGTCACTATTTTCCGCCTAGATAATGTATTTTGTGAGCTCCTCCCGGCTAGATATTTGCAGTTTCTGGTAGATCTCGGACATAATGTTTTTCAGTCTACCCACAGAAATGCAGTACTGCTTAGCGATCTTATCGTAAGGAACGTGTTGAGCCACAAGCAGAGCCAAGTGATATTCTCGAGGGGTTAATATGACTGTAATGTTATCGCTTGTGAATTGATTATGAAACTCGATCCAGTTTTTCCATGTGTGCTTCCATTGTTCAAGAACCGGGCCATAGTAGGCGGGAAACTCTCTTTGTAGGCACTGCTCCACAAGACCCCCGAGTGCGGTAATGAGTTCCGCAAAAGGCGTTACAAACCCGTGTGGCAGGGCGAGACGCATGGCTTCCAAAAGCCAGCGCCGGGCCTCGTCATCGCGGCCTAGGCAATGGCACGCGGTGGCACATGTAAGCCTCTGGTAAATGTCCATTGTGGTAAAACCCCGGGGCTGCGCAGTTAGGGTCAAAGCGGTCTCAGCCACTGCTAACCCTGCATCATACCTACGTAAACAGACAAAATACTTCGCCCGCAGATACAGCGCCTGGGGCCATGCTTCTGGAACAAGGACGCCAAAATCCCCATCTTTCAGCCAGTCAGGTGCCATAGTAGGCGCGATTACGCTTACTGCGGCCGTTGCAAGAGCCAGCTCTGCCATCGCGGCCGCACCGCTGCCTTTGTTGGCGTTTATGCACTTTTTGAGGTAATCCTCTATCTCTGTATACATTCGGTAATCACCAAGACTGATGGTTGCTGCAATCGCGGTTAGACAGATGCAAAGCCTCGCTGCATCGTCTCCACGGGTTTTCTCGAAGCAGTCCACGGCCTTTTGGAAATCTCCCCGGAGATAGGATGTTTCGGCTTCGTACTCGATCTGGATTCTCTCGTCATCCGCGCTATCCGAGACTACCTCTGTATCATGAAATACTATGGCATCGCCCATAGATGTAATAAGGCGGGCAAGGTCGTCTGAAAGAGAAGGCCGGGAAGGTAACTGTTCTCGGCGCCTTTTATCGGTGGGCCGCTCCGCATACTCGGGTATCAACCATAGATTGCCTCTCTTTAGGGCCCCTTGAATCTTCTTTTCTTCGCAGTACAAGGTTACAACCCTAGTGCCCAACCCCCACTTTGCCGCAGCTTCCTTCACGGTCATGTAAAGCACGAAGTCACCCCCTGCCTTGGTGCGTAGTCTCACCTTCGGTATACTACTGTAGTCTGTATATTGCAAATAAAAGAAATATACAGAAATCAATCAGAGGCAGATCTTGCACAATTATGTGAGGCCATCTATCAGATCGTAGTTGAGTTTATCATCTGAGTATTGACTGTGCTTAATGCGTCCATTTTTTGGAGCATGCCAATAAGAATGCAAGTCAGAAACTTCCCTATTTGAATGACTAGCCTCAATACCTAGAGCATATTCTAGTTTCTTGGCACAGCTAACTGAAATGCCTTTTCGACTATTGATTACACTGCTCACATGCGATCCCGTAGCATTCTTGCACTACCCTGTCTCAATATTCAAATCTCACACCCTGCACCGCCACCTCAGTTAACCATCTGATTAACGTAGCTTATCGGTTGACTACATAGTAACTTGGACACTAGCTTTTTCAAGGAGAGTCTGAAAACGACACAAAGACAATAACCTGGCGCCTTGTGAGCGATTAGACCAAGATAGATTCGGTTACCTTGGCTCGGTGTTCCTATACACCCGTGTTCTCGCCGGCTTGTTCTTCGTTCCTCATTTTCGCTTTGTACTCCTCGCCCCATTTCCACATGGCGTCAATGATCAATCCAAGTCTCTGCCCTATTTCGGTAAGGGAATACTCCACTCTGGGCGGAACTTCAGCGTATACCTGACGGTGAACAAGTCCGCTTTCCTCCATGCTACGCAAGTGTTGCGTGAGTACTTTCTGCGAGACTCCGCCAAGGGCCCTCCTAAGTTCGTTGAAACGTTTTGTACCGGTGAGTAGTTCCCGTACTATTAGAAGCCTCCACTTGTTACCTGCAAGCTGAAGAGTTGCTTCCACAGGACAATCTGGCAATTCAAGTTCTTTTGACATGGCAAGATATCACTCCCTGCAAGCCCAGTGCTTAATAGTTTCTTCTAGCATACTATATTACTTTTTGGTGCCTAGTTTACAGAAAGCACTTACGAAGTTAGCATGGAAATTGATTGAACAAGTTCGACTGACGTACGAAAAGGAGGGATCCGGAATGAAAATTGCAGTAATTGGAGCTTCCGGAAGGGCCGGAAGGCTAATTATGAAAGAGGCTCTCGACAGAGGGCATGAAGTAACCACCATCGTGCGAGATCGTAACAAGGTCCGAGAGCCCAGGGCCAAAGTGCTTGAAAAGGATTTATTCGATTTGACTTACGATGATGTCAAAGATAACGATGTGGTTGTGGACGCTTTCGGCACATGGACAGAAGATGCGTTGCACCTTCACAAAGCCTCAATAGAACACTTGGCAGACATGCTGTCAGACAAACCCAACCGCCTGATCGTAGTAGGCGGCGCAGGAAGCTTGTACGTAGATCCCCAACATACTACGCGGCTCATGGACACCCCAGGTTTCCCTGAGTCATACAAGCCCGTAGCTCAAAACATGGCAGCCGGACTTGATGCTCTGAGGAAACGCAATGACGTCAAATGGACCTACATCAGTCCTTCTGCAGATTTCCAGCCAGATGGCGCGCGCACAGGAAGATATGTGATAGGCGGAGAAGAACTGCTGGTAAATAACAAAGGAGAAAGCCGAATAAGTTACGCTGACTACGCCATAGCTGCTGTAGACGAAGCGGAAACCGGCAGGCATATTCGTCAGCGTTTTACCGTAATGTCTTGCTATTGACTTGTCTTATATGCAATCTACCGGATTCTATTGAGATTGTCCTGTCGTATACATCTGCAGAAACATGTATTTGACGCGGGGAACGGATCTGTCTGCATTAGAAGACTCTTTGCTCGGCTAGCTTTTTCATCTTGCTCCGTAGGCAAGATGTTTTCCGAGCACATGACACGTTGCCCTTTGGCAAGCACAGATATTGTCCGTTCCCGAGCACAGTGCTTATGCGATTCTAGTCGGCATGAAAAGCAAATTCCGTTAGAGATCAAGATAGCGCACAGGGAATTCAGAGGTGTATCACATGTCACAGAAAATTGAGCGCCCTGATAAACATCAAGTTAGAAGAGTTATTCAGGAAACTACTGAGATTCATAATTCACTATCAGCTATAGCCGCAAGCCACAAGACCGTGCAACAAGCCATTCGCAAACAAACAGAAGCTCTGCTGCATGATTCTGCCCTGAGAGAGATGGCACTTATACAGATTGATGCCCTTAACGCCGACAAGCAAGGCATACGCATCTCGGCCTTAAAACGCGCAGGTATCACGAATATATATCAGGTTTACAATATGTCTGCCCGAGAAATCATGGGCATCAATGGAATAGGCGAACAGACAGCGTACAGGATTGAGGAAATCGCTCAGACAATGTACAGCGCTATTATTGCATCGGGCAAGATTCGCATTGATCCCCAAGTAAAAACCCAGTACCAAGATGAACTGGTTCAAAGCCTATATATCCTGCGTAAGGGTGAAACAATAAGGACCCAAGCGCGCAATCTCCTGTCGGCACAAGAGAGAATTCTTAAAGCGCTGCAAGATGTAAAACCATCTTCTGGGTTTTTCAAATGGCTGTTTTCCTCCCAGTCCAAACGTATCTCCTCAGTAAAAGCGTATCACTATCTGGCAGACCTTATGCAAGGCTCATTTGGGAACAAAGCCAAACTGTGTATTGCGTCATACGGCGATGTCACAAGCAAAAGCCTACGCGAGGCCTGGTCAGAGCATCATAATTCACGGTCTGGATAAGGAATTCGAATTCGAGCAGTGGAAAGCGCAAGGGGGTATCGGAATCACTAATTACGAAAGCTTAGCAAAGTTAGCTCGCAAACTGGATTTCAATTTCAGCATATTGGTAGTAGATGAAGCCCATATGGTGAAAAACCCAGAGGATCAGCGTACTAAAGCGCTTATTGCTTGCTCCAAAAGGACCAATCGCATCCTGTATATGACAGGCACTCCGTTGGAAAACCGAGTTGACGAGATGTGTTTTCTAGTCGAATGCCTTCGACCTGACATTGCAAGAAAACTGTCTACTATGAAATCTCTAAGCGCAACCCAAAAGTTCAAAACCGAAATCGCCCCTGTATACTTGCGACGAGTTCGTGATGATGTCCTCGATGAACTGCCAGAACTGATAGAAAATGAGAACTGGTTAGAGCCAACCGGTGACGAACTCCATTCATATTACAATGCTGTTAGGTCCGGAAATTTCATGGCAATGCGGCGCATTTCTTGGGATGTTGAACCAGCCCATTCAAGCAAAGCCAGGCGTTTACTCGAACTGTGCGACCAAGCCCGAGATGAAGGTCGTAAGGTCATCGTATTCTCTTTTTTCCGTGATACCCTCTACAAAGCGTGCCGAATGCTCAGGGACCGGGCTTTGGGACCTGTCACAGGCGACGTTTCTCCATCTATGCGGCAACGACTAATCGATGAGTTTGGCGCAGCAGAAAGCAGAAAAGTCCTTGTAGCCCAAGTGCAGGCAGGCGGGTTCGGACTCAATATCCAGTCTGCCAGCATGGTAATCTTCTGCGAGCCCCAGATAAAGCCGTCACTTGAAACACAAGCCATCTCACGCGCTTACAGAATGGGACAAGTGAGGGATGTGCAAGCCCACAGACTTTTATGCGTTAACACCGTCGACGAACGCATGATGGAAATTCTTCAAGGCAAACAAGCAGAATTTCGCGCTTACGCTGACGAATCAGTTGTTGGAACTGAAAGCTTGAAAGAACGTGCAGACACCGCTTGGATAAAAGAACTCATAGAGCAGGAAAGAAAGCGAATAGATAGGTTGCAGCAGTCAGTTACCGCGGAAGAGAAAGCCGTTTCCCCTTAGCAGATGCCAAAAACAAAGATTCCAGGTTTCAATACCCCTATACTATAGATTAAAGAACGGGACACAGCCCTGGCACGGGAATTGTCTGAAGGCTTTTGTAGAACCCCTCTCTCAATTCTTCAGGATTGTCTACTTGCTCCTTGGCAGTTTGACTCGCTTTCCCCATGAATGCTTGGGCTGGTGCCATCGCAGCAAGAATCCCTTACTACCTCCTTGGTTAACTGCCGAAAGTAATCTTGCCTACCCGCGGGTTTTACAGGCTCAACTCATCTCTACCACCATTGGATTCCTCTGGAAAGTCAGTGATGCTCATGCAAGAACGTTTATAATGTAAAGTAGTAACTCTCAACAGGAGGTGGCTAAGTTGAAAATAATCGACGCACATGCCCATATCGGGTATTTTGGAGGTTTTTTTGACGTGGGCATTACGCCCGACGAATTGCTCAGGCAGATGGACGAGTACGAAATAGAAGAATCTGTGATTTGCGCCTTAGATAACGAAGCTGCATTGCAAGCCGTAAAAGATCATCCCGACCGTTTTGTAGGACTTGCATGGTTAAATCCTTGGGATGGCGAAAAAGCCATCCAACAGGCCCGGCACTGTATAACCGACGAAGGGTTCAAAGGCATTAAACTTCATCCCCTGCTTCACGCATTTGTTGCAAATGAACCGGCTGTGTACCCAATAGCTGAATGCGCTCAGGAGCTTCATGTCCCTCTTTTCATACACTCGGGGCATCCGCCCTTCTCGTTACCTTGGAGCATAGCCCAACTTGCCGATATGTACCCTGATGTAGATATGGTTATGATCCATATGGGACACGGCCACGGCGTGTATATCCAATCGGCCATAGACATGGCCAAGAAATATCCCAATCTCTACCTTGAGACTTCGGGAATGCCCATGCATACAAAGATTAAAGAAGCATACGAAACAGTAGGACCTAACAGGGTAATGTTCGGAACTGACATTCCGTTCCATCACCCTTCTGTAGAAATCCAAAGGAGCAAGGTAAGCGGGTTAACCGAACTTGAACTGCAAGATTTGTTCTACAATAACGTAAAGAGTTTGCTCAACTTGTAAAGACTGAAAATCTCTCCCTATGATGGCCAAGGGTACATCTCTCATAGGGAGAGATCTCTTTGGATGAGCCAGCTGGGAACTTACTCCGACTCAACTGGGATCTCGTGTCGCCTACCGTCATCCCTGTTAAGCCAACCTTCTGCTATTGGGTCTAGGTTCTTGCAGCTCTTAGATGCTGTGCCTTTTGAAAACTCTGTGCCGCATAGCTCTTTTGTGATGTTATCCACTTTACAAGTAAGTGCCCTGTTTACCACCATCTCTATTGAAGCGATTAGGAGCGCTTGCTCACTTCTTCAATGCCTTGAAAACAAATCTTACGAGGAACTTCCATTCCTCCGTAGCAGTATCTATACGCGCTGGCAAACACTCCCAGTAGGTAGACTGACAATATGAGAACCAGGTCCACAAAAATATCTTCAACGCAAATCTCTTTTTTGTTTTTAAACCCTGTCGAAAACACACCGCAATCTAATGCTACCTTTGTCGGTCTGAACAGGTCACTGCTGTAATTGTCCACCGCTAAATACGTCCTTATACGAGCTTTTCCTTCGCAATGAGGATCGGCTTCTTTAAGGAATGGATGGGAACCAGGATTTCATGAACTAAAAAGACAGCAAACCACCTAAGTGAATCCCTTAAGTTTGGGCACTATGAACTCACCAGGGTTACAACAAATGCCTTTCGCTCTGCAGATCCCACATGGCTCTCTACTATTCGCCTTCTTTCAGAAGATTGAGGTATGAAATGATCCTGAGGCCGTTGTTTACGCCGTCCAAAAAAGTCTCGGCGCTGTCTTTCCCTACCCTTTGGAGCAATGCCTAGGTATCTTCACTTTCCAAAGATGAGTATTGCAGTTCTTCCGCGCAGATATCAGACGCAATGCGCGATAGGGTGTCGCTAACATATTGCCAAAACAAAAGGGCAGCAAGGCTAGACGCTGTAACCCCGCCGTTATCGATACGACGTAGAAAATCCTGCCGCTCACCAAAATAGTGCTAGCCACATTTTCTATCATGTTCCCCCCCCAAAAAAGCAACCGTCAGAATTCCTCAAGTAGACAGCCTAGCACATCACGGATACCTAAGAGGCTTTCGTAACCCAAAGCAGCGTTCCGCATCATCCCTCTAATTTCCACTGCTAGAGAACTGTACCCATAGGTAAGCCATATTCTTTCTTTAGGAAACTCCTAATGAGAGCCGCTGTCTCGTCGTGTAAATCACCCCCATTGTGACAGCACTATATATTCTCAACTCTGTGTAGGAATGTTCTGGATGTGGCTTTCAAGATAGAAAGAATCTGCATATCTGCAGGGCAACAGAATATTGTTCCTCGGAAGACTATCTAGTCTGTTTAATCGGCCAAGTTAAGTCGACTTGCCAATTACTTGAGTTTCCAAGGGTTCGGGAGATCAGGAGCTCACTTACAATTATATTACAAATATAGGCCTAAATTATATTGTTGACACAATGTAACTGCCATGATACATGATTGTTAAGAGGTGCGGCCTATCTGCAAAGTTATTCGCTCCAAAAGGATATTACTGGTACTGTCATAACTGCCACGTAGCTTTGTAGGAACAACGTGCCTCTTTACATGAGCGAGAAGGGAGGTTGCAGCAAGATATGGGTGAAACCTTGAAGCAGAAACAGCCTTTTTCCGTCTGGTACGTCAGAGAGTTAGAAAACTACCTCTCTGACATGGTGAAAGAGGGCAAGCGGTTCATTGGAAGAAACCGTTTCGAGAAATGTGAAAACAAACAAATTACATACCGCATCATGCATGGCCCCGCAGAACTAGACCAAGCATTGTTAGATGAGTTACAAGCGCAAAACTGGTTTTACGCAGGAGATATAAATAAGATCGGCAATCCTAAAACCTGCTTTCATGCGTTCGAAACTGAAGACGTCGATGCACCTGATTCCATGTTTCTTGAAGCTTTAGCTTCGACTGCCAAGTCACTTACAAAGATAAACCTAGAGTTCCTCATAGATATATTGGTTTTTAGCGCCATCGTGATGGTGCCAACATCTATTTATTGGCGGTCGTTCTTTTTCCTAGCTTTACCTTCTATGTCAGTGGGCAGCGTCTTTTTCTTTGGCTACTTACTAATCTCGAGCATTGTTTGGAGTTGGAATAATTATGCAGCCAAAAAATATCTGAAAGAGATGGTCGATAAGTTCGGTCCAGCCTACCCGGCTAAGGAATGGCGAAAACTGAAGGAAGAATTGAGAATGAAACAGAGAGCCTTATCTGCAGTTTTAGCAGTCGTCTATGTAGCCATTTATTTCGCTGGCAAAACCTTATGGTCATGAATGCGACGCAGCGTTTCTATTTGGGTATGCAGCTGTTTCCTTAGTTTGATTGGCAATTTAATGACAAAGTGCTGAGACTTGGTCGGAATTGCTTTCGGCTAAGTCTGTTTCGGCAATTACTCTTTCACTGCATCTTGTACTGCTTCTTGTATAGTTCAAATCATCTATGGCCCAATTCGTTTGACAAATAACCCCTCGACTCCAACATCCTTCTATTGCTCGAATCGCTAATAAATTGCACAACAAGGTAACCCTTTGAACACTTCCGGGCTAACAACGATGGAAATAGAGGCGGGAGTCTGCCATGCTCCGTTCGGTGGGCATGACTCCTAGATGTTTCAAACGGATGATAGCCTTCGAAAGCATATTATACGGACTAAAGGCCCTGCTTTGGGAGTTTCCCATAAACGTGTTTATTGCATGTTTCTTGTACCGCTCAAGCCACAAGACGTGTTTGCGTTTTGGTTTACTCTTCCGCAGAAGGCCTACTTGGCGGCTGTAATAGCGGTGTTCATCATAACAGGCACAACCATGCTTCACTCAACTACGCGAGTCAAGAAAGAAAACATCGTGGATGTGCTAAAGAGACAGTTTCTGTGAGAAAAAGCCGACCCTGCACAAGGGCCGGCTTTTTGGCTTTGCTAACGTAGGCTACGTCCCTAGCAGCAAGTATCTTCCGGAGATGACAATACCGACTATAGCGACAATCAAAATCACTTTTCTTAAGTCTTCCCTCTCCACTAACGATAGAACACCAAGTGCTCCGATAGTAATGGCAGATCCTATCTCCGCCCAGAAATTCGACAAGTCACCCTGATTGTAGTATCCTGTCGCTTGTAACAAATCCAGGATCATAACGGCTAAAAAGGCTGCACTTATTATTACATCCAATCTCTTCACCTTCATTACCCCCTCAAATGATTTGCAGGCGATTGTATACCCACCCCCATCATGTCCATACAACATCTCTTCATCTGCAGCGTTGTACGCAAAAGAAAGTTGATTGCCGGGCCCAATATACGCCCCGCATTGGTACCAATGTTGGGCTGTGGTACAACCTTCAAGTTTCTGCCAGAACTAGTTCATCTAATGCGCTTTACGACATACCATATATTTAGGTTAATCGACATCCACCATTCTGCATATCTCAATACGGCAAGTCTTGATACTGATTTCAGCAGGATAACTCCTTCAAAGCCCAGTTGTCAGAACCATTCGTACCAGTGTGCTCCACATTCACAGGCACATTCAGCCCGGTGACCATCCGTCCTAACAACCCACGCGTACTGACCCATACAGGCTGGTTGATATGGGCATTGTGTACTATACTCAACTGTCTCTTGGGAAACAGTCCCCCACACTCTGTACAGATCTTGACGAATTCAAGAGTCAATGCCAGTATTCTGAGAGCCATGACCCACTTAGAACCCTTAAAGTAGTGTTCAGCGATTACTACCACAACCCAACCACACCAGATACAAATCTCAAGGAGCGAGTCTATGATAACGTACTCTCCTTCTGAGGGGGCCATTGTGTCTTCTACGAAAAGCCCGTCCTCAAATCTCTGTACAGCAATACTACTTGGCAGTTCAGAAACTCTAACCCTAACAGCGTTTTCTTCGACTACTCTGGCTATATCTGGATCTAGCGAAGAGACCCACTTCTGATAGTCAGCCGAAGTCATGATCAATATTGTCGGCGATTCTCCCTGGGTTCTTTCCCAACTCAATCGATCCTGATCCGTCTCGCTCAGTCTGGCCGCTGAAAACCATCTGGCATAATCCTCATACTTCCAGATCACCGAGCCTTCAGATAACTTTGTCTGAACTAACACGTCATCGGTTACACAGACGTCCCGGTGTGCGTGGCCGTGTTCGTGTGAGTAGGCGGTTCTAGCAAAAGATACTAACGCCATGTTCAGTACAAGGACCACACAAGTATGTACGCTATACGAAGTTCATGACAGAACTCGCCCCTACAGGTTTTTGCGTAATTTGACACACTCATTACCTACCACACAGCATACTAAAAATCCTTCTAATACCATATATAGTAGTTGAGTCCATATAATTGTGCAAAATGGGTTTACTAAAAACAGGGAGCCAGATTCAAAACCCTCGGTTGGAATAGTGTTAAGCAAAACAATCTAAAAGGAGGGGGTTTGAATTGGCTCAATACAAGATCACCGTAGATTCAGAAGATTTGCATGAGCTTTTTTAGGGAAATCTCAAGATTCGGGGTTAGCCGAATTGCTTGAATCAGTTCTGAATTAGATACTAAAGGCGCAGGTTAAAGAACAATTGGCAGCAGAACCATATGAAAGGACTAAAGAGAGGCAAGGGCACCGCAACGGTTCATACCCGCGTCAATTAACTGCCCGGGTAGGCAACTGTCAATAGACATTCGAGAGTTCCCACTTGGGCATGCAGACAATATCACTGTCTGATCACACATTGGAAAATGCATTATTGCTTTCATTCGCTAGATGTTGTACAATTCCGGCAATCACCCTAAGAAAGAAGGTACGTAAATGACTGGTTTGAAACGTTTCACACGTATTTTCCAATGTAAACCTGCCGGTTTGACCTTTTCGGTAACCAGCGAATCCCTTCCCCTTTGGGCGGCCCTCCATCATCACGCCCATCACTTCCATCACGCACATCACCATAACTAATCCTTGATTTTTCTCTAATTTCCCAAATCTCTTAGCAAGAAGTAGTCATAAGAGTCTGAAAAGACTATGAGTATGGACCATTCCAACCAAATACTGGCTTAATATATTTGTCTTTCCAATTGAGGATCCAATGTAAGCGCCATGTAATCTGCTTGCGTTCTTCATCAACGCTTGGAGCCAGTATAAAGGAGAAGGAGGAACTGTGCATTGAAGTATAACCCTATATACGAAGAGGTAGAGTTCTTGGGCCAGAAGTACAAGACCAAAAGGATCATCGAAGATATCCTCATAAAAGAAGGCTATGAGTATTTTGAACCTTCAAACTTCGACGACATAGACAGGTTCCTGCCTCTTACAAATAACATCGGCCAGGCTCCAATAGTAAAGGTCATAGCCGGGGATTCACGGATTTTAGCCCTCAATCCCGATAACACCACAAGCCTAATAAGCTGGATAGCCCCTTTGTGGCAGGATGATGTGAAGCTCAAATTGTTCTACTCCTCCACTGCTTTTAGGAGCGACAAAGAAGCCGGGATCATAGAGATAAAGCAGATAGGAGTAGAAAGGCTAGGGGAAAAAGATTTTCAGACAGATGCAGAAGTATTACTTCTAGCACTAGACATCCTGAACCAGTTCAGGTCAGACTTCATAATGGAAATATCTGATAGCAAGTACGTAAACGGACTCCTAGAAGAAATTGACCTACCTTTGTCAGTAAAGCGCCGCTTAAAGGGGATAATCTACCGCAAAGACAAAAAGGGCCTAAGCGACTTCATAAAAACCTCGGCCCTTTCCGAACCTGTTTCAAAATGCCTTTTGAACATCTTTGACCTGCAAGGAGATGCAAAAGACATAGTATCCAAAGCCAAGAGACTTCCTTTGAATCAAACCATGGCAGAATCCTTGCAAGAACTTGATATGCTGCAAAACCTTCTGAACACGTACGGTTATCTAGGAAGGGTATCCTTTGATCTATCTATGATCACAGAACTCGACTACTATAACGGGCTCACTTTCAAAGGCTACTACCCAGGCTACTTCAAAGAAGCTCTAAGCGGCGGGCGCTACGACTCTTTCACAGAAAAGTACGGAAAGAAAATCCCTGCCGTCGGTTTTTCCCTAGATCTAGATCAGATGACAAAGGTTAGTCTGGACCGAAGCCAGAAAGGGTGTGAGCCCATTGGATTACCTGAAAATAGCCGTAGCTAAAGGCAGGACAGAAAAAGGAGCAGCAGAGATATTCAAAAAGGCAGGTTTCAAAGGGTATGTAGGCTCAGAATCCTACAGGCTCACATGTACCTGTGAAGAAGAAAACATCACATTTATCCACGTAAAACCGTTAGACGTCACAACTTATGTCCAAGATGGAGCCGCTGACCTAGGCATAGTAGGCAAGGACATGCTTTTGGAAAACTCAAGTATCCTTTATGAAATCTCAGATTTAGGGTTCGGAAAATGCAAGTTGGTAGTAGCAGGTCTAAAAGACCAATACCCTCGAGGCAAGGAAGAAACCCTAAAAGTCGCTACCTCCTACCCCAATATCACCAAGGCTTACTTTGGAGAAAAGAAGCAGAAAATAAGGGTGGTAAAGCTAGGCGGATCGGTAGAGTTGGCCCCCTTATTAGGGTTATCTGATGTAATAGTAGATTTGGTAGAAACAGGGAGCACCTTGAAGGCCAACGGGCTCAAGGTAATTGAAGAAATATGCGAAGTAAGCGCAAAACTAGTAGCAAACAGGATCTCATACAGATTCAAGTATGAAAGCATAAACCAACTAGTAAAACGGCTAGAGGAGGTTTGCCCCTAACATGATAAACGTGATCAAATTCCCAGAGGAAAAAACCGCCTTAGAAGGGATTTTGGATAAAAGACAGATCCAATTTGGCCAAGTAGAGCAAACTGTAAAGGAAATTCTGTCTGACGTAAAGGCAGATGGCGATAAAGCGGTTACCCAATACACCCAGAAATTCGACGGCGTTTCGCTCAAGGACTTTTCTGTATCTCAAAAAGAGATAGAATCAGCCGTAGAAAGGATAGATGTTTCCCTAAAAGAATACCTCTACGCCGCCAAAACCAACATCGAAAGATACCACATGCCTCAACTTAGAAAGTCATATTTCATAGAGGAAAAAGACGCCCTTTTAGCGCAAATAGTAAAACCCATAGAAAGAGCGGGCATTTATGTGCCTGGAGGAAAAGCCGCCTATCCTTCCACAGTGCTCATGAACGCAATCCCTGCAAAAATAGCGGGCGTAAGACGCCTGGTAATGATTACTCCTCCGAGGAAAGACGGCAGCGTGAAAGAATCCCTTTTGGTAGCGGCCCACATAGCAGGAGTAGATGAAATATACAAGGTAGGCGGAGCACAAGGGATAGGGGCTTTGGCTTTTGGCACCGAAAGCATAGCGAAAGTTGATAAAATCACAGGCCCAGGGAATATCTACGTGAATTCGGCCAAAAAGCTGGTCTCTGGCTACGTGGGGATAGATATGTTGGCAGGTCCCAGCGAAATCGTGATAATTGGCGATGAATCTTCAAACCCCAAATTCGTAGCCGCCGATCTCATCTCCCAAGCCGAACACGACGAAACCGCCAGCGCCATATTGCTCACTTCTTCTAGGGATCTAGGAGACCAAGTTTTGTCTCAATTATGTAGCCAGATAGAACGTCTGGAACGCAAGGAGACTATTAAGGCAGCTTTGGCAGATTACGGCGCTATAGTAATCACTGACTCGCTGGACGAATCTTTGAGCATCGCCAACCAGATAGCCCCTGAACATTTGGAAATAATGACTGAAGATCCCTTTTCAGTTTACCAAAGGGTAGAAAACGCAGGCGCTATTTTCATTGGCCAATACTCACCTGAACCTATTGGCGACTACTATGCAGGAGCCAATCATACTTTGCCAACAGGCTCTACTTCCAGGTTTTCTTCGCCCTTATCAGTAGATGATTTTCTCAAGAAGACATCCCTTATCTACTACAAAAAAGAAGCCTTGGCCAGGGCGAAGGATGCTGTAACAGCCATTTCCCAAGAAGAAGGACTTACAGGGCATAAAAACGCAGTGCAAGTGAGATTTGACGAACGATGATATTAGGAGGCGAAAAGCCATGAAATGGGCAAAAGAGAGCATAAGAGATTTGGAAAAATACGCCACACCCCAGAAAACGGCGGAAGTGAAGTTAGATAGTAACGAGGGCAAAAACGTATGCCTTGGGGATTTTTGCGAATCCAGTTTCTTAAGAGACCTGGAAATTAACAGATACCCAGACGGGGGATCCTGTCTTTTGCGGCAAGAGCTAGGTGCGTACTTAGAATTACCCCCAGCCAATATAGTGGCAGGAAACGGCTCAAGCGAGATGATAGATCTGGTAATGAAAGCCTTCCTTGAAATGGGCGATACCATACTGTCCATCTCCCCTAGTTTCAGCATGTACAGGGTTTTCGCCAAGATATACTCGGTAAACTTAGCGAGCGTAAAAACCCGAGCCGATTTTTCAGTAGATGCAGATTCGGTAATTGAAGGAATAAAGACCGCTAGACCCAAAGCGATCTTTTTGTGCAACCCCAATAATCCCACCGGCTATCTCATGGAAAAAGAAGAAGTAATCGCCATTTTAGAATCTACCGACGGCATTTTAGTTGCAGACGAAGCTTACATGGAGTTTGCAAAAGGATCTCTCGTCCAAGATGTGACGAAACATGACAACTTGATAGTCCTGAGGACCATGTCCAAGGCTTTTGGCCTCGCAGGATTGCGGTTAGGGTGCTTAGCGGCCAATGAGGAAATAGTTGAGATGATAAATAGAGTTAGACCGCCTTACAACCTAAATGTAGTCACCCAACACCTAGGGGTAAAGGCGCTTAGGGAAAAAGAAAAGATGCTAACTTACGTCGAGGAAGTGAACATCGAGCGAGAATACCTGTTTGACGGGCTAAAAAACTTGGGTATAAAGGTGTACCCGTCAAGTGCCAACTTCTTGTTTTTCCAGTGCCCTGTAGCAGGTTTAGGCCAAAAGCTGCAAGCGAAAGGTTTGCTAATCAGAAGCTTTTCCGGTGAACTCAAAAGCTACTACAGGGTCTCAGTGGGAAGCAGAGACGAAAACCGCAAGTTTCTGAGCTCCATGGAAGAAATCATGAGTAAAGAATCGGTTAGGTAGCCAAGGAGGAGATATTGAGGATGAGAAAAGCAAGCGTCGTAAGGGAAACTAGCGAAACTTCTGTTTCTGTGGAAATAGACTTAGATGGCACAGGCACAAGCCAGATCGACACGGGGATAGGTTTTCTGGATCATATGTTAACCCTGTTTAGTTTTCACAGCATGTTCGATCTTAAAGTCGCATGCTGCGGAGATCTAGACGTAGACGACCACCACACAGTTGAAGATATAGGGATAACCTTGGGACAATGTTTCATTCAAGCCTTGGGAGACAAACGGGGCATCCAAAGATACGGAAGCGCATGGTGCCCCATGGACGAGTCTTTGGCCTTGGTGGTCGTAGATATAAGCGGCAGGCCATATTCGGTTTTTTACGCAGATTTTTCTTGCCCAAAACTAGGTAGCATGACATCTCAAAATGTAAGGGAGTTTTTCAGAAGCTTTGCTAATTCCTCAGGGGTGACTTTGCACATTAACGTCCCCTATGGAGAAAACGACCATCACAAGGCTGAAGCCATATTCAAAGGTTTCGCCATGGCTCTCAAATGCGCTTCAAGGACTAGTTCTTCCCACTTGCCATCTTCCAAGGGGGTGATCTAATGCTGGTTTTGCCTGCAATTGACGTTAAAGACGGAAAGTGCGTAAGACTATCTCAAGGAAACTTCGACTCGGTCAAAGTGTATTCTCAAAACCCTGCAGAGACTGCCCTTAGATGGCAGGAAAAAGGCGCCTCCTATCTGCACGTAGTAGATTTGGACGGAGCAAAATCGGGTAGCATGGCAAATTGGACCGCCATATGCGAAATAGTGCAAAAAGTAAGAACCCCTGTACAGGTAGGAGGAGGCATAAAAAATGAAGATGCTGCCTCCAGACTCTTTGATATTGGAGTAGAAAGGGTAGTTTTGGGAACTGCAGCCATTTCTAATATCCGCCTGGTGGATAGGCTTTTATCTGCTTATGGAGACGACAAAATAGCAGTTTCTGTAGATGTGAGAAACGGTCGTGTCTCTACCGGCGGATGGGAAGATCTAAGCCAAGTCGACCCTATAGACCTCTGTAAGGTCCTTGAGAACATAGGGGTCAAAACCATAGTATATACAGATATTCTGCGCGACGGCATGTTAAGCGGCCCAAATTTCCGGGCGTACCAAGAACTTTCCCGGGTGTCCTCTCTAAGAGTTATGGCATCTGGAGGCATATCTTCCCTAGAAGATCTGCTGCGCCTGAAAGAAACAGGGCTTTATGGCGCCATCGTGGGAAAAGCCCTTTACGAAGGGATTCTGAATCTTGATGAGGTGATGAAATGTCCAGGATTAGAATAATACCTTGCATCGATATGATAGACGGAAAAGTGGTCAAAGGGAAACAGTTTAAGGACGTGAAACAGGTAGGAGATGTAGAATCCTTGGCTGAGCTCTACTCGGAAACTGGCGCCGATGAAATCGTGTTTTACGACATAAGCGCATCTCAGGAAGGGCGCAGCACTAACCTTAAGGTCTTATCTAAGATAGGACCTAAGATAACAGTTCCTTTTTGCATAGGCGGAGGAATTTCCAGCCTGGATCACATAAAAAGGTGCCTTGAAGTAGGAGCAAGCAAAGTGTCTGTAAACTCTTTTGCCGTGAGGAATCCAGAATTTGTGCAAGAAGCATCTGATATGTTCGGAAGCCCTCGGATAGTCGTAGGTATCGATGCAAAAAGGAAAAGAGAAGGTCTTTGGAACGTGCTTCTTCAGGGCGGAACCTTGGATACAGGTATAGACGTGATTGAGGACGTAAAGAAGGTAGCTTCTTTGGGAGCAGGCGAGCTAATCGTAAATAGCATAGATGGGGACGGGATGAGAAAGGGATATGACATTTCCCTATTCAGGGAAGTAAAAAAGGCCACAAACCTGCCAGTGATAGCCTCTGGAGGAGCAGGCGCGTTGGAAGATTTCTACCAAGTCATAGTATCTGCCTGCGTAGACGGGGTTCTCGCCGCATCTCTTTTTCACTCAGGGAAGATAAAGATATCGGACCTGAAGCGGTACCTTATGGTGAAAGGAGTTGATGTTTCAGTTGACTAGTTCTAAAAGAAGTTCTAAGGCGGACTGGGAAGAGCTGGGTGATAGCATCTTATCAGACATTACGTTCGACGAAAAGGGCCTGGTTCCTGCCGCAGTTCAGGATGTAAAAAGCGGAAAAGTGTTAATGCTAGCCTACATGAACCGAGAGTCCATACAAAAGACCTTGGAAGAAGGCGTAGTTTATTACTACAGCAGAAGCAGGCAGACTCTTTGGAAAAAAGGAGAAACCTCTGGGAACATCCAATACCTCAAAGGGCTATATTTGGATTGCGATAAAGACAGCCTATTGGTTCTGGTTGAGCAAGTAGGCGCAGCTTGTCACACAGGAAGTTTTTCGTGCTTTTTCAACCCTGTCTTTGAGATTGAAAGTAGGGGTGCTTATCCTAACCGAGGCGCAGATGATCTTGGCACACATAACGCCTTTGAGGAGCTCTACAAGGTAGTAGCAGATAGGAAATCCAACCCCAGAGAGGGTTCGTACACAGCATATTTGCTGAAAGAGGGTCTAGACAAGATCCTCAAGAAGATAGGAGAAGAAGCATCAGAAGTCATAATAGCAGCAAAAGGTGGGGATAAAGAAGAGATTGTGCACGAAATAAGTGACCTGGTGTATCACCTTTTAGTCCTTATGGTGAGCCAGAACGTAACCATCGGACATATCGAACAGGAACTTATTAGCAGACGAAAGTAGCAGATGATGCACGGGGTCGGTTCTCGTGCTTCGCTAGGGAAACGAATGAAGCACGAGAACCGACCCCATGCTTCACAGAAGGAGGGTAATCATGGAAGAGGAAATTGTAGATTGGATACAAAACCACAAGTCAGAATTGGTTTCAGTTTCAGATAAGATCTGGGGTTACGCTGAGTTGGGCCTAGACGAGCATAAATCAGCCAAGCTCCAGATGGACTACTTAAAGAGCCAAGGTTTTGAGGTAGAATCAGGCATAGGTGGCATGGAAACAGCATTTGTGGCATGGTGGGGTAAGGGCAAACCGGTGATAGCCTTCTTGGGCGAGTATGATGCCTTACCCATGGTTTCTAACAAACCGGTACCGTACAAAGATCCAGTCATAGAGGGAGGAACTGGTCACGGCTGTGGCCATAACCTTCTGGGCGTAGCCTCTATGGGAGGTGCTGCAGCTCTTAAGCACCTCATGGAAAAAGAAAACATCCCTGGCACAGTCCGCTACTACGGTTGCCCGGCAGAAGAAAGCTCCTTCGGAAAGACTTGGATGGTAAGAGACGGGGTTTTTGACGACGTAGATATAGCCCTTACGTGGCATCCTGGGGCTACCAATTCAGTGCGAAACGAATCCAGCCTGGCTGATTTCGTGCTCAAGTTCGATTTCTTCGGCAAAACCGCCCATGCTTCTGGAGATCCGTGGAACGGAAGAAGCGCTCTGGATGGAGTCGAACTGATGAACTCGGGAGTAGAGCGTATGAGGGAACATATGCGACCGGAGAGCAGAGTGCACTACGTCATATCGTACGGCGGTGGCGCCCCTAACGTAGTGCCAGACTACGCTCAGAATTTCTTCGACGTTCGCGCTTCGGATATAGCTGAGCTTAAGAAGATGCGCCAGTGGGTACAAGACATTGCAAAGGGCGCAGCTCTTATGACCCAGACTCGCTTTCAAGAGGTATTCTTAGGGTGCGCCGCAAACGTCATACCCAACCGGGTCATTGCTGAAGCATTTCATTCAATAATGGGAGAAATTGGCGTACCTGAATGGGAAGAAGATGAAATTCGATTCGCAGAATCTGTGCAGAAACAATTTGATCCTGACCTGATAGAAAAAGCTATTGAGTCCTTAGAAGAATCTGGCGCTACTTTAGGCCAAAAGAGCCTGTGCGACACCTTGGTACCATACAGAGATGAAATTGGAAAAGGCGGTGGATCTACAGACGTAGGAGATGTTTCCTGGGTTGTACCTACAGCCCAATTTTCTACTGCCTGCTATCCTCTGGGGATTCCTGGCCACAGCTGGGCCATTACCTCCTGTGCGGGGATGAGCATAGGCCACAAGGGGATGCTATTCGCGGCAAAAATACTAGGCTTAGCAGGACATAGGTTCCTGACAGATACAAGCCTCCGCGAAAAGGCCAAAGAAGAATGGGAAATCCAGCTCAAAGGAAGGAAGTACGAGTGCTTAATCCCTTCCGAGGTAAAAGCGCCGCCAAAACCATTTGAGTGAAGCACAGGGTCGGTTCTCATGCTTCACCCTAGGCTGTGCACACGAAAAGCGGAGCTGACATGCATCCTAAGTGGTGAATCCTAACTAGAGAGACGTAGGGGCGTCTCGAGCCCTTGACAACACCTCTTATACTCGGGAAACACTTCTCATGAGCAGAAGGGGGGGAAGCAAAAAGTGCCGTCCCCCCTGCTTCTCTTAAGGATAGATCACATATATCCAGTATGACCCGTTCCCATATTCGTCTGGGGTTTGTGCAGTCATAACCATTTTGTCGTTTTCAATGATCACATTTTCCACCCGAAGGGGACCATTTTCTGTGATCAGAATCTCTTTCCCATCGCCTTGGGCTGCACCT
>Ga0255347_1002848_pt1 | contig 23606 bp, 31 predicted proteins | sample wastewater_treat_2_FD_192479 | JGI IMG/M metagenome (GOLD analysis project Ga0255347, IMG submission 192479) | Wastewater microbial communities from Lulu Island WWTP, Vancouver, Canada - plant24 | ecosystem: Engineered > WWTP > Wastewater > Unclassified | place: Canada: Vancouver, British...
TATATCTCTTCCAGCGCCACCTTTAACAAAAAGTTTTCTGAAGTCTCCTCCAGTGTTCATTTTGGAACCTGGAGACATTATAAATCCATCTCCCACTGCATATCCCTTTGGCATCCCTAAAAGTTTTTGCGGTTTACCTGATATATCTTCAACTGATAACCCTGGTCTTGGAATTGTGCTAGTAACGTCTTTTAACGTCTTTTTAAATTGGGGAGTATTAGGGTCAACCCTACGACCGTAAAAAAGCTTGCCATTTATTCTCTCAAACCCGGGTACTATTTTTGGCTTTCCATAACTCTTCCCAAGTTTAACATTTAAGTCATGTTTTCCAGCTTTAAAGAGGGCTGAACCACTTGGAACGCCCCATCCTAAACCTCCTCCAGTTATTCCGCCAATAACTCCGCTCTTTAATGTTGAACTAATTAAACTTTTCGTATCTCTGTTCTCCTGCAATCCCTGTGAAAGTCCATATCCTGCTCCATATCCAGTTCCTATCTTTGCCCCTTTCTTTGCGCTTTTCCTGATAAGACTAGCAAGTGTTTGAGAAGCTGGTTTTGCTCCTTTAGCAAATGCTTTAGCCTTTCCGAATAATCCTACGGAAGCTGTATCAAGAGCTGTTTCAAGAGCAAGTCCCGCGGTCTTTTTCTGTCCCTGTTTAGTCTTAATCCTTCCAGAAGTAATATCGTTCATTGTCTGTCCATAGAATTTTGGAACAGACGTGAGAAAAGTAAAAGGAGTTTCCACGATACCGCCAGCAATCTTTCCAACTGTGGAGTTTGCTTTTGAAGAAAGAGGTCTAGTGTTAATACCAGCCAACTTATCCATTATGGGCTTAGTTGTTTTAACTGGGTCTGGAAGTGAAACACCCCTATCTTTTAATAGGAACCGTTTTACTTGTTCCTTTTTCTTTTTAAGCCATTCAGACATAGATTATATTTCATCAAAATCTAAACCACTAATAGCACCGCTATCTTTAAGCCCCAAGCGCTTTTTGCCATCACTAGAAAGCAGATAACTATATTTTTTGTCGAACTGGTCTGCTGAAAGTTTTGATTCACTTCTTAGGCGTGCGTATTCATCGGGGTCTGAATAACCATCTATTCCGCTAGACCTTTTAAGAACCTCCAAAATATTTTCCCCTTTGGAAGTCTTATATGAAGCATTTCTAGCAGATGCTTCTGAAGCGTAATCAGCAGCCCATTGCCTTTCTTTGAATGATTGGTCATAAGCCCACTTTTCAACTTCAGCCCTAAATTGCTGTTGCTGTAAGGAGTATTGAAGTATTCTATCGTCAATAGCACTCATCTTATTGCTGAATTCTCTGTCAAGCTGATTGATAGCGTCTTCTTTTTCCCATGAAGTTTTTGTAAGGTCTTCATTGATAGCCCTGATTGTTTCATTATATGCTTTTTCAATCTCGGCTTTCTTAGAGATAGACTGTTGCTGGTAATATGTCATGTCAGCGTCAAGTTTTGCAATCTGGCGTGCCTGCTCTCCACCGAGATTTGCAAGAGTCTTTTCAAATTGACTTTGGCTCTGCTGAAGCTTCTCCATGAAGTATGAACTGTCCGTTGCGTTCCTTGATTGAAAGATTCTCGAAAGTTCTTTGACTGAATTTTCATGTGCTGTTTGGAGTTCTGATTTGCTTTGGTCATAGTATGCATTAGTATCTTGTTTTGAGATTTCGCCTTTCTGGATAAGATTGGCAAGCTCTGCATTGATAGATTCAATAGCAGCGTTTCTGTCTGCTTCAGCTTCTGGTCTTCTTGATTCAATCATTTCAGAAAGCTGGTCATAACGGGTATTATAAGATTTCTTCATCTGTTTAAGGCGTTCTTCTTCAGCCTCTTTCTGCTTATCGGCAATCTTTTTAAGGTCTTTATAGGGGTCATTTTTTAGGATGTTGCTTGCAACGGAATTTGCACTACCCGATGAGCCTATAGAGTAACCACTAGATTTTGAAGAATTATTAGATGAGCCTAATTTCTGATTTTGCTCTAACTGTTTTTCGAGTACCGAATTTCCATACTCATCCAAGCCTGCTGCTTGAGCGGTATTGCCTAAAAGATATTTAGCATCATCTGCAAGATTAGTTGGTTTTAATAGCCCATAAGCTATTGTTGCAGGCAAAGCAACCTTTGATGCTACTTTACTTCCGTATTTAACTGTGTTTTTTAATGCCGATTTTGCGTAATCATATATACTTGCCATACATTTTGCTGTCAAATACTTGACAAATTTTAGTAATTAGTTTATTAAGTAATTATAATAAGTTAAATTGATTATATGAGAATTAGTAAGAGGATTATTTCGTTTATTTTGAAGTCAACCGCTCGCGTCATTAAGTGCTTAGTTTATCCGTTTGTGGCAATCCACGTATGTCTTGGTTTATTTGCTGTTTGCTATAGCCTGATAAGCTAGAACATTTGAAACATCTTGGAAAAATCAGGGGTGTATGTAATAATCACTTGTCCATTTCTTCCTGAACCTGCTCCAGTTTCTCCTCCTCCACCACCAGCACCATATAATCCACCACTTCCACCACTACCATTATTATTTCCTCCTCCGCCACCTCCACCACCTAGTTCACTCGTTTTTCCTGTCGCCCCAGCTCCTCCTCCTGCTCCACCCTTACCAGCATCTCCAGAACCACCAGTTGCTCCAGCTGTAGAATCAGCATTTCCACCATTATTACCAGCACCATCTGGACCAGCAGCTCCTCCTCCGCCCCCAGACCCTCCATTGTCAGGTCTCCCTGGGTATCCATTTCCTCCGTTCCCGCCACTATATTTTACATCTCCTACTCCTGCTGATGCTTGGCCTCCGATTCCACGACCGCTTCCAGTCCCAGAAGTTCCGCCTTTGGCGAGACAAGTGCTTGTGTTGACAAAGTAAGAATCACTAGCAGTTCCACCAACAACAACTGAATAGCTGATGCCTGGAACAACAGGATATGCAAGTAATTTTGAATAAGCCCCTCCTCCGCCTCCATAAGCAGAAGCATGAACTTCTCCGTTTCCTCCACCTCCCCAACATTCAACCTTAATTTCATATACTCCTGCGGGGCAAACCCAGTTAAAACTTCCAGCAGATTGATATTTGTTTTGTGCCATATTAAACTTCTTGAGAAACTGCCACACAATCCCAAACTGAAGCAGTAGAATTGTATAGAAATCCAACGTATAAATATTTTCCTAATACTGTTGTAGTTGACAGAGTTGCTCCTCTCGACACAAAAGAATCTCCCCAAGTAATCGCCCTAGCTGTGCCATCATCTTTTATTCTGATAATAAGTTTTTGACCGTTTACTGGCGTTCCAGAAAGATTTTTAGTGAATGAAGTAATATCCGTAGCCAAAGCAGTAATGGTGTGAATATCTGTTTTGTCAACGTTTATCGTGGGTGTTGCGGAAGATTCTTCAGTTGTTGTTATTGGAGCTATTTTTGTCATAGCAGATTCCGTACCAGCATCATTTTTAAGATAAAGCTTTCCATCATCTTTTTGATACAGATATGCTTTCCCGCTCGCTGGCGTACCAGGAGCTGCTGATTTTTCATTTAAAACAATAACGTCATTATCAGAATAAGCTTGCGGATTTACGTCCATTTCAATGCTGTTAATTGTTTCTTCAAGGACAGTATCTCCATAAAGAGTTATGGTTGTATTTGGAGAGCTGTAAGAGCTTGAAAGAATGGTGAAAAACTTAGCTCCGCTTTCAGCAAAGGTAAGTTTAAGCTTATGCCCTACTGTGAATATGGCTGTTAGGTCTGTCGGTATTGTTATGGTTGAAGATGAAGCGTACGTTGCTGTATAGTTAAGATCCACAAAGCCCGTGAAAACAGCATCTCTTACAGGTTTAAAGTGTTCTCTCAAGAAATTCTGCTTAACAGCCGCTCCCGCATCGTGTGATTGCGCTGAAGTTCCTGCTTGTCCGCGTCCTCCTAAAGCTGGGCAAGATACATAGTTGGCTCCAACAGCATTGTAGTAAATAACTTCACGCTTTGTGGCATTATTTGTATCAAGCACTAAAAAACCTTCTGTAGCGTTAGTTGGTACAGCATTGAGATAAATTGTCAAATCGCTTGCCGTTATCGCATTTGCAAGAGTGGTTGAGAAAAGATTATCAAGGTCATTACTTCTTAATTTCATATTATTATTTATGAACGAATTATATCCGCACTATTGAATTTTCTTGGGGATTTTTCCTTATAGGCAAGAGAAACATCAAGAAGTGAAAAATAGCTGTCAACTGCGTTTGTCGCTACCTTAATTTGGGCTGTTCTCGCTTTATCACGAACCATTATTCTCTTAGGCCTGGTAACGCTTTCATTAGTCGTGACTGTATCTGTCCCATCATCCCCAAGCATAAAGTCACCAATTAAAGAAGCTCCGATACCAGCAATAGCTCCCGTAACTCCAACCGTTGCTTCGCGGGTTATTAACTCACCGTCTATGATTATCTGAATAGTTACTGTCCCCTGAACATTACGGAAAAGCGCATCTGCATAAGCCCAAGTTTTTAAGACATCAAATTTATCAGCATTAAAAGCCTTGGTTGTGAAATATGAGTTTATAGCTTCTCCGTCATCGTTTCTTGAATAATCAAATTCATAAACTTGCCCCCCATTATCATCTCCCCACAAAAAGTGTTCTACATTATTATCGTCTTCATAAATCATGAAACAGTTGGCTCTGATGTTGTCCCACTTCCACCATGAGTTATATCTTTTGTCGTACATCAAAAGCTTGTTGTTGTAGGTTTGCCCTGATTCTGAATAAGCCAGATAGTATCTGTGCTTGTAAAAAATTGCCGCCGACTGGTCTAGACGTGATTGGTTGACTGTTTCAAGCTCTGGATTCACAAATAATGAAAGCTCATTAGTTCTTATCTGGTCAAAGAATCCAGACATTTCACCTTGCGTCATTATTGCTGGAAGCTTCGTAAGCATAACAACATCATCGTCCATGTTGTCAACTGACCTATGGCAGATAGCCCCACGATTAGGTGAAACAGTCTGGACTACTGGAAGCCCTGATTCATCAAGGTATAACTGATACGTTGCTTTCCCTCCCTTATAGATAAGCAGAATATTATTAGAGCCTTTTCCTTTCTTGGCGCATGATATTATAGCGTTACCATCAGATTTTGAAATGTCTATATATTGTCCTCCATTTCCTGCTGAAAAGTCACCAACACTCGCGCCTGTGCCTGAAATATATAGCCTATGTGGATTAGATGAATCACCCCAAGTAACTAACGAACCTTGAAAGTAAATTGAGGCTGTTCCTTTTTGACCATTAGTCTGTTCTGCTGCAACTGAACCGTCATAGTAAGTAAGACTATCTGTACCGTTTTGAATAAACATTAAGTTTCCAGCTTGACAAAAGTCTGTCTGTAGGTCTTCGGTATAAGTGAAACCTGAAACCGCATCCCAGTTATTCGTTGTCTTATTGTAGACTTTAAGAGAAGTTGTTCCGTCGGCTCTTAAAAGATACTTCGTTCCATCATCGAGTTTTAAAAATCCCATACCCCGCGTGCGTGTTCCTGAGGCGTTTCCAAATTTAGAATATCCGTAGCGAGTAGAGATAATTCCATCCTCTTCTGGGTGGCAGTTTAAAAGGTCTGGTGATTCGTTAGGCTTTAAATGAACATCAGAAATGAATAGGTTTAATCCCCCATCAAATTTATTTTGATAGATATATTTCTTAGGTATTTCGGCTGGTCTTCGTGATAATTTCCTCATTAGTACATTAATTTATGGTCATACATATTCTTCCCGTAGTAATCATTTGCGCTTATCATGCGTCTTCTTGCCTTACCCCTGTTCTCCTGTTTAACCATCTCATCAATTCCATTTTCAGCAGCCTCCAGGAATGGTAGGGCATCTTCATTCTCTCCCTCTGATGCAAAATAGCTTCCCACTGCTAGGTCTGCGACTGCTTCGCCTTTAGGAATAATGCAAACATCAGCATCATCGGAATATGTTGTATGGTCTTGGTAGTAGCGATAGGTAACTGCTTGTCCTGTGGCTGGTACGGACTTTGGAAAGTAAGCGGTAAAACCAGATGACTTGTTCCCTGTTATATAAAAAACTGTAGCATCGTCTGAATAGTAATCTTCTTCGCCCTCGTTAATCTTTGTCCATACTTCTCCAGCTATCTTAAACGTGCCATCTTTAATGCCATGCGCTGAAAGGTCGCTTGCTAAAGAGAGGCCTGAAGTTCCGTCAGTCGTTCCAGTTCCAGGTTTAAGTGCAAAGCTCCACTTCCTGCGGTCAAGGATATTCTGAACGGCAAGATTGATAAAAAGATTTCTTATCTCCGCGCCAGTAGCTGGAGCGGCGGTCTGTTCGTATTTGTTAGCAAAGAGAGTTTTTAAATCCCCGTAAGTGAAAATCATAGTTGAAACATTAAATGATTATAAGATTTTTTGGATTCTCTCTATCGGCCAGAGTTTCTGCATCAGTTGATTATTCTCGTCCTCAAAATCATGCCTGCATTTGGATTGGCTGTGATGATGGACAACAACGTCATCAAGATTTGCGATAGACATTCCCATTTCAACAGCTCTCATTCCAAGGTCTTGGTCTTCGCCCCCATTCCTGAACATTTCATTAAATCCACCCAATTTTTTCCATGCTTTCTTTTTGAAGCGGTAAAGAAAACCATTAGGAATTAAAACATTCTCCTTGCTCTCGGCAAGAAACCATAGGGGTTTTCCATCCTTTTGTCCGCAACCCATACCAAGAATGGTTTTATTGAAACTTGGAATGAATTGGGCGCAACCTACTACATCCTCTTGTCTTTCGCACATACGTATAAGCAAATCATTATCAACTTCCGTATCATCATTGAGGATGATAATGTTGTCCGTTTCAGCAAGCCTAGCGCCCTTGTTGCTGTTTTCGGCAAACGTTCCGCCAGATACAACAATGATATTAAAAATCGAGTTATCCAGCCTATCCAGAGTTTTTTTAAGAAAATCATGCCTGTCGTGGTGAGGAATAACTATGTCGGCAATCTTTTTATTATTTTTCATGACATTATGTTTAGCGTATAAATAATTCCTCCAATATACTGAAACTTCATGAGAACAATTAGAAATCCCACCGGGTCTATTTTTAGTTGTGAATAGAACTTTATCGCAGAATACGGGGCTGTGGCCTGCTTTATCGAGCCTTACCCACAAATCCCAATCAACGAACTTTTTCATCTGCTCATCAAATCTTGGTTTAGCCTCGGCTTTAATAAGTGAAAGAATCGGGATGCACTCAAACCAGTCAATATACGCACGGGAAGATTTATTATTTGGTATATTAAGGTCTTTGCCTTTATTATATTCTATTCCGTCCATTCTGAATTTGCCAAAAGCCCATCCCGAATTTGATTTGACAAGGGTCATATAAAGGCTTTTAATCGCGTCAGATGCAAGTTCCAAGTCATTGTCGCAAAACAGAATGTATTCACCGCTGGCTTTTTCCACTCCCCTGTTTCTGGTTTTAGACGCTCCTTCTCCCCTAAAGTCATAAATTATAATGATTTCAAGATTCTTGTATGTCTGTTTGCAAAGCGAAGGCATTACGTCTATATTCTCATTTATCCTGCTGGGAATTATGACGGAAATTAGGGGTAATTCTTCTTTGTTGATTTTTGGTATCGTATCGCTTGATTTAATAACGCTTCCGAATTCCCTATGCCTTAAGAGAAACTCAATCTCGGTCTCATCCTCCGTTGAGTACATGCTGTCTTTGAACTGGATGTATCTTCCGTTTCCCATTGAAATTATGTGACCTGCGTACTGTGATGTGAAATTCATTATTTCCAAGCTAGATAATTATTCCTTGTGATAACATCCTTTCCCACATGCCCCATTTGAATGGTGGGGTCTGCGTATATCTTGAATCCTAGTTGCTTGGCTCTGTTGCAAAATGCCATATCTTCTCCAAGCTCAACGTGATGTTCTGTGTGCATGAAATCAAATGGAAGGCGGAATCTATTTTCATTGATTGCCTTGTCAAAAGCCTCTAAGACTTTCTTGCTGATAAGCAGAAACCCTGTGCCTATGGCATCGCATTCAAACACTTTATCTTCTGGGAAGTCCTCATAGTTTGAGTATTTCCCTTCATTCTCTTTGAAAACAAGCGGTAGGTTAGGGGATTTGCGAGAATAGTAAACTGCTCCAATAATATCTTTTTTTGATGCAATCAGTTTATTAAGACCATCTACGGGAAAAGCCATATCAGAATCTATGAAAAGAAGATAATCGTCGTAGCATTTACTCGCTATGTTGTTTCTTCCTTGATGCACTAGGCATCCTTCATGGAGATGGAGTTTAACGCCGATTCCTTTTGTGGTAAAGGCATGGAAAGCCATCCCCATTAAAGAGTTGATGTATTCTGCTGTGAAATCTCCATTATGTGGCGTGCCTATTGTTACAGTGATTTGTTTCTTAGGCATGTGTCTTCATGTGGCTTGCCAAACCAATTTTAGATTTAGCTACAAATCCACACACTGGACACTTCAGCGCATCTTCTGATGTGCTTCCCTCTGGGACAGCTTCTATTTCAGCTTCCTTAATCTGCTCCGCCATCTCCACAAGCTTTCTCTGGGCTTCTTTAGCATCAGGAGCTTCATGGATTATCGTTCCGAATTCGCTGTGATTTCTTAGAAACTGAATCTCTTCTTTGTCTTCCGTAACGTACTCATTATTCACGAACTGGATTGCCTTACCCGGGACAAAAACCGAACTTAATCCAACTAACTGCTTGTATGAGGGAGTCATAACTATTCTATGCTCTCTCCACTTTGAAACGAATTTCATAGGTTTAAAATCTTACTATTAAATGACATGGACTGCTGGCTGGGGAGTAAAGCAGTCCAGCAACTCCCCAGCATACCATTGATTAAGCGAATGAAGTAACTCCGTAAAGTACTCCATGTGCTTTCTCAAGTTTCAATTCAAAACCAACATCTGTACGATATTCATCCTTGCGTGAATCTTCGTCATTTGCCTGAATGTTTGTGTAAAGTTTTGTGTCACGTCCTTTCATCGTGCGGATAGAAAGGTATTCAGGGTCAATAGCGAACGCATAACCAGCATAAGATTGTTCAAGAAGGTCATGTTTGACAATCAAGAGCGTTCCATGTCCAGTTAAGTATTCTTTAACGTCAATTCCGAAAGTCTTGTCAGATGGTACGGTGTTTAATTTACCGCCAGCCCATGAGTTGATAGCTGAAACGATAAGAGGTGAAGCCAAGAGAACCTTCTTCTTAGAACCATATCGGAATATAGTTCGGCAGAAAGTCTCGAATTCAGTCTCGGTAAGCGTTCCGCTAGCATTAGCTCTGTTTGTAGAAATGAAGTAGTTAAGACCGCCAGTAAATCTGCGAGGAGTCGTACCAGTCAAATCTTCTTTAGGCTCGCCGAACAGCAATACTCTTTCGATGTCTTTTGCATGTTCAATTCCAGCTTTCTTTTGAAGATATGCTATGTCCTTTCCTCCATACATTTCACTAGCGTCTTCAGTACCAGTTACCCCAAACGGAGTTCTGATTGTTTGGATGTAGTTAGTCTTTTCTACTTCCTTCGTGGTCTTCAATGTTGGCATTGTAGAACCTTCAGCAGAAGCGTTAGAAAGGATTGTAATTACATCGTCGTTAGTTACGGTTGCAGCGGCTGTGCTGCCCCATCCCCTCGTAACCGTAAGGGTGTTTGTAGATACCTCGGATACAAGCATTTGTTCGCCTGTATTGCAGTTCTTGATAACATCGCCAACTTTAAAGTAGCTTCCGTTATCAACAACGATAGAAGTACCACCAGCCGTATAACCAGTGGAGTAATTAACTGCATCCCAGCGGGGAGCCAGTTCATCTTCCATCCAGTTATATTTTGGGTTTATTGCTGTTTTCTTCTTACCGTCTATTCTTTTCATAAGGACAGTAAGAGGAGCAGCATTTGGTTCAAGGAGAGCAATCTCATTTGACATATCAACCACGCGCTTGGCGGCCAATATGTTATTTGTGTTCCTTGCGCCTGTAATCATTGTCGGCATTTCTTTGTTGTTAAACTAATTAGAATATGCCCGTTCTTCCTCCGGCTTTAATGATTGATTCCTTTAGTGCCTTATCTTCATCAGATTCAGCAAAAGGAGCATTGCCTTCGGATTTTCCATTGAAAGCGCCCTTGGATAAAAACTCTTGCTTAGTGGCTTCTCGTCCTTTGCTTTCCCATTGTCCAAAGTATTCTCTGACACTTCGTGCAACGTCCATAGCGTCAACGCCTGGGTTTTGTTGCATCTTGGAAATAACAAAGTCTCTGAAAAGTCTGTCAGTCTTCATCTCTGGATATGTTTCCTTTAATTCAGACAACTTTCTTTCCGCCTCTAAGCGTGCATCAAATTTTGCTTCGATGGCTTTTTCCCTTTCAGACATCTTCGATTCAATGTACTTGTTGTACTCCTCGACTGTCTGAAATTCATTAGGGTCAACCTCTTGGGCTTGAGGCTGTATTAGACTTTCAAGGTATGGAGATATAGCCTCCCAATTACTTTTAAGCTCTTGGTACCTGCTATTTACTTCCTGAAACCTTTCATAAGGAATGGTTTTAGGAGTACTCCCTTCGCCATTTCCTTCAGGTGTTTGTGACGGGTTCTCTCCCGATTCTGAACTTCCTGGCTGCTCTGTTGATTGGGTTTGCGACTCCCAAGGAGTGGCTTCTCCTCCACCTTGCGGTGTTACGCCTAGTTCTTCTGACATGCGTTTTAGACGGTTTTTAACGCGGTTACCTTCCGCGAAAAAAACGCATTATATTAATTAACCTTTTTAGGTACGAACAAACTAATAATTATCAATAGAATCAACAGTTTCATCTATTAAGAGACCATAACCGCAGATTTTGCAGGTATAAGCCACTAATCCGTTCTCCTGCTTTCCCTCTGAAATAAACTGATGCTTATGTCCTGAAGCTCTTTGGATGGTCTTAGCTTGGGTTATCTCATTTATTGGCTCTTGCTCCATATATGTATTTATTAGCTTTTAATTCTTTACCCTCTTCAAAAACTGGCTCTTTTTCTTTTTTCATTATCTTGAGCATTTCCTGATTCACCTCTGTTAGTTTATCTGACTTTTGAGGCTGGTTAATGGTGATGTTGATATTTGTTCCAACCCCCAAGAGTTTTTTAATCATGTCCAGTATAAGACCGCTATTCTGTATCTTCGGGAGTAGTTCCTTTTTTGATAATTGCATCTCTTTTATCAATTAGCTTATTTAAGTATTTAGGCAGGCTATTTAATGCTCTGTGTTCGCCTACATAATCCCAATATTTCTCTTGCCAAGTCTTACCCCCTTCTTCGGGCAAATCATCTCTCAAACCGCGTGATAGTACTTTCTCAATAGCCTTAGTGCCTTCGTCTATAAATTCCTCTATCAGTTTGTATTCTGGGCTTTTAATGAGGTCTTTGGCAAGTTTTGCTTTCTCAAATAGTTCTTTTTCCATTAGTCTATTGGCGGTAGCATTTCGCCGTTAGGTTGATTAGGTGACATCATTTCATCATCTATACTTGGAAGCATTTCGCCGTTAGGTTGATTAAAACTTTGGGGATTAGGATTAAGCGTTGATTCATCATCTATACTTGGAAGCATTTCTCCTTCTCCATAGTTTGTCTGGCGCTCGCCCAATTCCATTACTGGGAGCTGTTCTCCTAAGTCGGTTGATACAGGCTCTTCAATTAGCCAAATTTCCCGCCAGTCTTTGACATTGAATTTCTCTGAAAGCTTTTCAGCAAGTTTGTCATAATTAAGTAAAGGCTTAACTGGATTAACTGGAAGAGGTTGCCCTGTCTTTTGGTCTACTTGAGGGGTAGGGTTAGCCGCCATCACTGATTTTTGTTTAAGCTGTGCAAGGTTTATAATCTCTTTCTGATAAGCAATGTATTCTTCTTTGGCTCTAGTTTTGTCTGTATGGGTAGTAGAGCCTGATTCAACAAAATAATTGTATTCTCCTTGAAATTCTTCTGGGGCAATCTCTACTGGCTCTCCTCCCTGCATAACAATCATTGTTTCTCTTTGATGAATGGATGCAAGGCGTTGCCACTTCTCCGCTACTTCCTTGATAAACATAACTTCAAAGTTTTGAAGCTTTACCTGTACGCGTGCGTCTGCTGCGCTCTGTAGGAGTTCGAGAGCTCTACCTGATTTTTGGGTTTCAAGGCTTCCTGTATTGCCCTTAGAAGCGTCTGTAATCGCTAGGGCGCTCTGTATGTCCTGTTTATAGGTTAATTCCTCTTGGAAAGCATTTCCTGTAATGTCTTGCTTAATAAGTGGCTTGATTTCATTAATCTCGGCAACATGGATAATTCCTCCGAGGTCATCAACCAATTCATCATCATCAACTTCAGCCTTATCTCCTACCAGCCATTGGTTCTTGAGATTCTGGGCTACTGCATCACGCCTTTGATTCTGAACAAGGTTAAGTCCGTGTTGAAGCCTCTCAACTGGCTCAATCTCTCCCATGCCAAGCACTTCTGAAGGGACAATAGTATCAACCACCAAGCCAAATGACCTTTCAAAAGGATTAGTATTGTATGCGTCCTGGACTATGTATTTTCTGCCCAAAATATATTGGACTTTGCCTGTCTCGTAGTCTTCAAAATATATGCACTCTACCTTTGAAATATTGTTGTCTTGCAAGTTTCCTTCATTGACATTCAGCTTGTTCTTCCGATACTGGTTATTGTCCTTTTCAGAGATTGATTCAAACTTGTCCAAAGCTTCCTTAAGTTTCTTTTTGTCAAAAGCGTTTCCTGATATGTTTTTGCTATCAAGCCAGTCATTTATATCAGCTTTAGTTACATAGTATTTTTCCCAAGCATAACGCACATTCTCCCAACTATCAGCTTCTGGGTCAAAACCGCACATGCCATCTTCAAGCCTGTTGATTCTCACTGTTGGGCGGTCATCAACTATTTGCTTCTGTCCTGCTATAAATCCAGTTCTAAACTTCCAAAGAACCCTGAACATGGCTGAACCGTACATTAAGCATTTTTTAAAAGCTTGTTGCCCTTTAATCGTAGATCTGTCCAATCTCCACCATTCATCAAAAGCAAGCCCAAGCTTTTCAGGGTCTCCCTGTGATTCAGGATTAGCTGGTACATACTCACCGTCTGGCTTTTGGTTTACTGACTTTGAGGTATGGGTTTCAATAGCTGAATAGACATAAGGATTGAATACCTTGGTCTTTGTGGCCCACTTGTCATCATCAATATATGAGCGATATAGCTTATAGTATCTTTCCCAATTATCCTGATAATTCTTTAGGAATGATTCTGATGATTGTATCTTTTCAATTATTGAGGTTAGTTTCTTTGTCTCCTCAGTTTCTTTCTTAGCCATTATATTCCAATTAATGATTTAGGCCTGTATATTCTCTTTTTAACCCTCCTTGTTATTTCTGGGTCTAAAAATGTCATCATAAGAGCGTCATAGTGGTCTGGGCTTTTGATTCCTTCTTTCTTCATTTCAAGCTTTCCCATTATCTTCATTTTACCGCTTAGTTCTTTTCTGTAGCGGATTGTAAGGATTTCATCCCATCCTTTGTGGTCTACCAGCTCTCCGCCTTTTCTGAACCATTGCTTTACTCTCCATGAGGCTTCTGCGCGCCTATTGAGGAACATTTCTTCATCACTGGGCTTATCTCCCACGTTGATTGCTTTTACTCTGATTCCCGCAAGTGCCAGTTCTTGAGCTACATTAGCGCCTGCGCCAAAATTATCTATATATGTATGCTCTCCTTTGACCTGATAATGTTGCATTAAGGTCATTGTCTTTTGGGCTATACTTGAGGCGTTTGATACCTTCTCTACTGCAACAATCTTTGCTTTAAAATTATCTCTGATAACCCAGACAGTCTTATCATCTCCTTCTCCTGATGGGTCTATTCCAAGTCTTCTCTCTCCTATAAATTCTTCCGTATCTGAAATCTTAATGTCGTTTTCAGAAAATAGGGCGATATACCCCTTATCGTCCATTGTATCTTCACGTGGGAATTCTCCCAGAACACGGATTTTGTATTCATCACTGTCTTCACCATGCTTTGAGATGATTCTTGAAACGTATTCTTTGTCTACTAGGGGCGAATCTATTGAACTGAATCCGAGCGTCTGCCAGCTTTCTTTGTCCTTGTGGTGCGAATCATAGAAATATCCGATTAAGCGGGTAGGGTTGGATATAAGGATTACAAGGACATTATCTCCCGTTAAAGCTCCTTCAGCAGTGTTGAATATTTCTTCAGGTACTCCAGAGGCTTCGTCCACGATATACATAACGAAGTCGCCATGCACACCAGCTAAAGCTTCAGGATTTTCTTTTCTAGCTGTCTTAGCTCTTGCAAACCAAGTTTCGGGTGATTCTGTGATTCTGATGTAGCCATTAGTCCATTCATATTTCTCTCTAACAGGCTTTGGCATTAAGTTTAGCCACTTGGCTACTTCCTTCCAGAGGATGTCGTGTATCTGGTCGGATGTTGGAGCCGTGCAAGGTACTTGAGCATCTTTATAACAGAACAGATACCAGAGAATGAGCATGGCAAGGGTTGCTGATTTGCCTATGCCGTGTCCAGAACGGACGGAGATTCTTTTCTTTCCTCCTTTTAAAGCTTCCTCTACTGCTAATAAAATATCATGCTGTTGCCAAGTTAGATGCTTTCCCTTGATGTATTTTGAATTGTCTCTTTCGGGAATTAATCCCCACATACACTCCACGAAGAACAGTGGAGACTTCTGCATTTTCTTATAGATTTCTACGTCTTGTTGATTCATTACTCCTTTGATTTTGAGAATAAATCAGTGAGCGAAATTGTTCCTTTTATTTCTTTCTTTTCTGGAGCATAAGAGCCTTTAAGTTTGTATGCCATATCAAGACCCTTACTAACTGCTTGAGTGTCAAGCTCCTCATATTCAGATTCTAAATCACCTTTTACATAATGCCTTACTTTCTTTGGTGTAGTTAAAAGCTCTTTGTGTTTTTCAGCTAAAAGCTCGTCAGGTAAATATTCATCCATTAATTGTTGAAAACCTTTACTTTCAGTTAATCTTTGAGGTGTTTCAGAGGTACTTTTAGAATAGCCAGCCTCTCTCATGGCTTCACCAATAGGTTTTCCGATATTTTCCGACAGTATCTTTACTGCTTCTTTTTGTTTATTGGTTGGCATTAAATATGTACTTTAGCTTTTGACTTGAAACCTACTTCATTAAAATCAATGTTGTTTTGCAGCCATTGTTCATTAATCCAGCACTCATCAGCTGTTATCTTCTTTTCTTTCTTCAGGGCTTCTTCTATACTTTCAGCCATTACGTATTTTCTGATGATGTATTGTTTTTTCATCTTGCTACACCCACCAAGACAATGATTAGTAAAACAAATATTATTGCAAATGCTTGAGGTGGTAGGTCTTGATTAATGAAATCAGTTATTATGTCTTTGAAAATGAAATAACCTATGACCAGTAATATTATTGCAACTATTAGCGGAAGCCAAAATCTTGAAATGATATAAAATATTCCTAAATCTTTTGCATTCTAGTCAATAAAATCAAATTCTTGTTTGCCGTCCATTGGTGTTATTTGAGGCTTATATAAGCTATATAATATAATGTGGATAACTAACCCATTGAAATACTTGACAACTTTTGCTGTAGGGTGTATAATAAGGTTGTAATCATTTAATTGGCGTTTCGGGTGAACCCAGCCAATATATGCGTAAAATAGATGTTGTCCGTGAGTACGTGTATAAGTTAATTCTTGCAGTCCTTATAGTAGTTTTAATATTTGATGTTTTATGCGGTAAAAGGGTAGTGGAAATCTCTATTAATCCTAGCGTTGCAATGGCGAGCCTCGATAGTGAGGAAGCTGGGGCATCTAGTGAGGGAGTGTCGGGGGAAAATAATCAGCCAGTGGTTGATTTGAAGCCTAGTGCTTCTTCCCCTGATATAGAGATGTTAATTCGTGAGGCGTTTCCTGAAGAACCCGATAAGGCTGTTAAAATTGCTCGTTGCGAAAGTCAGCTCTCTGCTGATAGGATTGGGGATAACCATTTGACATTTCAACATAATGGCGAAATGCTCGGGCATTCTATTGGATTATTTCAAATTAGAACAGGAGGAAACGAAGGGGGAAAGGTGTGGAGTCGTCCAGCCAAACTTGGAATATCCGTTGAACAGTTCGTCAGTGATATGCTCGACCCCCATAAAAATATCAGTTACGCAAGGGATATATACGATAGAGTAGGTTGGTCAGCCTGGACTTGCGCTGCGCTAATACGATAAAACACGTGATTCAATCACGCTTGACTAATGTCTTAGAAATACATTTGCTTTTGTATTCAAGATATTTGGTATTAGTAATAGCAGTATAGCACAAATAAATAATATGTCAAATTGTTAATAACTTAAAGGGAGGACATGCCATGATAGGTAGCCCTCCCTTTGGTGTTAGTCGAACATGTGGAATCCCATGTGGTTTTCCGCCATCTGGATTGCGAATGTCTTCACAAGCTCATCTCGTATGTTCCGCTGACAATTGTGAAAGCGACACATTATTTTAGTTTTTTAATAGAAGATGTAGGGCTCGTAGCTGGAGCTGTACGCTGTGCCATTGAGGAAGTAGACGCTCCACGCAGCGCTGGCACTGTCCTCGGCGCTTGAACAATTGTCTTCATCGGCTTGCAACAACTCAATTCGTGTAGGCATTCTCCACCCGTCTCCTTGTTGTTTGCACAATTCTTTTGCTTCTTTCCATGTTAACTCTTTTTCGCTGACATTGTCCCATTCTAACGTTTTAGCTGGGATTTTTTGTATTATGGATTCTTTCATTTTATAAAAATTAAATAATTAGTTTAATTAGTAGACTGATATGCTTTTTGAGCGAAATTCTTTTTTTGTTTTCCCCCAATCTTACGCATATTATTTTATGATTAAATTTTCATTAGTCTCTAGGTGAGCACCTTCGACCTCGATGCCCTTCTTGATTGCTTCTTTGATAGCCGTTTTATCGGCTGAAACAGTAGTTTTTTCCGAAACAAACTCTTTCGGTAATTTGCTAATGTCATCAATCACGATGGTGTCAGATTTCCTGAAATTTATTTTAGCTACTTCTGATTCAAACTTATCTTTGCCCATTTTCTTCAAACAATAGGCGAGATACGCTTTTAATCTCTTGTTTCTGTTTTCGTATAACTTCCTTAGTTTTTCCAGCCTCTCCTCCTCATTTCTTATCGCCTCAACAGTCAGTTCGGTTGTTCTGCGGAAACGGACGATGTTATTGATTTTATCCGCCACCTGCATCTGAACACTATCAAGATATTCTAGCAACGATGTGTCATCGTCACTCATCTCCTCAATTTTCTCAAGAGCGTTTGAAAGCTCGTAAAGAATTACCGGCCATTCTGTTAATTATTGTTTGTATAAATTCTAGATGTTTAATTTTATTCATAAAAATTTCACTTTTCTAATAAAAATAAATATTCCTTATGCGGTTCTTCTTTCTCTTTAACCCATTCGTTTGTCCAACGCATAGAACTCATTACATTTTTCTTATAGTTGATTTTTTGAATTTCTATTATTTTAGAATTTTCTGAAAAAACATTAATAAGATCATTAAATGGTACTCTGCCGCCAGAACTATACGAAAATATAATAAATTTGGAATGTGTTTCTTTAATTAATTTTTCTATTGCTTTAAGAGCAATAAATTTCCCATCTTTGTCTTTTCTAAAATCTTCAAATGGCGAATAACTAATTTTATCTGAACTGTCAACCCTTCGGTTTGTCGTGCCAAATAATTCTGGCTTGTCATTTTTTATAATGGTTGTCCATATGTGATAATAGGCCTGATATCTTACTCTTGAAGGGGGCATTTTATCATTACACGAACCATAGGGGGGATCGTAATATGTTAAATCTACTTCTATGTTCGGAACTAAATTAAAAATGTCTTCTTGATAAACTTCGTGATTTTGATCGCTCATAATGAACTTTGGAACCTCTAACTTCATAGTCTTATATGACCTGGGTGCCCATTCTTTCAAATATGATGCATAATGCCCAACAGTACTTTCTACTTTATCAAGAGCTAATATTAAGCTTGTAAGCAAAACTGATTTTTCTATTTCGTCTTTCGCTATATTTTCTATCTCCTCTCTTATAGCGTCTAATTTCATTGTATTATGAATTTGCCATGGTCTTTTTGGTCCTTTCTTTTTAGGATCTCCTCCATAATGTTCTGAGAACCATCCATATTTTCCAGGTATTTTGTTAAGATGATCAATGATTTTCTGATAATATTCTTTTGGCTTTTTGTTCAGTAAATAACACTGAGCAAATATTTTTGACCAAATAGCGAAATCATTAGCAATAACCTTATACCCTAATTTTGCAAATGCTTGTGAAACCCTAGTAGTGCCAGAAAATCCATCCAGTACTATTTTTGGTTTTAATTTATAAGCGAGCCTCAAAATATGAGGGATTATTTTATCCTTTGAACCGGCATATTTTATACCTTCGGTTTCTATCTCCTCAAAAGTTATTTCATTAAATAAATTTTTTGTTAGTATAATATTTTGCATAATTTAACTTTGTTCACCTTGTTTTAATTTCTCAATATCTTTTTGAAGAGTAATAATAGCCTCCCGATGCCCACTCTGAGAAGATACCAAAGCATATCTAAAGAGTTTGACTAATACCTCATTATCGGAATAATCTATCCAACCACCGGTTAAACTATTAAAATATTGTTCACCGTGTTGCGTGTGGGTCCAAAATCCTCTCTGGAGAGCATTTGCATCCTTCCCACCATATCTAACCTCACAAATATATTCATCTTTTGAATTATAAAATCTAAAAACTGGATATTTTCTGCCTTTTCCCTCTGGTTCCAATTTTATTATTTCTGCCTCTCGTCTCGCTTTATCTAAATCAAAAACCATGATATTACATCTTTTATTTCTCTCATCATAAATTAAAGGAAGAACATTGAGATAATTAAGACTTAAAAATTCCTTGCTATCTAAAATCTGCAAAATTTTATCATTTCCTTTTATTACTTTTCTTTGGCCAAAAATTTTTTGTAAGGCAGGGAACATCTTAAATTCTTTATCTGTTGACAATTGAAGCGGGCCATGGCCATACGCCTTTATACTTATCAAAAACTCTTCTTTACTAATCTCATTAATTACTTTTATGTCTTCTTCAAATTCTTTTGCTCGAAATTTTTGTTTGCCAATATGTTCTGAAAAGATTAAGTTCACTCATATTGATTTATTTTATTGATTATAGACCGTCTCCGAAGTCATCAAATCTATTGTATCCTGCGTCCAATTCGTCCAACAGGACATATCTCTTTTTGGGGGCGAGGTATTTCCACACTCGTCCCTTATCATCAAGAGCATACACACAATGAGACCTGAACTTCGCTTTATGCTTCTCGCTCCAGTAGTCATACTCACCAGTAGCGATATTCACGAATATAGGTTCTGGCATATTTTTGTTTTTTAATAATTACTTCCCATCCTCTTAAAACTTGTCTATATAATCGTTTTTTTTCATCTGTTCTTTGAAATCAGCAATTTCCTTTTCGTTTTGCCATTTTTCTTTATGTGGGAAAATTCCTCTTATCTCGAGCAATGCCTGTTCAATTTTTAATTCTATCAGTTTATCAATCATTTCTATTTCTTCATTTTTCATATATTTTTATTCTCCATCCTTCTCAATTAGAAGAAAGGAGGGGTTATTTTAAATTCTTTCAATCATTCCTTTATTAAAACTACTCTCTTTATATTTCCTCTCTTCTACAAATTCTAATTCTATGGCGATATTTGTATCTGGAGAGAATAATGAATTTTTAGGAAAATTGACCAATGAAGCTGAATCAGTTTCTATAATTTCTTCTCCGATTTTGTTCATATTCCCGTCATCACAGATGTATTTTTTTACTTTTATTGCGTACCTTGTTATTTCTTTTTCCATATAGTTTATTTATTATTTAATTACTTCCCATCCTTTAATTGAGAGGTTAGATTAGTGGTTTTTGTCTTAATCTTTGTTCAGCGATTTTGCAATATGCTTCTGATAAATCAATCCCGATAAAGTTTCTTCCGAGTTTTTGAGCTACAAAGGTTGTCGTTCCGCTTCCGTTAAATGGGTCTAAAACAATTTGTCCTTCTTTGGTTGCACGTGAAATAATCCACTCTGCCCAGCTAATTGGCTTGGGGCAAGGATGTCCATAGTTTCCCATTTTTTCATTATTCACTACTGAAAAATAATCGTGCATTGTATTTGTATTTTTCCCATAAACAATATGAGGCTCCCAGTCGTTAAATCCAATGTATGAAGCGTGTCCAGGACTCCCCTTGTGCCAGCAAATCAACCAGTCGGGCTTGTGATTTTTATAAAACCAGTCCAGCCTTTTAATCTGACAGCTTGGAAAAATAACCATCTTGGCTATTCTTCGCATTTCAGGAATAATCTTGTCCATCATTTCAAACCACCTTTCTTCAGTATCATCATAAACATCATATTTCAAATTAACTCCGTATGGGGGGTCGGTTAGAATAAGGTCAATGCTTTTATCGGGAATTTTCCGCATCACATCCAAACAATCTCCACAGATTATTTTATTTTTGTATTCTTCAATCACCCCTTTGTTTTTTAATAATTATCTCAATCCTTTAATTGAGAGGTTAGATTAGCGGTTTTTGTTTAAGTCTTTTTTCAGCGATTTTGCAGTATTCAGGGCTTATTTCTATTCCGATAAAATTTCTGTTGTTCGCCTGTGCCATTTTACAAGTTGTTCCGCTTCCCATAAATGGGTCTAGCACCACGTCTCCCGGATTGCTCCAGCTTGCAATGTGGTCCGCGGCCAGCTGTTCTGGAAATACTGCCGGGTGTTTGAAGATAAACTTATCGCTCGAAGAGTTTCCTTGCCCGCCGGGTATATACCTCCATATGTTGTACCTCCTCCCATACTCTCGGAAGGGTTTGGTTTGCCGAAGTGAGAAACTGCCGTCTACCTCTCGTACTTTTTTAGTCTTGCCCCACCGTTCAAACCTGTTTTTTCGATCGCAGATTAAGTTGTAGGTTTTCGGTCTCCCCTTGGAAAAAACAAACATATACTCGAAGCATTGTAGGTATCTGTTCGGGTTGGGTAGTGAGCATCCTGCCTTTTCGTATATCATCGTGTCGTGCAGATTAAAACCAATCTCTTTAAAATAAAGTGCTTGTTTAAAAGATGTTCCTGTTTCACTTCCATTTATAGTAGCATCTCCTACTACCCAAACAACGACACCGCCTTGTTTTGTAACCCGATACAGTTCTTTGGCAATACCTTCAAAGTTAAAAGTATAACCGTTGTAGGTTCGGAGATTATCGTATGGCGGAGAGGTAACAGTTAAATCAATACAGCCATCTTCAAAGGTTTTTAACACTTCTAAACAATCACCTTGTATTATTTTATTTTTCATATCATCTTATTTATCTCCTCTCTTAATGCTTGTAGGGTGGTGAGCTAATCTCTTTTTAATAATCTCTACATACTCTGGTTCTTTTTCTATGAGGATGTAGTTTCGGTTTAGGTTTTTACAAGCTACACCTGTTGTTCCACTACCTGCAAATGGGTCTAATATAATATCTCCTTCTTTTACACTTCCTTTTTTAAGAATTTCTTGCCATACACCGATTGGCTTTGGACAAGCGTGTGCATTTTTTTCACTTCTTTCGTTACTCACGATAATATCTGGTCTTGCTCCCATTCTGTTAGCACGATACGGGTTTTTTCCGTAAGCAAGTATTGGTTGCCAGCAAGTAAAGCCCCATTTATTTTGACCTGCTCCTGCCGTCATCACCCAAGCTAATGTCCAGTCTGGTTTTGGATATAAATGTTGATTTCCGTTACCGCAAGTTATCAAAACAACTTTCCCAATTCTCAACACTTCTGGCATAAATCCATCTATAAGTTTCTTGAGATTTTCTTGCGTATCTTCATACCCGACATAATTATAATTGACACCATATGGGGGGTCGGTCAACACCAAATCCACACTCTTATCAGGTATATCTTTCATTACTTCAATGCAATCTCCACATATTACTTTATTCAGATAGTCTTTCATCATATAGAGGTTAAAATAATAAATTATAATGTAATATCACTTTTTACTTCATTTCCCCATGAGTCCCAGCCGTCTACTTTTTCTCTGGCGAATAATTCAATTTATTTAAAATTAAATAATTAGCATAATTTCCTTATTTGTGGGGAGGTTTTATCCCCACTTAAAGGAAACTAACAGCTCCTGCTCCCGCTCCAGCTCCTGCTCCCGCTCCTGCTCCCGATCCTGCTCCAGCTCCAGCTCCCGATCCTGCTCCAGCTCCAGCTCCCGATCCCGCTCCAGCTCCAGCTCCCGCTCCCGCTCCAGCTCCAGCTCCAGCTCCCGCTCCTGCTCCAGCTCCTGCTCCCGCTCCCGATCCTGCTATCAGCCCAAAATTTAAAAAATTGATTCATATTACCAATTCATCTTGTAAAACGCTTCAATACTTCCACGCATTACGAAGACATTATTAGGCAATGCTTGTCTGTCACTTGGAGATGAATTTGAATAATCTCCCGTTTCAAAAACTACTCCTGCTTTTGTTAATTCAATGTAGTCTGAATTAACTGATTTTACCTTTCCGTGGTAAATATACCTTGCACATTGGAAACAATATGTTTTCCCCACTAAATCATCAAGGTTTTTTATTTCCTTGGTTTCTTCTGCAGTGAGTTGAGACTTTATTTTTTCATAGGTCTCGTCGCTAACCTCTAGTGTTTTTGTCATATTATTAAAATTAAATAATTAGCATAATGCACCTGCGATACTTATTGAATTACGGTCTTTCATAAAATTTAATGCTTTAATGCATAACAATTATCTCCTTCTGCGTCTTGAACGTCTTGCCAATATTGTTCTTCACATCTGACGCAGTATGATTTTTCTCGCAATTTATCATATCTCCAATCTCCAGTGCTTCCTTCTTCTCCGCAGTTATTACATATTCCATTTTTTTCTTCAAAAATTCCACTCATATAGTTATTTAATTTAAAGAGTTAAATATATTTATATTCTTTTAATTAACTAAATTTCATACGCATAAGTATTCCCATTTTCATCACATTTATAACTTGTGTGATGATTGTACCATTTTTTATTTGGGCACTTAAACTCCCAGTGATTATACGGATATCCAGTTGACATATAATAATATAATGCTATGGGTTTTCTATGTAATTCTTGTCCACAAATACTGCAATACACTACTGGTAAAACTGTTCCCTTAAATGCAATTTTTATCTTTTCCATAGTTATTTAATTTAAAGAGTTATTATGTGCTAATTTCTGGAGGCGTGTTTTATAGCTATGGCTACCGGCTACCAGCTAGGACATGTCGTCCGACAATCCTATGAGAAATTACCTCACGACCGCTAAAGGACTTCCAACCTATGTATCTTAGGAAAAGGTGGCTAGTTCTTTTCCGCAGTAGCAATTTTTACGCTACCCTCAACGCTTCCAGAAAATAACATACAAA
>Ga0255347_1002853_pt1 | contig 23574 bp, 19 predicted proteins | sample wastewater_treat_2_FD_192479 | JGI IMG/M metagenome (GOLD analysis project Ga0255347, IMG submission 192479) | Wastewater microbial communities from Lulu Island WWTP, Vancouver, Canada - plant24 | ecosystem: Engineered > WWTP > Wastewater > Unclassified | place: Canada: Vancouver, British...
AGCCCCAGGCGTCCTCGTGGTCCGGTCGAACGTTGACGAGCACGGAACACACCGGGTCGAGCCATCGGAAGGCCAGCCCCTGCAGCTCGGGCGCGACCGCGCTGTTCTCCATCACCACCGCGTCAATCTCCCCCCGCAGGGTCGACAGCCACCAACGCATCTCCCCTACGCTCGCCGGGCCCGAGCGCATCAGCACGACCTCTTTGAGCGGTGCGTATGCGGCGTCGCCCTGGCGAAGCTCTCGCGGCGCCACCCCGGTTATCCTGCCCCTTGCCTCGAGCCCGAGGCGAGCCAGGGACGCGGTCAGCAGGCGCACCACGGAGCTCTTTCCCCGGCTACCGGTCACGAGCAATCGTATCGGGATCGCCCTCGGATTCACGGGTCGATCTTTCTCCCTCGCGCGGAGCGCCTCACTCCGAGCACTTCTTTGCAGAGGCGGAGGCCTCGAGCCCGCCTAGCGTCCGCATGAACTCGTCCATGGGCGCGAACGAGCTCTGCGTACCCCGCTTCATGGTGGAAATCGCCGCGTACCGGTTGGCCATCCTCATCGCCTCCCCGACGTCCCCAGTCCGCAGGTAGTAGAAGGCAAAGCCGCCGATGAAGGCGTCCCCGGCGCCGGTGGTGTCGACGGGGCTGACCGGCAGCGGATCGGCCAGGAGATGCCCTCGTTCGTCCACGTACAGGGATCCCTTCTCGCCCAGTGTAACGATCACCCGCCGAACTCCGCCCTCGACCAGGCGACGGGCGGCCGCCAGGGCGTCGTCCGGGCCGGCCGCAGGCATGCCGGTGATGATCTCGAGCTCCGTCTCGTTGGGAGCGAGGAAGTCGACCATGCGCAGGTACTCGGCCTCCAGCCTCATTCCGGGGGCGGGGTTCAGCAGGACCGGAACGCCTTCTCCGACGGCCAGCCTGATGGCGGCGTACACGGTCTCGACCGGTATCTCAAGCTGCAGAAGCATCATGCCGCACCCGCGCAGCGACCGGGCCGCATTCTCGACGTCGGCGGGCAAGAGCCGCCCGTTCGCCCCCTTCACGATCATTATGCAGTTGTTCCCGTCGTCGTCGACGCTTATCGCAGCCACCCCGGTGGGGCAGCCCTCCACGACCTTAACGTGGATCGCGTCCACGCCGTTCTCCTCGAAATTGCGCCTCATCTCCGCGCCGAACATGTCGTCGCCGATCCTCGCGACCATGACCACCTCGGCCCCAAGGCGCGCCGCCGCGATCGCCTGGTTCGCCCCCTTGCCCCCGTACCCGGTGAAGAAGTCCCTGGCCTCGAGTGTCTCGCCGATCCTGGGCATTCGCGGCGTCATGGTGACCAGGTCCATGTTCGCGCTGCCTACGACGGCTATTCTCGGTCTTTCATTCACAATCCATCCCCTGCCTTTTTTAAAAAAGAGGCGGGACCGGGATCCCGGCTCCGCCTCAAGTATATAACAGTGCGACCCTTGGTGAAACCGCCCTCGCCGGCTAGAAGCCCACAGGCACCCCCAGGCGCCTGCTGTCGGCGCCCCCGTTGATCCTCCTGCTGCTGTGCTTCGGCACTGAGTAGTCGAACATGATGCCCTGCGCGGTCCCAAAGTAGCCGTCTCGGTCGCGCTCGACCACGTCGTGTCCCATGAGCCTGAGGAAGAGCGCAGTCTGCGGGCTGATGCCGCCCTCGACCAGCAGCTGTCCGGCCTTGCCGCCGCCGGCGGAGTTGAAGATGCGCGGCTGCTCGATCGCCTCGTCCATCGTCATCCCGAAGTCCACGACGTTCATGATTATCTGGCTCAGCGCGGTGATGATGCGCATCGCTCCCGCCGAACCCAGGGTCATGAACGGCCTGCCCTCGGGGTCTATCACTATCGTGGGCGACATCGACGAGAGCGGGCGCTTGCCCGGCTCCGGCGCGTTGACGCTGGAAGGATCTTGCGAGAAGTCGTCCATCTCGTTGTTGAGCACGAAACCGTATTCGGGAACGACGACCCCCGAGCCGAAGAAGAAGTTCACCGTGTTCGTGGAGGCCACGATGTTCCCCTCCGCGTCCACGACGGAGAAGGAGCTGGTGGAGACGTGCCTGTTTCCGTCGTGCCCGAGGTAGGCGGTCTTCCTGCCGCCGTCGAACTGCCACGGGTCGCCCGGAAGGACCTCGTTTGCGGACTCGAAGCGGGAGATCTTCTCTGCCTGCAGCCTGGCATACTCCTTGCTCGCCAGCCCGGCCAGGGGCACGTCTACGAAGGCAGTGTCGGCCATGTAGCGCTGGCGGTCGGCGAAGACCATCTTCATGGCCTCGGCCAGGTAATGAAGGTACTCTGGAGAGTTGTGTCTCCACTTGTACACTGGAAAGTTCTCCATTATGTTGAGAAGCTGCACTATGTGGGTTCCTCCGCTCGATGCCGGGGGAGTGGAGTAGATGGAGTAGCCGCGGTATGTCCCCTTCACCGGCTGACGGATGACCATGTGATAGTCCTTGAGGTCCTTCATCGACATGTCCCCGCCCGCGGCGTTGACTGCGGCCACCACCGCCTCGCCGATCGGGCCGCGGTAGAAGGCCGAGGGCCCCTGCTCCGCTAGAAGCCTGAAGGTCTTAGCGAGCTGAGGCTGCTTCAGTATCGTCCCCGCCTCCGCCGGAAGTCCTCCCGGCAGGAAGGCGCACTCCGGGCTGTACTTGGACAGCTTGTCGAACTCGTCCCTGATTATCCCGTTCTGCATCGGATGGACCTCGAAGCCCTCCTCCGCCAAGCGAATGGCCGGCTCCGCGACCTCCGCGAAGCTCATGGTGCCGTACTTCTCAAGCATCGTGAAGATCCCCATGACGATCCCCGGGACTCCGACCGCCTTGCCCCCCACCACCGACTCCTGAGCCTTCTTGGACTCCTCGGAGGCGTACATGTCCTTGGTCGCGGACAGAGGGGCTATCTCCCTGTAGTCCAGTTCCACGACCTCGCCGGTCTTCGCGAAACGGATCGTGCTGAAGCCGCCTCCGCCGATTCCGGACGCGTTCGACTCGACCACGTTGAGGGCGAGCAGGGTGGCCACAGCCGCGTCTATCGCGTTGCCGCCCCTCTGCATTATCTCGACCCCTGCCTTCGAAGCCAGCTCATGGGCCGACGAGACCATCCCCCGGTTCGCAAACACGTCGTACACATTCAACTCCGCCGCGCATGCGCCCGTCGCCAGCAGCGCCACGCCAATGACAACCGCCACAAATTTTCTCACTTTGCAACACCTCCTGTATTATTTTGAACCGCTTCTACATCTTCAGGGGGTTGAGGAACGCCCCCACGCCCTTCTCCTGCAGCTCGTCGAAGGTCGGTATTCCCTCGAGCCGAACTCCCCTGTCCGGGAACAGGAGCTCGAGGTTCTCCAAAAACGCCATTATCGAGGCGGTGTGCCTGCCGACCCTGTACTCTATCCTCTGGTCCCCGTCGTAGGGGATGTACAGCCGGCCCAGCGCCGCCGCCTTCACGTAGGCTTTGTCCTCCCCGGTGAGGGCGAGCCTCTCGTCCGTCCTGCCCCGCAGTCGTCCCTGGACGGGGTTCCCTGCCTCCATCAGCACCGGCATCGTGTCCGTGTAGTCCCCCCACTCCCTGTGGGTGAGCCCCCGCAGGTTCTTGGGGGACGGTTCGAGTCTCATGGGTATCCCGGCCATCTCGAGGTCCATGGTCGTCATCGCCGCCAGCTCCATGCTCCTCTCGTGCGCCACGATGGCGTTAACCACCGGGTACTCGGGCGAGGCCTCGTGCAGGTCGATGGACAGGTCCACTCTCTCTCGCTTTATCAGCTCGGTGATGGCGTAGGCCGCCTGCTCCGTCACCGAGCCGTCGGGTATCCCGGGGTAGCAGCGGTTGATGTTCCCTCGTTCCTTGCCTGGGAGCTGCTGCCCGGAGGCGGGGTGAATGTAGATGTCCGGCGCGGGCCACTCGTAGATCGGGTTGGTAAGGCGCGAGCCGTAGCGAAAGACCCTCCTCCCGCCGTCCTCCGTAGCGAAGGATATGCTCTGGGGGTGGGCCTCCTGCGGCGAGTTGTGGGTGAAGCCGAGCAGGTTGGCCTGGGGGATGACGATCAGCCTTCCCCTGTCCACCCTGGCCCGCTCCAGAAAGAGGGTCGCCGTCACCATCGAGGCGGGCTCCGTCGGGTGGGTCCCTCCAAGGATCAGGACCGTGCCGCCGGGAGCTTCACCATCCTGGATGTACACAGGCGTGTCGGCGGGCGACCCGGACAGGCCGTCGAACCAGTCGCTGAGCATCTTCTTCTCGAAACCGGGCGCGGGGACGAACAGGTCGTCATTCCACATCGCCATGAACGAGGCGCCGGCGATCGCGGCCAGTCCGGCCGCCGCCAGCAACAGTACTATCGCCGTGAAGGGCGTTCCCTTTATCCTCATAGACACCGCCCCCTACTTTATCATGAGCAGGCGCAGCAGCAGGGGGACGACCACCAGGGCCGCGGTCGCCTGTCTCCAGAAGTCCCTCTCCCTGAACTGGCAGCGCACCGTCAGGAGGAGGATGAACAGGACTATTGCGCGATATAAAAGGGTCATGTCTCCCACTCCTCAGGGCAGCAAGCCCATAATCTCGTTGGCGTAGGCGATCACGAAGATCCCCCAGGCCGCGGTCGCCACCCCGTGAAGGGAGCATACCCTGAGAACCTTGAAGTAGTTCTCCTCCCCGACCACCTGGGCCGCGAATATCCCCGCCAGCGCGGTGGGGGGCATGAGGTCGCCCAGGCCCGCTATGAGGCTGAGAGCCGAGCCCACCATTATTTCGTTCCTGCCGAGCAGGGCCAGCAGGAACGGGACACCTAGCACCGACGCCGCGCCGAAGGCCGACACTGCGCCGAACAGCGGTATCGAAGTGGCTATCCCAAGGTACATCAGCCAGGCGGGCAGAGCCAGCACCGAGACCACAAGGAAGCCCTGCACGCCAATCAGGGTCATGATCTGTATGAACATGCCCACACCCATCAGGATGCCCAGAACCGGTATGGCATCGCTCAGCGCCTCCGTCGAGGAGTCCAGGAAGTCGAACCTCCTGCCCCCCGACACGAGGGCCGACAGCGACGCCAACAGGAATATCACCGGCATTCCGAGGGCCGGCCACACCGAGGGCAGCAGCTGTTCGCCCGTCATGAGCACCGCCATGAGCAGCACGGGCAGCATAAGGCGGACGGAGAGAGGCGTCGCCTCCATCCTCCGCAACTCCTCCTCGAGCTCCTCCTCGTCTCCGGCGCGCCTCTTTAGGGAAGGGTAGACCAGCACCAGGGCGGTGAAGACCGCGAGGGGCACAGTGCAGACCAGAAGCGGCAGGGCGAACCCGACGTAGGGCATGTCTATCCCTCCGCCTATTATCATCGCAGGGATGTTAACCGGAGGGGCTATCATCCCGTAGATAGCGCCCATCGCAATGACCGCCGCAGTCCTGATCCTGTCGACGCCGAGCTTCATCAGCACGGGGGCCACAAGCGCGCCGGTGGTCAGGACGGCCGCGGTGGACGACCCGGTTATCATCCCCGGGGCCATGATTATGAAGATCAGCCCCAGGCTCAGCATCAGGGGCGCCCGGCGAAACTTTCGTATGACCCACGCGGCGAGACTCTCGAGAAGCCCCGACCTCTGGACGGACTTCATGAAGATCATGGCGGTCGCTATGATGAGTATGGTGTCTAGGTAGCCGAACATCCCCTCGACGATGTGGCGCACTGGAAACCATTCGCCCCCGACCAGGGCGCCGAGGACGGCGGCGGCGGACAGGGCGACCGCGATCGGCAGCTTCAGCGCGAAGGCGCCGAAGACGAAGCCGCCCACCATGACAATCGTGTAAAAACCCTCAGGCCAGAACCAGTCCATCGTCCGCCCCCCGCTACTTGGCGGAGACCCCCCACCCCGACAGCACGGACTTGAGCGGCTCGGCCGTCCCGCTCACGTTGGGCGCGGTCAGAGGCTTGAGCCCCTTCCCGCCGGCCAGCCTGTCGAACAGGCCGTCTTCGTTGCCTCCGTCCACCACTATCAGGGCGTCGGCGTAGGGGACCGCCACCTCTATGAAGGCGTCCGACAGGGCGCCGCGCCTCCCCTCGCCGCCCACGTGCATGACCAGAATCTTCATGCCGGAGCTCTTTGCCGCGTCGAGCAGCCCCTTCACCCTGTCTATCTCCTGCTCCTTGTCGATCCCGGCGGCTCCGAGCCCCTTGGAGCTGCCTCCGACCACCGCCACGAGCATCTTCCCGCCACCCAGGCCGTCCGCCTTTAGCAGGGGCTGGTTCTCGGCGTCTATGCCCATCTTTCTAAGGACCACGCGTATCATGGTCGCGTCTGGGCTCTGCCCCACGGAGGTCAGCAGCAACTCGCCGGCCTCGGCCGCGCGGGTACCCGGCAGACTCGGGCAGGCTAGCATGGCAAGCGCCAGCACAGCCGCCAACAGCGCACTCTTCTTCATCGGTCACCCTCCAATTCAAGAAATTTGATTCCATCACTTGTTTACAAGGATACCCTCTTCGCTCCTCCTGTCCATATTTCTTTTCATACTTTTCAAAAGAAGAGGGCTCGGGTGCCGACCGACTGGAAATGTTATAATTTGCAAAGACAGTTACGAAAGTGGAGGGGGTCGGCATGAACATCGGACGCATGAGCATCGAAGGTATGCTAAGGTACTACAGGAGGGTTTTCGTCCTGGCACTGGTGGCCTTCATGGCGGTCGTCTCGGTCTTCGGATACGTTCAGGCATCGCGGGTAACGGAGCGCGACCTGTCGCGCGCGCTTGAGATGCAGTCGACGGCGCTTGAGCGATGGTTCTCGATCAACTTGAACTTCGTCCGGTCGATAGCCAACCTCCCCTCGGTGCAGGCACTCCAGTACGAGGCAATTTTCGCCGATTTTCACAGGATCGCCGGTACAAACATCAACTTCCGCTCGATATCCTACGTCGACAGAGACGGCAACCCGGTGGTGCAGAGCGACTCGGGGGTGATACTCTCGCCCGGCGTCAACGTCTCCGACCGGGACTACTTTCGCGAGGCGGCCGCCGGCAGGCCGTACATCACCGACGTGCTGACCGGCAGACTGCTCGGCAAACCCATCGTGGTCTTCTCCGCCCCTCTTTCGGAGGGCGGCCGGTTTCGCGGCCTGGTGGCCGGGGCGGTGCTGTTCGACACCATTCTGCACACCATCATGTCGACCAAGTTCAGCCAGACGGGGCGATTTCTGCTGCTGGACCTGTCGGGAAAACCGATCAAGTTGCAGGACGGAACGACCATCCATAACGGCGACTTCGATTTAGGCCGCCTGGATGCGGAGTCGTCGGTGGTCTGCCGGGACGAGTCGGGCGCCAAGTTCCTGGTGAAGGCCAAGAAACTAGCCAGGACCAACTTCATCCTGGTGGCCAGGATGGACTACGGCGAATTTTTAACTCCGATCCTCGTGACACTGGGCTATCTGTCCACCGTCGGGATCATGCTCGGGTTCATCCTTCACCTGACGACCAGGAGGATGTTCTCCGTCGCGGAGCGCTCGCTGACCCTGCTCGCCGAGGGAGTCGCCAGCTTCGAGCACGGGAGTTTCGACGGGCTCGACACGGCCCGGCTCGACGAGGCGCCGGAGGAGTTCCGATCCCTCGGCCTGGCATTCAACACTATGGCGGAGAAGGTTCGAGTCAAGACTGAGGAGCTCGAGTTCAAGTCCTTCCACGACGAACTGACCGGCCTGTACAACAGGGCCTTCTTCGTCGACGCCATGACCCGCTTCGCGTCCGGTCGCTTCGACCCGATAACCATAGCAGTATGCGACGTGGACGGGTTGAAGCTGGTGAACGACAACCTCGGCCACGAGGCGGGCGACGAACTGCTCTCGGCCGCGGCGCGGGTGCTGGAGGGATCTGCCAGGAAGACCGACATCGTGGCCCGGATCGGCGGTGACGAGTTCGCCATGATCCTGCCCGGTTCCTCCGCCGACAGCGGGGATAATCTGCTTCAAAGGATTCGCGATAGGCTCGCCGACTACAAGGCGGATCCAGGCGCCCTGCCCCTGAGCATAGCGTGCGGCTCCGCGTGCAGCTGCGAGGAAGCGATGAACATGGGGGCTGAGGATCTGTTCAGGGTCGCGGACGACAGGATGTATGCTGCAAAGCGCTCCGGAAAGCGCGCCGCAAGGAAGGAGATTCAGGCCTTCCTGGCCTCAGGTGCCCGCCAGTCTCTCCAGGCCGGTCACGGAGCGCTGGAACCGGACCTGCCGAGTCGAGGCGATTTCGATCGAAGTGCGTTTTGCTAAGGAAGGTCTGATCAAGTTCGTTCCACTTGGCAAAAGGTTGGTCGGCGACAATGCTCCGGCGGATGAAACGGCGTTGTTCAGAGGTTCCTTGACCAAACTCTAATGCAATGTCTCCATCCTGTCGCCTCGGTCGCCGCTATTGGATCGCGCGGGTGTTGACAGGAGGCGTTCACCCGTGACATTATCGGGTAGCTGAAACTCGCTACCCTTTTATGTACCCTCAGGAGGAAGTTAGATGACTGAAACGACGAACGCCCTGGACCTCTCCTACGAGGAGTGGACAGAGGTCTGCACCAAGAGGTGGGAGCTGCCGCGCTACAGGGCGGAGCAGCTCTGCCAGTGGATCTACGGGAAAAAAGTCTTCAACGTGCACGAGATGACCAACCTGTCCAAGGAGCTCAGGGAGAGGCTTGTATACGAGCTCCTGATCCTTCCTCCCATAACCGTGCGCGAGGACGAGTCGAAGGACGGGACCAGGAAGTTCCTCTTCCAGCTCTACGACGGCGAGCAAATAGAGTCCGTCCTGATCCCGCAGGGATCGCACTCGACCGCCTGCATCTCCAGCCAGGTCGGGTGTCCTCTCGCCTGCTCGTTCTGCGCCACGGGACAGTCGGGTTTCTCCAGGAACCTCTCTGCCGGCGAGATTGTCGGGCAGCTCCTGGCCATCGAGAAGCGCATGGGGCGCGACGTGGAGAACGTCGTGTACATGGGAATGGGAGAGCCCCTGCTGAACACGGCGGCGGTCCTCAAGTCCATCGAGATCCTTCATTCGCCCAAGATGCGCAACCTGGGCGCCCGGCACATCACAATATCGACCTCGGGCATCGTCCCCGGGATACTCGAGCTGGCGGAGTTTCACATACCTGTGCGCCTCTCGGTCTCCCTTCACGCGCCGAACGACATGTTGCGCGGCAAGCTCATGCCTGTCAACCGCAAGTACCCGCTGGGTCCTCTTGTCGATGCCCTCAAGGCGTACTGGCGGGCCACGGGGGAGCGCATCACGATCGAGTACGTGATGCTGCAGAAGGTCAACGACGAGCCGGAGCACGCCTACGAGACCGCCGCGCTTCTGTCCGGGATGTCGGTCTACGTCAACCTGATACCGTACAATCCGATCGCCATCATCCGTCCGGGGGACAAGGGCTACAGCCGTTCATCGGCCGGGCGCGTGAAGGAGTTCTCCTCCATCCTGTCAAAGCTGGGGATAGAGAACGAGATTCGCCGCGAACGGGGCAGGGACATAGACGCTGCGTGCGGACAGCTGCGCGCCAGGAGTTCGGCCGGGGAAGGCGGGAGGTAGGTTGAGAATACTGCACTGCCTGTCCTGCGCCGCGGGTCGTCGGAGAAAGTGCGCGACGCCGGACGCGTTGACTCTGCGCGACCTCCCGGACGGCGCCTTCGCACGAATAGTGTCGATAAGATCGCCAAAGAACGCAGGGGGGCTCGGGGCTTGCTGCACGGAGCGGCTCGAGGCGCTTGGCCTGCGCGTCGGCAAGATCGTGGGCAAGATCTCCGGGATGCCCTTTCACGGCCCTGTGACCCTGGTCCTCGACGGCAGGCAGATCGCCGTCGGATGGAATATTTCGTCCAACGTCCTGGTCGTCCCGGTAAGGGACAAGGAGGCGCACGATGGAAGCGGCGCAGGACGGGGTTAAAAGGCTGCTTCTGGTTGGCAACCCCAACGTCGGCAAGAGCGCCCTGTTCACTCGCATAACCGGGGTGCACGCGGTCTCGTCGAACTACCCTGGCACGACGGTCGGCTTCCTGGAGGGGTGGCTGAGGCGGGGCGGAGAGGTCTGGCGGGTGATCGACGTACCCGGTGCCTACACCCTCTCCCCTACCAACGAGGCCGAGGAGGTAGCGGAGAGGATGGTCGACGAGGGCGCGGACGCCGTGATCCTGGTGCTCGACGCCACCGCCCTCGAGCGGAACCTGTTCCTGGCCCTGCAGGTGATGGAGCGCGGACTTCCGGTGGTAGTGGCCCTGAACATGGTCGACGAGGCGCGCCACAAGGGGATAGAGATAGACGTCGAGGAGCTTGAGAGATCCCTGGGGGTCCCGGTCGTCCCCACGGTCGCAGTGACCGGGGAGGGGATAAGCCGCCTGCTGGACAGGCTGACGGAGGCAGGGCCGGGCGGCCTTCTGCTTCCCGGTGCGAATGAGCGCAGGGTCCCCGGCAGAGACGACCGTTGGAGCGCGATAGGCGAGGTGATAGAGTCCGTCCAGAGGGTCAGCCACAGGCACCACACGCTGCTCGACAAACTCGAGGACGCCTCGGTGGACTCGTTCTGGGGGCTTCTGATAGGCCTGTTAGTGATTGTCGGAAGCTTCTCGTCCATTCGCTTCCTGGGGGAGGGGGTAATAGACCGGGTTCTCGACCCGCTGTTCGAGGCCTGGCTGCTGCCGGTCGCCGAACGGGTGTCCGATCTGTTGGGAGGGGGCGGCGCGGCACACGACATCATCGTCGGTCACCTAATAGACGGGCGCATTGACTTCGAGCAGAGTCTCGGCCTGCTCTCGACCGGGCTGTACGTCCCGCTTGCGATGGTCCTGCCCTACGTGGCGGCCTTCTACTTCGTGCTGGGCCTGCTGGAGGACTTCGGCTACCTGCCGAGGCTCGCGGTGGTGTTCGACGCCCTGCTGCACCGAATGGGACTGCACGGCTTCGCGATAGTGCCGTCGCTGCTGGGGCTTGGCTGCAACGTGCCCGGGATCCTGGCCACGAGGGTGCTCGACTCGGACAGGGAGAGGTTCATAGCCGCCACACTGATCTCGGTGGCCATACCCTGCGCGGGGCTCCAGGCCATGATCCTGGGGACGGTGGGAGACCTCGGCGCAAGGTGGGTGCTCACGGTGTACGCCACCCTCTTCGCCTCGTGGCTCATCCTGGGGCGACTGCTGCACGTCTTCCTGCCGGGGTTCAGCCCGGAGCTGATCGTGGAGATACCTCCCTACAGGATCCCGTCCTTCAAGGCCCTGGGCATGAAGCTGTGGATGAGGGTCCGCGGCTTTCTCATGGAGGCCGTGCCGCTCGTGCTCGCGGGGATCCTCGTGATCGGGCTGCTGGAGGCGGCGGGCATCACCGCGCTGCTCTCCCGCCTGCTGGCGCCCGTCTTCAGGGGGGTGCTTGGCCTTCCCCCCGAGGCGTCCGCCCCCATACTTCTTGGCATACTTAGAAAGGACGTCGCCATGGGGCTGCTGGGGGCGCTCGGCCTGTCCCCGGCCCAGCTGGTGGTCGCCACGGTGACGTTGTCGATGACCTTCCCGTGCGTAGCCACGTTCATAGTGCTCTGGAGGGAGCTAGGGGGGCGCAGGCTTGCGGCGTCCATGGGCATCATGATCGCCTCCGCGATGGCCGCTGGCGCGGCGGTCAGGCTGCTGCTCGCAATCAGGGTGTGATCGCCGCTCCTTGACTTGCGGAGCAGCAGCCCCGGTCACGCCGGGGCTGCTGCTTTCAGCACTGCCCTCAACCCCAGCAGGTAGCTGTCCGAGCCGAAACCGCAAATCTGGCCCGTCACGACCCCTGACAGCACCGAGCGGCCGCGGAACTCCTCCCTCGCGTGGATGTTGGACATGTGGACCTCGACCACCGGCGCGACCAGGATCTCGACGGCGTCCCTGATGGCTATGCTGTAGTGGGTCCAGGCACCCGCGTTGATGACGACGCCGTCCACCCGGTCCCGGTGCGCCCGGTGAATCCTCTCGCACATCTCCCCCTCGGAGTTGGTCTGAAAGCACTCGACCTCGGCCCCGAGCTCGAGCCCCAGGGCGCGAAGACGCGCGTCTATCTCCGCGAGGGTCTCGGATCCGTAGTGGTCCGGATCGCGCTCGCCGAGCATGTCGAGGTTCACCCCGTGAAGCACCAGGATCTTCTTCATCGGGTTCCGCTCCCTGGCCTCGGTCAGCTCCCCAGGTGCCCGGGGACGACCCGCAACACCCCCGCCTTCAGGATGGCGCCCTCCTCGTGCAGTGTCTCCATCCGGGACTCCATCTCGTCGACGTAATCCTCGTCCTTAATCGAGGCCAGGTTGATGAAGACGTTCATCACGGCGCTCTCGAGCCCCGCCAGCGCCGCGGAGGACGCCACTCCGAGGTCGCTTGCAGCGTTGACGTTGCTCTTCTCCGCTATTCGCGCGCACAGCCGCAGCACCTGCAGACAGCCGATGGCGATATTCGACGGCGACTCGCACGCGCCCTTGAACGCGGTCTGGATCAGCTCGCGCCTCGCTTCCCTCTCCTCCTCCGTCCCCTTGGGGGCGGCGAAGGCCTCCATCACCCTGTCGAATGCGCCCGCATCGGTATCGATAGCATCGACCAGGGTGCGCCTGAGCTCCTCGGACTCGGCGAGGACCTCTTTTACCTCGTCCTGAAACTCCTCGTAGCCCTTCTTGCCGATCGTCAGTCGACAGACCATCGACACGAGCGACGCCCCCAGCGCCCCCGACAGGGCGGCGACGCTCCCCCCTCCGGGGGCGGCCGAATCCGCGGCGAGTTCGTCGTTGAACTGGACAAGCGTCATATCCTTGAGCAGTGCCACTTCTTCTCCTCCTTATCGTCGGCCTGCGCGCGCAGGGCGGTGCACTGGCCGCTTAAGTTATATGCAATGGCATAATGGCATAACACTGTCAAAACCTAAAAGCCCTCGGCGATCCGCCGCAACCGCATGGAAACGGCAGGATGCCGACTCCTCCGTGGCCGCCAGGGTCAGTCCCCGGCCCGCTGCCCTTCGCGGGCTCTCTCAAGCTCGGCAATCTCCCTGCGAAAGGTGTCAAGCAGAACCTTCGCGAACTCTCGATCACCGGCGAGCTCCATGTACTTCGGGTAGACCCCGCTTGCGATCTCCCTGAAGGCCGCCCTCTCCTGCGGGGTCAGCTCGTAGTACTCCTGGCCCGGCCCCAGTTCGTCGACCAAGGTCTTCAGCCTGGCGGCGTTCAGCTCCATCTGAACGCGGCGTATGTATAAAGACGCCTCCGCAACCGACTCCATGAGCATGGCCCGCACGTCGTCGTCGAGGGACTTGAAGAAAGCCTCGTTGACCACGTGCTGCATGACGTAGACGTTGTGGCGCGACCCTATCAGGAAGTCCTGGACCTCCATGAAGCCCATCTCCTGGACCGTGGCGGGGGCGTTCTCCTGCCCGTCCGCCTCGCCAAGCTGAAGCGCGGTGTAAAGCTCGGTGAAGGGCATGGGCACAGGGTCGGCTCCGTACGCCCGGTAGGACTCCTCGAGCAGCAGGGAGGGCATGACCCTGATCCTGAATCCCTTGAAATCGTCGGGAGAGTGTATCGGCCTGTCTGCCGTCCAGAACATCTCCCCCTCCGCGAAGTACGAGAGTACGCGCACCCCCTTCTCCATGTACTTCTCGTTCAGCATGACGTTGAGAGCCCTGCTGTTCGCGAGCAACTCCCCGTTTACCTCCGGGTCGGCGGAGAAGAGGAAGTGCAGGCCTAGGAACTGGTTCTCCGGCACCAAGTAGCTCGATTGGCAGGGACCGGTGAGGCAGAACTCCATCGCCCCGTTCCTGACCAGCTCGAACATCTCGCTCGGAGTCCCGAGGGTGCCGAAGTAGAACACGTCCAGGCGGATTGCGTCTCCTGATTTCTCGGCCAGCAGGCGGGCCAGCTCCTTGGCGTAAAGGTCCGCCACTCCCCCCTCGACGGTCTCGCAGGCCACCCTCCACTCGCGAGCCGGCGCTCCGGAGGCGCACCATCCCGGAGCCGCCAGGGCCACCAGGAGGAGTAAGACTGCGACAGATCCTAATCTCCTCACCGCTCGTCACCCCCTTTTTACCCCGGCCCTGGGTAGGTGCGCAGGCCCGGGCCGAGGCATTCCGAAACCCTCAGCGCCTCGCGGGGAGCGACCTCTCGGCCTGCTCAAGGGTATTCTCGAGCAGCATCGCTATGGTCATCGGGCCTACGCCGCCGGGAACCGGCGTTATCCACGACGCCCTCTCCGCCGCCGGCTCGTAGTCGACGTCGCCCACGAGCCCCTCCTCCAGGCGGTTTATCCCCACGTCTACCACTATCGCGCCCTCCTTGACCATGTCGCCGGTCACGAAGCGCGGCTTCCCGACCGCGGCCACCAGGATGTCCGCGCGCCTAGCATGGGCGGCCAGGTCCTCCGTCCTGCTGTGGCAGATGGTGACGGTGGCGCTCTCGGCCAGCAGCATCAGGGCGACAGGCTTGCCCACGATGTTGCTCCTGCCTATGACCACCGCCTCTTTGCCGGAGAGGGTCAGACCGGTGCTCTTGAGCAACCTCATTATCCCCTTCGGCGTGCAGGGCTCGCTGGCTGGAAGGCCCGCCACCAGGCGGCCCATGTTCACCGGGTGGAAGCCGTCCACGTCCTTCTCGGGACGGATGGCGGCCAGCACCGTGTCCGGGTCTATCTGCCGCGGAAGGGGGAGCTGGACCAGGATCCCGTGAACGGTCCTGTCGGAGTTCAGGCGCTCTATCAGGGCCAGCAGCTCGCCCTGCGAGGTCGACTCGGGCAGACGGTGGAGAAAAGAGGCGAAGCCCGCCTCGAGGCACCCCTTCTCCTTCTGCCCGACGTAGACCTTCGAGGCCGGATCCTCTCCCACGAGGACCACCGCGAGCCCGGGCGTTACGCCGCGCTGCTTGAGCAGCGCGGTCCTCTCCTTGACATCCGCCTTTATCTCGGCGGCGAGCTTCTTCCCATCAAGAATCCTGGCTGTCATCCCGCACCTCCCTAGAACAACCCCGTGATCCGCCCGTCGGCGTCGATGTCGATGGACAGGGCCGCCGGCTTCTTCGGCAGTCCCGGCATCGTCATTATTGAGCCTGTCACTGCCACCAGGAACCCGGCCCCCGCCGACAGCCTGACCTCGCGAACGGTTATCTTGAAGCCGGAGGGGCGTCCCAGCAGCGCCGGGTCGTCTGAGAGCGAGTACTGGGTCTTGGCCATGCAGATCAACAGGTCGTCCTTGCCGAGCTCGTGCACCAGGGCCAGGTCCTTCTCGGCCTGGTCCGTGAAGACCACGCCGTCGGCGCCGTACACTCGCCGTGCTATCAGGTCCATCTTCTCCTTGGGCGAGAGGTCTTTTTCGTAGAGAAACGCGAATTTCGACGCCTTCTCGCACGCCTCGACCACCCTGTCGGCCAGGTCGAGTCCGCCCTCGCCGCCCTTCTCCCAGACCTCCGAAAGGGCCACCGGCGCTCCGAGCGCGTTGCACTTCTTCTCGATCAGGGCGAGCTCCGCCTCGGTGTCCGCCGGGAAGCGGTTGATCGCGACCACCGCCGGAAGCCCGAACATGGCCACGTTCTCGATGTGCTTCTCAAGGTTGGTCATGCCCTTCTCGAGCGCTGCAAGATCCTCCTGGCCGAGCTCGTTCTTCTTCCTGCCGCCGTGCATCTTGAGGGCGCGCACGGTTGCGACTATGACCACTGCCGACGGCTTCAGTCCCGCCATGCGGCACTTGATGTCTATGAACTTCTCCGCACCGAGGTCCGCGCCGAAGCCGGCCTCGGTCACGAAGTAGTCCGAAAGCTTTAGCCCCAAACGGGTGGCCTGTATCGAGTTGCAGCCGTGGGCGATGTTCGCGAACGGGCCCCCGTGGATGAACGCCGGGACTCCCTCGAGCGTCTGGACCAGGTTCGGCTTGATCGCGTCCTTGAGGATCACCGCGGCGGCCCCCGCCGCCCCGATCTCCCCGGCGGTGACGGCCCTGCCCTCGTAGGTGTAGCCGATCACGGCGCGGGCGATGCGAGCCTTGAGGTCCATCAGGTCGGTCGACAGGCACAGAATGGCCATCACCTCCGAGGCCACAGTGATATCGAAACCGCTCTCGCGCGGCACTCCGTTGGCCTTGCCGCCGAGGCCGATGATCACGCTGCGGAGGGCGCGGTCGTTCAGGTCCATGACTCGGCGCCAGACTATCCTCCTAGGGTCGAGGTTCAGCTCGTTGCCCTGCTGAATGTGGTTGTCGACCATGGCGGAGATCAGGTTGTGAGCCGTCGTTATCGCATGCAGGTCGCCGGTGAAGTGCAGGTTGATGTCCTCCATCGGGATCACCTGGCTGTAGCCGCCGCCCGCCGCCCCTCCCTTGACGCCGAAGCTGGGGCCCAGCGAAGGCTCGCGAATTGCCATGCTGCTCCTCTTGCCCCTCTTCGCAAGCGCCTGGGCCAGCCCGACAGTGGTGGTGGTCTTCCCCTCCCCGGCTGGAGTCGGGGTTATCGCCGTCACTAGGATCAGCTTGCCGTCAGGGTTGCCCTTCACCCTCTCCCAGGCCGACGGCTTCACCTTCGCCTTGTACCTGCCGTAGAGCTCGAGCTCGTCCTCGCCGATCCCCAACTTCTCCGCGATCTCCGTCACCGGACGAAGCTCCGCTCCCTGCGCAATCTCGATATCGCTCGGTACGTGCATTAACTTACTCTCCTCCTCGAAAACTAGGTTGCTTCACTCTTCTCGCCCTATAATAACTGCTATCGCCTCAGAAAAACTCCCCTTCCCTTCTTCCCGAGAAACCGATCCTCGGAGAAGACGATCTCCCCACGGGAGATCGTGAGCCAGGTTCTGCCGGTCAACTTCATATTCTCGTACGGGGAGAAATCCACATTCATCCTAAGCCCTCCCGCATGTACGCACCATACTTCCTCCGGGTCGAAGACCACGATGTCGGCATCGGAGCCGGGCATCAGGCACCCCTTGCGAGGAAACAGGCCATAGCGTCTGGCCGCGCGGTCCGAAGTGATCCGCGCGAGATCGCAAAGCGACAGTCTGCCGCTGCGCACACCCTCGGAGTACAGCAGCGGGAGCAGCAGCTCCACCCCGGGCAAACCGCCGGGAAGGCGGTCGAAAGCCCCTTTCCACTCCTTCTGCGTCCTGGTGAAAGGGCAGTGGTCCGTGGCGGCGAAGTCCACATCTCCAGTGGAGAGCCCCGTCCACAGCGCGGCGTTGTCTCCCGCGCCGCGAAGCGCCGGCGCGGCCGAGTACAGATGCCCCTCCGGACCGCTGTACGCGTCGGATGTGAGCAGCAGGTACTGGGGGCAGGTCTCCGCGGTGAGGTCGGCGCCCCTGTCGCGCGCGTACATGACCTCCTCCAGCCCCAGCTCGGAGCTCAGGTGCACTATGTGACACTTTGCGCCCGTCAGGGCCGAGAGCCAGCCGACCGTGTTCACCGCGGACGCCTCGCAGACGTCGGGGCGCACCCTGGCGAGGCTCTCCATGCGCCCCCATTCGTCGTTGGTCAGAAGGGCGGACATGCTCTCAATAATACTGTCGTCCTCGGCGTGGACTACGGCGACCGCGTTCATACCGGCAAGGGCCCTGAACGCCTGCAGCAGGGGGCCGTTGTCCGTCCTCCTGCCGGACGCGCCATAGGCGGTGAAGAACTTGAAACTGCCGACACCCATGGACGCTGCCTCGGCTATCTCGTCCACCCTGCCGGGGCGCCAGCCTACCACCTCTCCGTGCAGGGCATAGTCGACTACAGATGGCTTCGCGTCCTCGAGGCGCCTTTCGACATCCTCGGGGATGCTTCTGTCCGACGCCCCTACCGTGAAGTCGATGACGGTGGTCACCCCGCCGCAGGCGGCCGCCACGCTGCCGGAGTAGAAGTCGTCGCTGGACACGTAGTCGCCCACCGGCAGAGCAAAGTGCACGTGCGGATCTATAACCCCGGGCAACACTATCTTTCCCGTCGCGTCGATCACCTCGCGCCCGTCTATACCTACGCCCAGTGCGGCTATCTTCTCGCCGAGGACGGCGATGTCCGTGTACAACACGCCACCGGCGGTGGCGACCGCGCCTCCTCGTATCACAAGATCGTACATATGTTCGATCCTCCCGTCATCTGCTCCCCTCGTTTATAGACGTCGCGGGCGGAACGGACGCGCCTGGATGCCCCGCCCGGAACGCAGCGTAACGAGTATAGCACAGGAAAAGCCGCGCCCGGAACGGCCGGGCGCGGCTTCGTGATTTTTTTACCTGCCGCCCATCGTCAGGGCCATGACAGCCTTGGCGGTGTGCAGCCTGTTCTCCGCCTCGTCGTAGATCGCCGAGTGCGGCCCGTCTATGACGGAGTCCTCGACCTCGTTCACCCTGTCCGCGGGCAGAGCGTGCATGTAGAGCGAGTGTTTGTCGGTCAGGGTCATTCGCTGCTCGGTGCACTTCCAGTGCCTGTTGGCCTCGAGCGTGCTGTCTATGACCTCCTTGCTCTCGTTGGTCACCCAGTTGCCCCAGTTCTTGGGGATCACCACGTCGGCGTCGCGGTAGGCCTCCTCCTGGTCGTTCGTGATGCGGAAGGAGCCGCCGTTCTCAAGCGCGTTCTTCTTCGCCTGTTCTATGACCCAGTCGGGCATCTCGTATCCCTTCGGATAGGCGAGGGTCACGTCCATTCCGTAGCGAGGGAAGAGCAGGGCCTGGGTGAGGGGCACGGAGATCGGCTTTTTGTGGGTGGTGGCGTAGGCCCAGATCACGGAGACCTTCAGCCCCCTGCTGTTGCGTCCCCTCTTCTCCTGGATCGTCATCAGGTCGGCAATGCCCTGCAGCGGGTGATAAATGTCGTCCTGCATGCTGATGATCGGCACGGGGGACCACTTGGCCATCTCGCGCAGGTAGGCGTTGCCCTCCTTCCAGAAGCAGTTGCGGCATGCGATGGCGTGGCCCATCCTGGAGAGGATTATGGCGGTGTCCTTCGGGACCTCGCCGTGGGCTATCTGCATGTTGCTCGTGTCCAGGAAGTGGGCGTGCCCGCCGAGCTGCGTGATGCCGGCCTCCATGGAGTTGCGCGTGCGGGTGGACTGCTCGAAGAACATGAGGAACACGGTCTTGTTGGGCAGGTAGTTGGTCGGCCTGTCCATGGCGAAGTCCTTCTTGAGGTCGTAGGAGACGTCGAGAAGGGTGTCGATCTCCTCCTTGGTCCACTCCTGAAGGGTTATGAAGTGCTTGCCTCTGAAAAGCGTCTGCATTGCTCTCTCCTCCTGTTGTCTGTTGTGGGCCCCTGTGGCCGCGCATCAACCGGCGTACTTGCCGGTGTAGATCGAAGGAATGACCGAGTAGAGCGCCGCCGCCCTCACCAGCTCGCTCTTCCACGTACGCTCGTTGGGAGCGTGGGCCTGGTCCTCGTGCCCAGGCCCGAAGCCGATGCACGGGATCCCGTAGCGCCCCATGATCGAGACCCCGTTGGTCGAGAAGGTCCACTTGTCGACCAGCGGCTCGCTCTTGAACAGATCCCTGTACCCGTCCACGAGGGTCTTGCAGGCGGCGTGGTCTTCGTCGAGCACCCAGGTGGGGAAGTAGCAGTCGGTCGGGTAGACCAGGCCGGTCCAGGACGGGCGATCGTACTTGTACATGGTGACCTCGCCGCCGGCGGCCTTGACTGCCGGCAGGTTCCTGATCTGCTGAAGGGCCATCTCCCAGGTCTCCCCGTTGGTCAACCTGCGGTCGACGGAGATGGCGCAGCTATCGGCCACAGCGCAGCGCGACGGCGACGTGAAGAAGATCTCCGACACCGTGAGGCTCCCCTTGCCGAGGAATGGATCGTAGTGCAGGTTCTCGTGCAGCGCGCGAAGCTCCTGCAGGATCGGGGCCATCTTGTAGATGGCGTTGTCGCCCCTCTCCGGGGCGGAGCCGTGGCAGGAGACCCCCTTGACCTCGACCCTTATCTCCATTCTCCCGCGCTGCCCGCGGTAGATGTTGCAGGAGGTGGGCTCGGTGATGACCACGAACTCCGGCCTGTGCCCGTCCTCCTCGATGATGTACTGCCAGCAGAGGCCGTCGCAGTCCTCCTCCTGGACAGTCCCGGTCACCATCAGGGTGAAGTCGCCCGGCAGGCCCAGCTCCTTGATTATCCTCCCGGCGTAGACCATGGAGGCCATGCCGCCCTCCTGGTCGCTCGCGCCGCGTCCGAAGATCAGCTCATCGTCCTCCTTGCCCTGGTAGGGGTCGAACTCCCACAGGGAGCGGTCTCCGATGCCGACCGTGTCTATGTGCGCGTCCATCGCGATCAGATGCTTGCCGTTGCCGATGAATCCGAGCACGTTGCCCATCGGGTCTATCTCCACCCGGTCGAACCCGCAGGCCTCCATCTCGGTCTTGATGCGTCTGATGACGTCGCCCTCCTCGCAGCTCTCGCTGGGGATGGCGATCATGTCCCGCAGGAAGCGGGAGATCTGGGGTTTATACTCCTCCGCCTTGGCAAGCACTTTATCAAAGGGAATCATGAGACACCTTCTTTCGTCGTGTTGGGTAGAGGAGGAGATTCCTCCCCTCGTCGCTACGCTTCTCGGGATAGCGAACGACTGTGCGAAGCCTCCGGCACGCAACAGCCGGAAGGCTCGCTTCGCCTCGCCTGTCGCCTGCTTACCTCGCTTCGCTCGTCGGAATGACAGGTTGCCTTCGCTCGTCCGAGGGGCAGGCGGTTTTCGCGCGTATGAAGGACAGACTGCCTTCCTTGGTCGGAATGGCGAGGAGGACCCGGCGATAGATTCCTCCTCGCTTCGCTCGTCGGAATGACAAGAGGGCCGTGCTCGTCGGAATGACAGGTTGCCTTCGCTCGTCGGAATGACAAGAGGGCTGTGCTCGTCGGAATGACAGGTTGCCTTCGCTCGTCGAACAGCCCCGCCACGCCCGAACTGCGGGCGTTCCGCGCTACAGCAGGCCGGTCAGTCTGTTGAACTCGTCTATCCTCTCGTCGATCGCCCCCGCCATGGACTGCACCGCGCCCCAGTACTCCTCCGCGTCGTACCACTGGGCGTTCAGCTCCTCGGAGGTCTTGCCCTGCTGCTCTATCCAGGTGTAGTACTTCAGGTTGTGCACTCGCCTTCTCTCCGGGTAGGTGAGCTCCAGCACCCCGTCGGTTCTGACGCCGAGCACGTGGCGGGCGTGGTTCGCGGCGGCCTTGCAGACGCTGTACGGCCCCTCCTCGTCCTGCATCTCCCTGACCCGCGACCCGTACATCTCCATCGAGTCGGTCAGGACGGTCAGGATGACGTCCCTGGAGGCCAGCTCGTAGTACTTCGCCATCTTGATCGCCATCAGCAGGTTGGCCGCGCCGGAGATCCCCATCAGCGGAAGCTGCTCGATAAACGCGTCCTTCACGCCGATCTGCCTGAGGTACTCGTGCCCCTCGGGCTCGTTGCACAGTCGGATGAGCTGCATGCTGTCCTCGTCGTCGATCGCCATGACGAGGTCGGTGTTCTTGACGTTGTGGACCCACGGGACGTGCTTGTCGCCGATCCCCTCCAGCCTGTGGGCGCCGAATCCGTTCTCCAGCAGGGTCGGGCACTGAAGGGCCTCGCCCACCCCGAACTTGCTGGTCGGATGGAGCTTCTTCAGGTAGTCTCCGCAGGCGGTCGTGCCCGCCGAGCCGGAAGTGACCACGACCCCGGCGTAGCGGTCCTTCTCTCCCATCACCTCGCGCAGAACCTCCTCCATCGCGCTCCCGGTGACCTCATAGTGCCACAGGTGGTTGCCCATCTCGTCGAACTGGTTGAAGACCACGATATTGTCGCGGGTGCGGCGGAGCTCCCACACCTTGTCGTAGATCTCCTTGACGTTGCTCTCCGTGCCGGGGGTGGCGATTATCTCCCCCGCCACGGTCTTCAGCCAGTCGAAGCGCTCGCGGCTCATACCCTCGGGCAGGATGGCGATGGACTCGCACCCCAGCAGCTGCGCGTTGTAGGCGCCGCCCCGGCAGTAGTTGCCGGTCGAGGGCCATACGGCCTTCTGCCTCACCGGGTCGAACTGGCCCGTGACCAGACGCGGCGCGAGGCAGCCGAAGCTGGCGCCGACCTTGTGGGCCCCTGTGGGGAACCACTTGCCCACGAGGGCCACGATGCGGGCGTCAACCCCGGTGAGCTCCCTGGGGAACTCCAGGTAGTTGACCTTGCCGAACAGGCCCCCGTGCTTCGTCGGCTCGTTCTTCCAGGTGATGCGGAACAGGTTCGCCGAGTCCACGTCCCACAGGCCGGTCTTCCTGAGCCTCTCCTTGATGGCGGGCGGAGTATGAGCGTCGGGGTTCTTCATCTGTTTGAATGTGGGTATCACTATGTTGCGCCTCTTGGCCACCTCCACCGCGCTCTTGAGCCCTTGCTCGTTGATCGTCAGGTCTATCGAATAGGACATGCGCTCCCTCCTCTACTCAAGCCCCGGGTACAGGGGGTGATTTTTGCAGCTCTCAAGGACCTCGGCCCTGATCGCGGCCAGCTCCTTGTCGTCCTGGATGTTTCGGATGACGCGGTCTATCCAGCCCGCGATGGTCTTCATGTCGTCGACTCCGAAGCCGCGCGTGGTGACCGCTGGAGACCCGATGCGGAAGCCGCTGGTTACGAAGGGGCTCTGGGTGTCGAACGGCACCGCGTTCTTGTTCACCGTTATCCCCGCCCTGTCGAGCGCGGCCTCTGCGTCCTTGCCGGTTACCCCCTTGTCGGTCAGGTTGACCAGGATGAGGTGGTTGTCCGTGCCACCGGAGACCAGGTGATAGTCGCGGGACAGAAGGGCCTCGGCGAGGGCGCGCGCGTTCTCGACGACCCGTCCCTGGTAGTCCTTGAACGACGGTTGAAGGGCCTCGCGGAAGGCCACCGCCTTGGCGGCGATTATGTGCATCAGCGGCCCGCCCTGCATGCCGGGGAATATGTTCTTGTCGACTGCCTTGGCGTACTCCTCCTTGCACATGATCATGCCGCCGCGAGGGCCGCGCAGGGTCTTGTGCGTGGTCGAGGTGAGGAAGTGGCAGAACGGGACCGGGTCCTTGTGGTAGCCGGCGGCGATCAGGCCCGCAATGTGGGCTATGTCGAAGAAGAGCAGCGAGCCGGACTTGTCGGCTATCTCCCTGAACTTCTCCGCGTCGATCTCGCGCGGGTAGGCCGAGCCGCCGCAGACTATCATCTTCGGCCTGTGCTCCATGGCCAGACGCTCGACCTCCGCGAAGTCGATGGTCTCCGTCGCCCTGCTGACGCCGTAGGGGACGATGTTGTACAGCCTGCCCGAGAAGTTGACCGGCGAGCCGTGGGTCAGGTGTCCGCCGTGCGCCAGGTTCATGGCCAGGATCGTGTCCCCAGGCTGCAGCACGGAGAAGTAGACCGCCATGTTGGCCTGCGAGCCGGAGTGGGGCTGCACGTTGACGTGGTCGCACCCGAACAGCTTCTTCGCCCTGTCGCGCGCGAGATTCTCGGCCTTGTCCACGAAGTGGCAGCCTCCGTAGTACCTGGCGCCCGGGTAACCCTCGGCGTACTTGTTGGTCATGACGGAGCCGGCGGCGGCCAGCACCGCTCGGGACACGAAGTTCTCGGATGCGATCAGCTCGATGCCATTCCTCTGTCGCGACAACTCCTCCTCTATGGCCGCAAATATCTCCGGGTCCGTTTCTCGCA
>Ga0255347_1002855_pt1 | contig 23567 bp, 21 predicted proteins | sample wastewater_treat_2_FD_192479 | JGI IMG/M metagenome (GOLD analysis project Ga0255347, IMG submission 192479) | Wastewater microbial communities from Lulu Island WWTP, Vancouver, Canada - plant24 | ecosystem: Engineered > WWTP > Wastewater > Unclassified | place: Canada: Vancouver, British...
CATAAGTTTTATTACTTTTGCGGCAAGTATGACAGTATCTTTTACCGGTAACGACATAAGCATATCGTAATCCTTGAAAGAAAACAGTTCCGACGGCATCTTATATATATTGACCATAAACAAAACTAAAAAAGGTAACGCAAACGCAAATACAAGCAGTATGTTCAGAAGTCCCATACTCTTCAGTATATCGGAGACAAGATAAGCGGCTCCTCCTATATATAGAAACGCTATAGCTGTCAGAAAAAGAGCAAGCAGGGACATACCTATTGCTTTTTTTCTGTTTGACTTATCTTTAAGTCCGTTCAGTTTGTATGTGTTTATAAGGTCGGCTTTCAGAAGAGTAATTAAATCATTCATTTTTTGCAAGCTCCATGAAAGTGCTTTCCAAAGACTTATCCCCCATTACACTTTGTATATCCCCTAATGCCGCTATTTTTCCGTTCTTGATAATGGCTATTTTGTTGCATATTTTTTCCGCCACATCCAATACATGCGTGGAAAAGAAAACCGCTCCGCCCTTATTGCAAATATCTTTCATTATTTCTTTTACGGTAAAGGAGGCTTGCGGGTCCAGACCGGTAAAAGGTTCATCGAATATAAGCAGTTTGGGACTGTGTATGAGTGCGGATATTATAACCAGTTTCTGTTTCATGCCGTGTGAATATGAAGATATTATGTCACCCAAAGCATGGGTAAAGATCAGTTGCTCGGCATAATATTCGGTAAGTCTCTCGCGGTCATGCTTTGAAACTTTAAAAATGTCCGCAACGAAATTCAGATATTGTATTCCGGTCAATGATTCATATACATCGGGATTATCCGGTACATATGCAATATCCGCTTTGCATCCGACAGGATCTTCTTTTATGCTTTTTCCGTTGATATAAATTTCCCCTTTTTCAAACTCCAGTATACCGGCAACACATTTCAGTGTTGTGGTCTTACCCGCTCCGTTATGCCCTATAAAACCGAACATATCTTTAGGTTCAATATGAAAGGAGATATCGTCAACCGCTTTTACTTTATTTGCATAGGTTTTGGAAAGATTTTCAATTCTAAGCATCTTTCTTACTTCTCATCTCTTCTATCATCATATCCTTGACCTTCATCAGCCTGGATATGTTGCCGCGTTCGTTTTCCTCTAACTTCATAGTGATATATTTAATAGTTTCCTCAAACTGGGGAATCATTATATATTCCAACGCGTTGACTCTTCTTCTTGTCCTCTCAATCTCCGATGCCATAAGCTGTACGGTTTTTTCCTTTTCCGCCAGTTTTATCAAATAGGGTATGACCTCGGTGATGTTGTATAAGGCGCTGTCCAGTTCGGCGGTTGTACTCAATATACCGTACGGATATATATTGGGATCGCTTTCTTCTTCATCGATATCGGTAATTACGGGAACCTTAACCCCCATTATATTCTTAGTCTGCACATCCAGTCTTATGGTCTTTTTGGGATACATGAGGCTTTCTTCTATAATCTGATCGGAAATGGATGCTCTGGACAGTAAAAAGTCATTCTGCGCTTCTCCCAGCATACGCTCGCAGATTTCCCGAAGCCTTTTATTCTCCTTTACAATAGTCATAAACTGCTTAACAAGCTCATCCCGCTTATCTTTTAAGAGCTTATGACCTCTTCTTGCGGTTATAAGTCTCCTTTTGAGATTGTTAAGTTCCATCCTTGTAGGATTTACATTAATCCTGGCCATCGTCCGATTCCTTAAATTTATCGTAATACTTGGTCAGATTGGCATCCCTGACCCTTTTCATTTCACTTCTGGGCAGTTTCACCAGTAATTTCCAACCCAAATCCAGCGATTGCTCTATGGACCTGTTCTCATAGAATCCCTGGTTTATATATACATTTTCAAAAGCTTCAGCAAATTTGGCATACAACTTGTCCGTTTCGGTCAAAGCCGCTTCACCTAATATAATTGCCAGCTCTCTTACTTCCCTACCTCTGGAATATGCTGCGAAAAGCTGATTCATAACATCCGAATGGTCCTCTCTGGTCTTGCCCTTTCCTATCCCTTTATCTTTCAGACGGGAAAGTGAAGGCATTACATCTATAGGAGGTAATATGGATTTTTTATTCAGCTCTCTGGATAATATAATCTGACCTTCCGTTATATATCCGGTAAGGTCGGGAATGGGATGTGTTTTATCATCTTCCGGCATGGACAGTATAGGTATCAGAGTTATACTGCCTTTGTTGCCTTTTCTTCTTCCCGCCCGCTCATACATGGTGGCAAGGTCGGTATAGAGATATCCGGGATAACCTCTTCTTCCGGGAACTTCTTTCTTAGCGGCCGATACTTCTCTTAACGCATCGGCATAGTATGTAATATCGGTCAGAATAACCAGAACATGCATTTCCTGTTCAAATGCCAGATACTCCGCAGCCGTCAGAGCCATTCTCGGTGTGGATATCCTTTCAATCGGAGGATCGTTGGCAAGATTAATAAACATAACGGTTCTGTCTATGGCTCCGGTCTTCTTGAAGTCCTGTATGAAGAAATCCGCCTCTTCGAATGTTATACCCATTGCCGCAAAAACCACAACGAAATTGGCATCCACATTCAGGACTTTTGCCTGTCTTGCAATCTGAGCCGCAAGTGCGGGATGCGGTAATCCGGAACCGGAGAATATCGGCAACTTCTGTCCTCTTACCAAAGTATTGAGAGTATCTATTGAAGAGATACCGGTCTGAATAAACTCCGAAGGATAATCCCTTGCCGTAGGATTCATGGGTTCACCGTTTATATCCGCTCTTTTGTCCGCAATAATCCGGGGACCGTCATCTATGGGGTTTCCCATTCCGTCAAACACCCTGCCCAGCATATCGCTTGATACCGGCAAATCCAGACTCTTGCCCAAAAACCTTACTTTACTGTCAGCAAGGTTTATTCCGGCGGAACTCTCAAACAACTGAACTATGGCATCGGTTCCGTCTATTTCCAGCACTTTACACTTTCTGGTTTCACCGTTGGAAAGCTCTATCTCGCCCAATTCGTCATACTTGACGTTTTCCACATCCTTTACTATCATCAAAGGGCCGTATACTTCATTAATAGTCCTGTATTCTTTAATCATGATAAAGCCTCCTTATCGGAAAAATCTTTGAACTGCTTTTCCATTTCATCATCTATAGTACAAAAATAGTCATCAATATTCTGTTCTTCAACAAGCCTTGCACGTGAAATCTTCTCACGTACCGGCATACCGAATAATTTATCCAGATCAATATCATCATTTATTATCTCTTTTGCTCTGTAATAATAATCCATAATGGTCTTCAGAAGTTTATACCGCTTATTTACACTGCAATAGGTATCAAACGGGTGCATGGCGTCCTGATAAAGAAAATCCTCTCTTAAAGACCGTGCCGCTTCCAGAACCAGTCGCTCGGGATTGGAAAGCGCGTCTATACCTACAAGTCTCACTATTTCCTGCAGATTCGCTTCTTCCTGCAACAGCCTCATGGCATCTTTGGTAAGTGTCGAATAATTCTTTGCTATGTTTTCATCCGACCATTCATCCAATTTGGATGCATAGAGAGAGTAACTGGTCAGCCAGTTTATTGCCGGGAAGTGTCTGGCATAAGCCAAAGAGGAATCCAGACTCCAGAACACCTTTACAATTCTCATTGTGGCCTGTGTAACCGGTTCGGAAAGGTCTCCTCCCGGAGGTGATACCGCACCTATTGCCGAAATGGAACCTACACGTTCCTCACTTCCCGAAGTCAGAACTTTTCCGGCTCTTTCGTAGAACTGTGCCAGACGGGAACCCAAATATGCGGGATAACCTTCTTCACCCGGCATTTCCTCCAGTCTTGCCGACATTTCTCTCAACGCCTCCGCCCACCTGGATGTGGAGTCGGCCATGATTGCAACATCATATCCCATGTCTCTGTAATATTCCGCTATGGTTATACCGGTATATATGGAAGCTTCTCTTGCCGCAACAGGCATGTCGGAAGTATTGGCAATAAGCACCGTTCTTTTCATAATGGATTCGTTGCTTCTCGGATCCAATAACCTCGGGAATTCCGTCAGCACGTCGGTCATTTCATTTCCTCTTTCGCCGCATCCTATATATACCACTATATCGGCATCCGACCACTTGGCAAGCTGATGCTGTACAACGGTTTTGCCGCTTCCGAACGGTCCGGGTATGGCCGATATACCGCCTTTGGTTATAGGGAAGAAGGTATCTATGGACCTCTGCCCCGTTACCAGCGGGGTATCCGGTGCGAACTTCATCTTAAACGGACGTTGTTTTCTTACCGGCCATTTAGTAAGCATAATTACGTCTTTTATCTCTTTTTTCTCATTTTCTATCCTTGCAATGACTTCGGTTACATTAAAACTGCCCTCTTCAATGCTGACAATTTTACCGCTTATATCATAGGGAACCATCACTCTGTGCTCTATAAGTACGGTTTCCTGCACAACTCCCAGAATATCTCCCGGTTGCACATTATCGCCTACCTTCTTTACAGGTTTGAAGTCCCATTTTTTATTTCTGTCTATACTGGGCAGCGTTACTCCTCTTTTAATGGTGCTGCCGGATATTTTTCTCATATCTTCCAAAGGCCTCTGAATACCGTCAAATATACCGCCTATGATACCCGGTGCAAGTTCCACGCTGAGAGGCATATTTGTTGTTACCACATCCTCGCCAGGTCCCAGACCTGAGGTTTCCTCATATACCTGTATACTGGCCAAATCATCCCTCATCTCCAGAATCTCACCGATAAGACCGTGTTTGCTTACTTTTACCACGTCAAACATATTCGCATGTTTCATTCCTTTTGCGACTATGAGAGGTCCCGATACTTTAACAATAGTTCCTTTGTTCATATGATTCTCCATTCTAATCACTTATATTAATATCCGCACCGATGGCACGTTCGGTGCATCTTTTTATATTCATCATGCCCATTCCGGTAACACCCTTTACTCCGGGTATCGCTATAAATGCGGGTAATACTCTGTCGGTATATCTGCCTATAACTTCGGTATTCTGTTCGTAAATCTCCTCGGTTACGAATATAACCGCGTATTGCTGCCTCTCCAGTGTCTTTACTATATCACTGAAAGCGGATTCTTCTACATCATATACCGTCAATCCCACGGCTTTAAAAGCCAGTATATCGTCATGACGACCTATAACGGCAGCTTTATACATAACACATCCTCAGCCTTTCTTTGGTTCGCTCTCTGCTTATCCTGTTTGCCTTTCCTATCATGGTAATTCTTGCATTCTTTATTTCCGTTTCCTTGCCCAGCATATATCCTATTACGGGAGATATTCCCAACGGCTCATATCTGTGCTTTCTCAGAAATGTCATTATATAGTCATCGGAGTTCTTTTCTATATCACCTTTTTCAAACACCGACGCATACGGGGTTTGCTTTAAAAATTTACGGAAATTCTCCTCATCCGCTGAAAAAAGCATGACATAATCTTCCGGCTTTACCGATCCTCCGGGTATGATGGCATAGTTTAAGAATTGTTCTTTGCGGAATACTTTTTTAATCCTCATAAACGCCTTTAAGTTCATAAGATCGGTCTGTATTACCTTGAAGTCCTTCAAAAACCTGTCGTATGTTTTCTCCATTATTCTGTTGAAGTATGTATAGTATGCTTTGTCCATTATGAGATCAATCAGCTGAGGATCGTTGGTTTTCAAAAACTCTTCCATACTGAGCTGTACCGCTTGTGCAATATCTTCCGGAAGGTGTGAGAAATCTCTGTTATGAAGCCATTCTTTAAGTTCCTCATATTTATACACACCGGTATCCAGCGCTATCTCGTCATAAGGTTTTTTTAAGAATTCCGCTTTAAGCAATACCTTTAAATTATGTATGTCGAACTTAAGGAAAAAGGCATCGAATATTTTTGTGTCGGGCAAAATCTCTCTCATATATGCATAAAGTGATTTCTGTTCGTTATACAACATAGTCATATAATCCTCATCTTCAACATATCTGCACTCGGCAAGAATCCTGACCGCTTCTTTCATGTCGGGAGCATCCACAAGCCTTGCAAGCTTTTGTTCATCCATCATGAAGTTTTCTCTTACGCGCACTCTTCCTATGGAGTGTGCATATTTGTCGGAATTTCTCAAACCTCAACACCTCTTTTAAAAAGTATCTTCATAACATCCGCCTCTATATTCTGCTTCATATACTTGAGCATTGATGAGAATGTGGAGTTGGAGTATATTTTTCCGTTTTTTACTATTACTCCGAAATCATCGGGTATATCCTGCCCGGAAAGAGCAACCGAAATGTCCGGACCTAAAGCACTCCCTATATTCTGTATAAGCTTGTCACCGAAAGCCTTTTTGTCTTTACCGTTCAAGCTTACCTCATTGTGTCCCTCTTTAAGACAGTTGCCGATAAGCTTTGTATACAAAGTCAGTTTCTCGGCATTACTAAGGTTTATCAGTGCCTGTTGTGTTTTTTCAAACACTTCGGTTACCATTTCCTGCTTAACCGCAAGCAACTGTTTTTTACCCTCAAGGCGCCTGTTGGCCTGTGCCCGGGATACAATGCCCTTTGCTTCTTTTTCCGTCTCGGATATTTTAACCTTCCGATATTCCTCAATTCTTTCATCCACAACAGATTTCATTGATTGTATTTTGGAAGAGGTTTCGGATAACCGTAACCCCGCACGTTCTTCGGCATCAGCTATTATCTTGTCATATATCCTGTCTATTCCCGGCATTTATACTTTACCTACCATCAGTATGGATATGAGCAGTGCGAATATAGCAAAAAGCTCTACCATAAGTGTAAGAACTACGCCCTTAACCATATCAGCGCTTCTTTTTGCAACGATGCCTATACTCGCCACGGCTACCTGCCCCTGGAATATTGCGGAAATAAGGCCGACAACGCCTGCAGGCAGACCGGCAATTATTAAGCTGAATCCCTGTTCAAGACTTAAGCCCCCGACTTTACCGATTATGAGGAAGGCAACAACGAAACCGTAAATTCCCTGCGTGCTGGGCAGCGCTTCTAAAATCATTACCGGCACGAATTTGCTGGAATCTTCCGCAATAACACCGCTTCCCACTTTACCGGCCATAGAGACTCCTTTGGCGGCACCCGATCCGGCAAGTAAAAAGCATAATGCCGCTCCTATAATTGCCAGCACATCACCCAAATTGTTTTCCAATACATACTTAAACATAAAATAATCCTCCGATTTTTATTCTCTGATTCTTATATATTTTGTATCCTCAAAAAGAGGAGAATAAGCTACTCCGCCGCCTTCAAAGAACTTGTTGAAAAATTCTATATACTGCAACCTGCTGGAATGCACATATGCACCCAAAGCGTTAATGGCAAAATTGAACCCGTGTCCCGCCACAAACACAAGTGTGAATGTAATAATACCCGGTATTGTGAAGCCTCCGGCCGAACCTAACTGGTTAATGATTGACCCTATGACTCCCGTTGCCAGTCCCATTGCTAAAAGTCTGGAATAAGACAGCACATCTCCCATGAAGTTGATTAAATCGTAAAAGGCCGCAATTCCTCCGAAAAGCTTTCCGAATATACCCTTTTTATGTCGTCCCTGTGTAAGCAATATTACGGCTGCCGAATACGGGAAAAGCTTCTTTCCGATAGGTGTCAATGTCATATATACATTCTCGGGAACACTGGGTATGTACGAAGAAACCAGAAAACATGCCGTTGTGAAGAAAAAGTACCACGGCAACACATCCAGCACGGCATCTAAATATTTCTTCTTCTTTATGTTATTGTACCCTTTCATTCCGTAACCCACATATATATGAATAACTCCCAGTATCAGCGACCACATAAGAAGCCTGTTGGGGTCCGCTATAGGGTCAAACCATAAAGCTACATTTATGGATTTATCGGATAATATAGTGGGTATAAGGTCACCGAACCAGGAACCGTATAAGGCTCCCACAAACACTGTTGCTATTCCCGATATAAGCATCAACTTTATAAACCTTGCCGTGGCGTATTCCAACTTGAATTTGAGCAGTATAACCGCACAGACTACCGACATAACCAGCCCGTAACCGGCATCAGAAAGCATCATCCCGAAGAACAGTGCAAAGAATATTGCCGTGACCGTATTGGGATCGGCTTCCCTGCAATTGGGCAGACTGAACATTTCCGTAACTCCCGTTACCGAGTCTCCTAAGAATCCGTTCTTAAGAAGTACCGGAAACTCCTCATCATCATGAGGATCTCTTACAAATACATGACAAACAAAGTCTTTTTCCAGAGCACCGACCGTCTTTTCGACTTTCTCTTCCGGTATCCAGCCGTCGATTATAAAGCTGTATTTGCCGGAAAGTATTTTATCGTCCACTGTCAACAATCCTTTGCTTATGGCAAAATGGTCATAGACAGCCTGTACTTCTCCTGTCTTCAAAGCATATTCTTTCAAACTGCTCTTTGCATTCTCTATATTTACTTTAAGTCGGGATATAGTTTGTTTATTCTCTTCAATTAACCGACCGGGAATACCGGAAAAATCATATTCCAATATATTAAAGTCTATACTTTTAAGATAATGCATGGGCTCTCGCATATCCGATTCATGTATATATATCGCCACATAAGCATTATTCTTATCCTTGCTTATCTCCTGAACCTGACATAATAATCCCTTTTCATCAATTGCCTGAGTATATGTCTCGGGTTTTACAAACTCCGGTATTGTACCGAGCATAATATTGACTTTATCGGTTTTAGACATGTTTATGGGTATATCAAGATCAGTCCACGGCGTAAGAGTCAGTATATCATTTTCCAGCCGGTTTATTTCATCTCTGAAATCCCCAATAGAGTTGTGAGTCTCTATAACCTTCTCGGCAAGTCCGATAAACTCATCGTTGTATTGCGTTATACTTTCATAATATTGTCTGTCTATATCTTTTCTGACTTTGAATAAAGGTTTTTTGGATTCATCATATTCTTCCAAAACGGATATGGCTTTTGACAGCAAAGCCATTTTGCTGTCTATTTCGGCTTCGGAATTTTTGTCATAACCTTTGGTAAAGACATTCTCATACTCCGAATCAATCGGCATATCCTGAATGTCCACAACGCCGCGCTTCTGAAGGAAAGAAAGCATGGGCTTTTTCTCCTTTAAAAGGCCGGTTATGCAAATCTTCTTCATGCTAACGACTGCCATTTGTCACCTTTTCCAAAACAAAATCCACCGCTTCTTTAACATTGGAAAGAGCTTCGGTTTTCAAGTCTTCACTCATTTTTGCATATTCCCTGTCCGCTTTTTGCACAAGGTCCGCTGCTTCCTGCTCTGCTTTCAAGAGCATGTTTTTGCACTGTTCATCAATCTTTTCAATGCTTTTTCTCTCATACTCCGAGTGCTCTTTCTCCGCATCACCAAGCATCAATTCCGACTTATTGACGGCATCTCTGAAAATACCCGCCGCCTTCTCTTCCGCTTCTTTGATTTTATCTAAATATGTTTTTTCCATCATCTTTCCCATCTGTTAATCACATCAACATATTTTTTATTCAACAAAAGACATTATATCATATTAATATATTGAATTGCAGAGAGAATATAAATAAATTATATTTAAGTCTTACGGCTTTAGTGAAGTTATGGGAACAATATATATGCCCGTTTTCCGATCTTTCATTATAACTTCACAGTGTCCGACAATGACACACATGAATACGGGTTTCCTTTTTACATTGGTATAAAATCTTGAAAGGCTTTCTATAGCATCCTTAATACCTCTGTCGCTCAATTTTATCTCAAAAGCTGCATAATTACCTTCACTGAACTCTATAATTGCATCCACCTCATCGCCCGACGAGTTGTCACGAAAATGATAGAGATAACCGTCAAGATAATCTGCATATATTCTCAAGTCCCGCTTTACAAGTGCTTCAAACATCAGACCGAATGTTTCGTGGTCATTAAGCAATTTATCTTTCGTAAGTTGCAGGCTTGCACAGCAAAGTGACGGGTCAACTAAATGTCTCTTAGCGGTTTTTCCGACCCGTGCGGAAGAACGATAATTCAGACTGTAGGCCTCCTGGTTTGCAGTGAGATATAACCTGTCTAAAACTCCGAGATAGTCTGTTAAAGTTGTCCGACTCTCAATTAGTTGCTCTTTATTTTCATAATCCTCAATATCTCTGACCAATGTAGCATTACTTGCAAGTGTTGCTTCATTTCTCGACAAAGAACGAATAAGCATACGCATCTTATTTGAGTCTCTTCTTCTTTTATCACTTTCATGCATATCCTTTGTAACAATGGTATCAATGTAGCTTTTAGGAATAATACCTATGTCATCTTCTTCCATATCGATATTTTCCGGCCAACCTCCCCTGATAATCAAATGTGCCAGTTTTTCCAATTCAACTTTACCTGTGTGACCCTCGTTCAATTGACCTTGCAACATATCTTTAATAGAGGCTTCGCCGGTGGAATCCTTTGATTCGTACAAACTCATAGTATACATACGAATCGTAGCTATCCTTCCTGTTCCGGAATGGTATATTTCATCACTTGTTGTTGAATCAAGAGAAGTTGAACCTGTGAGTATAAATTTTCCTTTATCCCGGCTACTGTCGCATTCATGGCGAACCGCATCCCATATACCGGGAACAATTTGCCACTCATCAATTAATTGCGGTCTGTCAGCAAGGAAAATATATTTCGGATCTATATTTGCCATATCTCTCTGACTTTTTTCAGTCATGTAAGTTACACTGTTTGCATGATTCAACCCCGACCAGGTCTTTCCGCACCATTTGGGACCTTCTATGGAAACCGCTCCGAAAATTTTCAAGTATTTCTCAATTTTACTATCAACCAGTCTCGGCATATATCCGTCTCTTTTTAAAGTCATGACAACCCTCCGAGAACATAATAACACTTCATTGTGCACTTTTCAAGTGTTTCATTGTGCACTTTTCAGCATTTTTATTGTGCACTTTTCAGTATTTGTTAGCATTAAATATGCCTTTTGCAAGATCCTTTGCTAAAAATGAGATAAAGTAAAAAGGTATTGTGAGCAGCTTTTTTTCCGCATTATAACCATAGTTATTCCTGGAAACCTTTATGGCACACTCAAACTTATTATGATTGGAAAACTTTTCTAAAGAATTAAGTACTCCTCTACCTTTTTTAACATCAATCGGATATATTCTGTTATTTGACTCAATAATAAATTCTATTTCAGCAGATGCCTTCCCCCGCCAATAGAAAAGTTTATGCCCTTTTGCTACCAATTCATTTGCCACAAAGTTTTCAAAGAAGATACCTGATAATGTATTTTCTCTTTCGCTTGATATGAATGAAGCTGCATTAATACCGCTCTGGTATGAAAACATGCCTATGTCGGCAAGATAAAGACGAAAGCTGTTTAAATCATCCGGAATTAGCGGCATAGTCACATGTTCCTTCAATTGGAATGATTGGTTTACGATATGAGCCAATGTGAGCCACTGAATGGAAGTAGCAAAATCCCTTGTTTTGCTATTTCTTTCAATAAGTCCGGGAGAAAAATTCTTTGATTCCTTGTTCAGTTCCTTGTAGATGTTTTGAAATAACGCATGTGAACGTAAAATAGCTTCCGAACTGGCTTGATAAAGTTGCATATCCGCAAGATAATTGTCATACAATTCCATTAATATTTCTCTTGATGTCAGGAAATTGTCCGTTTCTATATAGGCAGCTACAGCTTCCGGCATACCTCCCACAAGAAGATACTTATATACCTGCTCCATAGCTAATTCATGAATGTTAGAATCCAGAGGAATCTTACTTTCATATGCTTTCAAAACCGCATCGTAAAGCATTTTATTGCTGTTCATGAGAAATTCATCAAAGGTCAAAGGATAAAGTGTCATTTGATTTATCTTTCCGACAGGAAAAAGAAACTTTCCGTTATTAACGGAACCTCGTTTATTTGTTTCTCTTTGTATTTTAATTCGTACCATAGAACCTGTCGCGATAACAGGAATTTCACTTAAGTCTTGGCAGAAATATTTAAGTGAAGATATGATATTAGGACACTCCTGTATCTCGTCAAAAACCAGCAGTGTATTTTCATCTATTTGCTTTCCTCTCAACAAAGATAAATATTCCGCTATTTTCTTCGCATTTGCCGTCTGCGAGCAGAATTCCCGAATTTCGTCATCTTTTTTAAAGTCAACATAAATATTGTTTTCCTTATAATAAGTATTTGCAAACATATCTCTGACAAGATAGGTTTTACCGACCTGTCTTGCTCCCCAAAGAATAAGGGGCTTTCTTCGCTTGTTATCATTCCACTGGATCAGTTCTTGTAAAGCGCTGCGTTCCATATTGAATCTCCTTGCTTTTAATAATGCCATTATAGCATAACTTGCACCAATTTACATGTTATTTTACGACTTATTTGCACCTTTTGCAGGGTTTACGGCTTAATTATTTGCACCTGCACCGATTTTAAGTATTATTACAAAGCAAAAATAATCATATACATTACAATTGTCCAAAATACGATGCTGTTATCGGGACATAATATTTTATGATTGCTATTCTTTGCTATTGAAGCACAAATTCAAAAACAGTCTCTCTCTCCGATTCGCTGAACACGTGGAGATGAATGGCATGACGATTGGCAATTTCCTTGGCTATGGCCAATCCCAGACCGAATCCTTTTTCCGAGGTGTTCTTACCCCGGTAAAATGCTTCAAATATATGCTCCTTATCCTTGGAATCTATAGCATTGCCTTTGTTGATAACCTGTATTTTAATAAAGTTGCGGTCACGAAACTGTCGGATAATCACCTGCTCATCGGCATCGGAATACTTTATTCCGTTATTAATAACCGTTATAAACATCTGTCTCAATCTTGTGTAATCACAGCTGAACATATAGTAGGAGTCTTCAATGTTCAATAATATCTCAACACCTTTTTTATCCGCTAAAACCCTCTGACTTCTGGCAGCATCTTTCAGAACGGAAATAAGATCTTCCTCTTTAAAATTCATGGGGAAACTCTTGTTTCGTACTGCATTGAGTTCCATCAAATCCATTACCAACCTGTCCAATACCCCGATTTCCTCATAAAGTATTTTATGGTAATTCTCTATCTCCGATTCGGGGATAATACCGGAAACCAAACCTTCCAGCGAAGCTTTCATGACGGTGACAGGCGTCTTAAGTTCATGGGACATACTGGAGATAAAATCATTTCTCATGCGATCTATGTTCTCGCTCTCCTTGCGGCCCCTTTCCAGTCTTACAGCCAATTCATCCATATTTTTTGCCAAGTCACCTATTTCATCATCCTGATTTACGCCGGTTCTGACCTGATAATCGCCGTCAATCATTACTTTAGCCGCACTGTCAATACGATTGATGGGACGGATAAACTTACGTACAAAAATGATAATCATGATAAGTACGATAAAGATACCGACAAGACCGGAAACCATAAGAACATAGAAAGCCGAATCGATAAATCTTCTTGCAATAGCAATATCTTCATGAATCAATATGGCTCCGTAAATCGACCCGTCGGAATCTTTCAGGGGAGCAACCGCAGACAATGTCCCTTTATCAAAGATATTGTCAAAAGATTCCGATGTAACGGTATTACCTTCAAATGCCTTATCTATGGCCGCTTTTTCGTAGTCGGTTAAATCGTCATACGAGAGTGCGATATCGGAATTACCTCTTTGAAAAATCTTATCCTCTTTATAGATTAACCAGACTTTGCCTTCCAGCACCTGATCCATCCAATCGATATATTTCTGTTGAACATGCGCATTGGGATTGTTTTTTCCGCCTTGCTTCTTGCCGCGTCCCGGGGTTGTCGTTTCCTCTTCCGCCGCATCGGCAAAGATACCCATATTGTCGGATATCGCCTGAGCAATATCCTCAGCCCTTCTCGCCAGGTATTCCTTGTATGCATCCATATATACTTTCTGCCCCAGAACGACAAAAATCCCGCTTGAAATCAAGGAGTTGGCAAGCACGATTATAAGGAAATATAAAAGAAGCTTCTTTGTGATTTTATTCCTCATTTGTTATCCGGCTCCTTAAATTTATATCCCACTCCGCGAATGGTTTTTATAACATCATCCAATCCGGGGAAAGCTGCCAGTTTCGCTCTCAGACGTTTAACATGAGTGTCTACCGTCCTGGAATCTCCGTAGTAGTCATAACCCCACAAAGAATCCAGAAGGTTTTCTCTGGTATAGACTTTTCCGGTATTGGAAGCCAATGTCCACAGCAACTCGAATTCCTTTTTGGTCAGATCGACATTTTGCCCGTCCACTTCAAAAGTATAGGAATCCAGGTCCAGCTTCATGGAATCTATAACCAATGCGGGATTCTGACCGGATTTCTTTTCAATTCTTCTTAAGATAGCCCTGACCCTTGCCATTACCTCGGCAACGGAAAACGGTTTGACAATATAGTCGTCGGCACCCAGATCCAGACCCATAATCTTTTCATAGTCCTCCCCTTTGGCCGTTATCATTATAATGGGGACCATGGAAGTCTTGCGGATGGTCTTGCAAACCTCATAGCCGTCCTTTTTAGGCATCATTATATCCAACAGAATCAAATCGTAATCATTCTTATCAAACATATCCAATGCCTGTTGTCCGTCAAAGGCCACATCCGCATCCAAATTCTCTTTTTCGGCAAACTTTTTAAGAATATTGACAATATCTTCATTGTCATCTGCGATTAATATCCGATTCATGGCAACCTCCACACCATATTTATACACCAAAGGACAGGGTTTTTAAACCCTGCCCTGGATTTTTATCGGCAATTGACTTAAATGTCAGTTGCATTACCGCCTTACTGTGCTCTCTTGCACTGATTCGATGTGCAGCCGGAGTTGTTGCGGTTACCCTGCCCCTTCTGACCGTTGCCCATACCCTTTTGTGCATTAGCATTAGCTTTCTGACCATTGCCCTGACCGCCGTTTTTGCTCCGGTTATTGACTTTGTTCTGATAGGTGCATCCATCTTCGTTGCAGACACAGTTCTCAACACCGTTATCAGCTACTCTCTTCAAAGCATTATAGTGCCTTTCCGATCCTTTAAGAAGATTATTAAGAACTCTCTTCAACATCGCATCTTCTTCCTTTTCGATCAGTACTTTAAGCATCTCGATGTCTTCCAATTCATAAGCCATCGCAAAAGCCAAAGCATCTTCCACGGTTTCGGGAATTAAAATATCCGCAGGCTTGGCAGCCTCTACCGACAGTCCCAGTCTTGCAGCAGCTTTCTTGAGAGCCGCTATGTGACGCATCTCGGACTTGGCTAAGTTGGCAAACACCTTGACCTCCGGGAATTTTGCAGCCAGTTCCGTATAAAGATAATTTGCCGTCATTTCTTCACTGACCATATCCGTCAATTCGGTCTCGGTGGCAGCCATTGCCGGCATACTCATACCTGCTATCATTATCAAGGTCAGTAATCCTGTTATAAATATTTTAGTTATTTTTTTCATTTTCAGTTTCTCCTTTCTTAACTGTGCCATCATTATATTTCCCTTCTATGTCATACAAAGGGCTGTTATGTGTCTTTTTCGTGAACTTTTTCAACTTTAACAATAAATAGGCTAAAAGTTCAAATTGACATATATAGTCTTTTTTAAAAGATAAATACATGCGAATCTTGGAAAAGTGTCAAAATACATTACTTTTAATCTTGGAAAAGTGTCAATTTGTAGGTATAATAGCATTGGAAAACGCACAATTCGGAGTAGGAGGTAAAAAACATGCTGAAAAGAAAGATTGAGAAAGACATCATGCACTGGATTTCAAACAGCGAAAAGGCTCTGCTGGTTTACGGAGTTCGTCAAGCCGGAAAGACTTTTATAATCCGTAAATGTCTTGAAGCTGCCGGTTGTGATTATATAGAGTTCAATCTCATACAACAACCGGAAATTGTTAATATTTTAGATACTGCAACAGGAATTGATGACCTTATTCTTAAATTATCATTATATAGCAATAAAAAAATCGTCCCGGGGAAAACATTCTTCTTCTTTGATGAAATTCAGAGATATAAGGAAATCGTAACAAAAATCAAATTTCTTGTAGAGGATAGGAGATTCCGCTATATTATGTCCGGCTCCCTGTTGGGTATTGAAATAGTTAATCTTAAGTCAGCACCGGTCGGTTATCTGCAAACCCTTAATATGTATCCTTTGGATTTTGAAGAGTTCCTGCAAATATTCAATGTAAACCAACCTTTATTGAACACTCTTAGCAATGCATATGTATCCAAAACTCCCGTGGATGAGATAATTCACAGTAAAATTATGGATATGTTCAATATCTATTTGATTATCGGAGGTATGCCCGCTGCTGTTGAAAAATACCGCACCACCGGAAGTATAGACGATGTAATGGATGAACATCGTGCCATTATTGAGCAGTATAAGTTGGATTTCACACAGTATGAAGCAGAAAATCGCAAACTCGGCATCACACGCATCTTTGAACTTATACCTGCTCAACTGAATGAAAAAAACAAACGGTTTATTGTAGCGGACATCAATAAAAACCTGCGTTATGACAGGATCGCAGATAGTTTTATCTGGCTTTGGAAAGCAGGAGTCGCTTTAGGCGTATTTAACACTACTGAACCGACAGTACCGCTTCTACTGAACGAAAAGAGCTCATTATTCAAAATGTTCCTGTCGGATGTAGGCTTGCTCACAACAATTTACGGAAAGGCTTGCAAGCTTAAGATTGTCAACAAGGAAAAGGATATCAACAAAGGTGCAGTGTATGAAAATTTTGTCGCTCAGGAACTACATGCACACGGTTATCCTCTGTATTACTATAGCAGTAAGAAATATGGAGAACTGGATTTCGTGATTGAGAATGAAGGGCAAGTGCTTCCCATTGAAGTAAAGAGCGGAAAGGATTATGACAGACACTCAGCATTAGACAATGTGTTGAGCATCGAGGAATATGGAATCAAGGAAGCTTACGTTTTAACCAATGATAATGTAAAGATTAAAGACAAACTGACATATCTACCAATCTATATGGTCATGTTCCTGCAAAATAACCCTATAGGATTTATCGATATATCAGTGGACAGATTTGCACTGTGATTTGTTGGATAAGCGAATTTGGTCCATTCTGTTTTTCTACCAAATATATAACATATAGACCTCATACAATATCCTCATAACTGTTAACTTATCTCCTTTCATCAACATAAGTAATATACTGCGTTAGTGTTATTATGACTGACCAACATTTCCGACTAAAACTGACCAACATTTCCAAATAAAACTGACCAACATTTCCAGCTGAAAATGACTAATATTTTGAGTGACTTATGTACTCATATTTTAAACTTATGCAATAATATCCACCTTACTACCACCGTTTGTAATTTTGCAACAACAATCTGTTTATCAATTCTGCTTTTTAATTCCGACACATGAGAAATGATACCTACAAGACAATTTCCTTCCGACAAATCGGAAAGTGCTCGTATAGCCTGATCTATTGTTTCATCATCGAGCGAGCCAAAACCCTCTTCCACAAACATAGTATCCAGTTTAATACCACCGGCTGACTATTCTATCACCTCCGATAGACCAAGTGCTAATGAAAGAGTCGCTTTGACTCCTATAACTTTCGGCTTCTTTACGGCGCTTAAGCTCATATTGACCTCCGGACATCACCACAAAACGGATATTAGGCTTGCAACAAAACGAACAAAAAAGTTCATCTGAACATAAGTTTCTAGCATTATCTTTTCCTTTCCGAACAACTGTCCGTTTGCTGTTTCCAACAGAGTTTTAAGCCATCTGTGTTTTGTTTCAAGATTAACAAGATTTCCACCCTTTGTTTTAATGTTTTCCAAGACTCTCCTAATCATAGATAAACTATTGTTTAAAGAAGTAAGATTTTCTTCCGTTTCTTTCATTTTCTTCATGAGTTTTACTTTTTTTAGATAAAGTTTTTTATCAAGATTAAGCTTTTCGCTCACTTGCTTTTTAATTTATTCAATAGAGTCTTTTAACCCTTTAACTTTTTTAATCGGATTCATATCCACAAATAAAATATTATTCTATTGTAAAAAATATACTTATGTAAATTAACAGTACTTTTATATTTAAAAGTTTTAAAAGAAATCAGTCCCAACCATATTGTCTCGAAGGATTTTTTATGATAATATGTCATATGATGAAAACAAGGAGGGATGAAATGAATCATGAAATGTTTCTAAATCACATCCACAATGACGGTGATATATATCAAAATAAACTAACACAATCATATAGGAAGAATAATGGTATATACTATACACATGTTGCTCTAGCTACACAAATAATTTCAGATTTGCTAAGCGATACAACTATCAAGAATATTCATAAAAAGACCTTTTTTGAACCAGCTGTTGGTAGTGGAAATTTCGTGTTTGCTTACCTAGCATATGTTTCCCAAAATTATAGTCTTAATAAAGAAGAGGTTTTAGAACTCTACCGTAACATATATGTATGTGATTTTGATAAAAAAGTAATAGAACTTTATATTTCTAATTTATTTAAGAGTTCTAAACAATTATTTAATGTTCAACTTCCGTCTAGTTTCAAACCTAATACTGGTGGTGCTCTTGTATTTAATTTAGAACTAAAATCAAGTGTATACTTCACACCTTCATCTTACTTTAACATAGACAAGTTTGATTTTATTGTTACAAACCCTCCTTATAAAAATTTAAGAGCAGAAAGAAGACATTATGCATCCATATCAGAATATGAAAAAACAGCTAACTTCTATTCAGAAATAAAAGAAATAGCAAAATCAAATTTTTTACATTCAAATAACCATAGCGCCAATATTTTCAAATACTTTACTGAAGAAATCCTTATACATTATTCAAAACCAGATTCTAAAATTGCTCTTTTAATTCCATCAAGCATCCTAACGGACAAGTCTTGTGCCTCTTTGAGAAGATATATTATTGACAATGCTAACCTTAAAAAAATAGTTAGTTTTCCAGAAACAACCAAGTATATTGATGCAAATCAAAGTATTACCTACTTGATTATTGATATGGATGGAAAAACTAAGCAGACTAAAATAGCTAATGTCGTGGATGATAAAAATATATCCAATATAAATTATATTAAAATACCTGTTCATGAGCTTGTAAATAAGGATACAAATGATTCTATTTTAATGCTTAATGAAGTTGAATATAGTCTTCTCAATAAGCTAAATTCATTTCCGAAACTTAAGGATTTAGACTTTATAGTCAATAATCGTGGCGAATTAGATTTAACTTTGAATAAACAATCAATAACAAACAAAAAAACTAAATATATTCTGTTAAAAGGACGTAATATAGGATATTATCAGCTAAACCCATCTGATAGACCAGAATTTGTGAACGAAGAGTTTGTGAAAAACAGCCCCAAGAAAGAATATATTATGCAAACTAGATTAGCATGTCAGCAAATTGTTAATTTAAATAAGGAACAAAGACTAATGTTTGCCTTAGTTCCACCGCTGTATGTACTAGGTAACTCATGTAATTTTATTTATGTTAAAGAGAATGAATATTGCATAAATCTTTTCTATTTACAAGGTCTACTTAACTCCAAACTAATGAACTGGTATTTCAAACTTTATAGTAGCAACAATCATGTAAATAACTATGAACTAGATAACTTACCAATCCCTTTAGTGAGCAAAAAAATAATTTCTAAGATTTCTTCACTAGTAAAATCTAATAATAATAATAATCACAGCAATTTAGTAACCAACGAAATAGAAAATTTGATTGAGATTTGTTTTGGGATTAAGGTAGACCCATTAAATTACAATGAAGCAAACAAATCTGATATGTCTACTGTTATTATTGACAAACTTGTATCAAAATCACTTAAGGAAAAAAATGAACTCATCAATTCAAAGAAAATTTTAAATGATTTTCAATACAAGTTAAGTGAACTTGATTTAGAAATCATCAAGGCTGTTCCTCAAGGAGGGAGTTGGAAAGATATACCACAGAATATAATGAATAAATCAAAAAGACTTTTAGGTATACAGAAGACAGGCGGAAGAACTACACTATACGGAAGACTGGAATATGATAAACCTAGTTACACTATAACTACTTATTTTAATCGACCAGGTAATGGTTGTAATATTCATCCAATAGAAAATCGTGTGTTATCAACCAGAGAAGCAGCTAGATTACAAGGTTTTCCTGATGACTTTTACTTTGTAGGAAATCAAAGAGATATATTAAACCAGATTGGAAATGCAGTCCCTCCTCAGATTGGTTATCTTATAGGAAAAAAAATTAAAGAAAAACTAGGCATTTCAACATCTGTAGATTTATTTTCTGGCGCAGGTGGATTTCTTTTAGGAATGAAGTATGCCGGAATAAATCATGTCGTTGCAAATGATTTCGATAAAAGTGCTTGTATAACCCTTAAAACAAACAATCCTGAAATTGATGTCATTTTTGATGATATTACGAATAAAAATGTTAAAGAAAAAATTATAATTAAAGGAAAAGATCAAGGAGCAAATATAGTATGTGGAGGACCACCATGCCAAGGGTTTTCAATGGCTGGTTTTAGAAATCCGATTGATCCTCGCAACAAATTATTCTATGAGTTTGTTCAGATAATCAATGGGATTAAACCAAAGGCTTTTGTTTTTGAAAATGTTACTGGACTACTTAGTCATAACAAAGGTAAGACATTCGAAGACATTAAGACCCTGTTTTCTATGCAAGGTTATAATTTAACTGCAGATACTTTAAATTTTGAAGAATATGGTATACCTCAGCGTAGAAAGCGTGTAATAATAATTGGGGTTAGGGATGATTTAGATATTGAGCCTAAAGAACTTTTACCAACAAAAATAACAATAAAACAAGAAAATCAGATTACTGTTCGAGAAGCAATTTTTGATCTTCAGAATGTTTATTCCGATTATAAAAGTTACTCAAAATTGTATTTGAATCTAATACAATCGAAAATCTCATTTGATGAATATAATGCTCGACTTAAGGACTTAAACACCATCTAACACTCCCAAATTAGCTTTTCAAATTTGATTTTTTTATAATGCTCCTTTGAATATCTTCTGTTAAATCAATTAATTCACTTTTGATTGTCTTCAATGGATACCCTGCAGAAATACTTTTTTTTAGTCCATTCACTCGATCTTTAAAGTCTAATAAATTAACTTTTATGTTTCTGTTCTCTTTTTTGTGAAAATCCTCAATTGCTTCAAAAGAAATTCTTACAAATCTTGGATACTCTTTTTCTGTAGCTGCAGTAATATTTCTTTTAGTTATTTTTATAATATTTCCCTTTTTGTCAAATGAATAAGAATAGTTGAAGTAGTCTTTCTTTGGTTTTAGGAAAACTTCCTCAAGAAAATCATACCCTAGGTCATTCTCGACTTGAAGTATTTCCCATAGAATCTCCATGAAATATGCAAAGTTTTCAAGTAACATTCTTCTTATTTTATTTAAGAAGCCTAATTTTCTATTTTCTCTTGCAAACTCAAATTTTATCCAATCCCAAATAATATTTGCATACCATGAAACTGCAGAAATAGAGTGTTCTTGCTCTAATAATATCAATTTCTCAATGTCCAAAAAATCTAATTTGTTATTCTTTGCAGAGTTATCACCTGATGAAAGTGGTGTTAAAAATCTTGAATCATGAATAAACCCTAATGAAATTGGTCCTATGTGATCTGCAGATTGTCCTTTAAAATACTTGCTGGACATAAATTTATTTGCAGCATGTATATTACCATCACTCCAGTTCTCATATGCTCTTCTGTCTTTTGAATAAGAACGCATATTATCCTCATGCCTACCAGTATCTTGAGTTCCTCTGCAACACCTATTATATGAATGAAATCCATCGAATCTATCCGGAAAATTTGACATTGCTCCAGGTCCGAGCATTCCCTTAACGCCCCTGCGACACAGTAACTCAATATCAATACAAATTTGGTCTAAATTCTTATTTTGTGCAGATGAATCAAGTCCAAATTTATCACAATAATACTTAATTAATTCTTGTTCCTTGACTATTTTTTCAGTAATCAGATGATTATTTATGTCAAATATAGTATCAAAAGCGGTGGGACTATATCCAAAATCTCTTTTATAATCTTTTACAAAATTTTTATTTGGATAAACATATGATAAGTACATCTTTTTTCCGCATATTTGGCATACTTTTTCTTTCGTTGGATGAACTTTGTACATTACTTTTGAATAATATGGATTACTAATATCTATTCCTAATTCCAAAGCTTTCTTTTCTACCCATTCAAGCCTTTTTTTACCAACCTCAGAATTTTTTGTCGCTAACCAACTATATGTCCCATCGGCCTTCTTTTCAATTGCTAAACCATTATAATTGTCATGGGTAGCAATCATTTCCATATAAATGTAAAAGTTTGGATGCCAATTTCTTATCGCCATTAAAGTTTCCTCCTCAATATGATTAACTATTACATCACAAGCTCTAAATTCTTTATGTGCAATTGCAAAGCGAAAGAATTATTAAGTTTCTTAGTAGTAACAAAAACTTCAAAAAAGCAAGTAATGCGCAAAATCTAAAGTCATTCTTCGGGGAATCTCTGAAACTTTGTTTTTTGTTTTCTCACTTGCATTAGTTTAAAAACCACTAATATAAAACTTATCGAGAGATGCAAAATTTATATACTTTAGGATTCAAATATGAGTAACTAAAACTTGTATCTCATTATCTCTATTTGTTTCGAAATACCCTTATAGGCTTTCTTTTATTCGCTTATATGTTTTTTATAGCATTTTTTGTAATATATTACAAGCGGATTATAAAAACCTTCTTGCCTTTGAGATAAGTAGATTAAATGACCCTTTCTTCATTTCATTGCATAAAGAACATGTAATATTGTCATTAAACAATTAATGATATTCATGACAACTCATCTTATCTTTGACTTCTACAAAATTGTATTGATAGTTCTATGAGAATATATTTCTACGCAACTAATAAAAAAACAGCAACTTTAATACCTTGTATCAAAATTACTGTTATTCTTTGGCAGGGAAGACAGGATTTGAACCCGCAACTTACGGTTTTGGAGACCGCCGCTCTACCGATTGAACTACTTCCCTAAGCAGTAATGGAGATTATATTAATTATAGACACTTATGTCAATAGTTTCACTTCTCTAATTGAATCAATTTACTATAAAAGCTAGATATTGTAAGTACCTATTGATACTGTCACGATGATCAAAACCCTACTTTATTTCAATTATTTTTCTAAATGATTCAAACTGATGATTTGAATGTTAGATATATATCTATAGAGGTTGCTTATTAAAAAAGTGCCCTTACAGAAATTCTAAATTCTTTAAGGACACTTGTTTTGGTTGCGGAGAAAGGATTTGAACCTTTGACCTCCGGGTTATGAGCCCGACGAGCTTCCGGACTGCTCTACTCCGCGGCATACTGGTACCGAAGACCGGGGTCGAACCGGTACAGTCTATTCGACC
>Ga0255347_1002864_pt1 | contig 23513 bp, 16 predicted proteins | sample wastewater_treat_2_FD_192479 | JGI IMG/M metagenome (GOLD analysis project Ga0255347, IMG submission 192479) | Wastewater microbial communities from Lulu Island WWTP, Vancouver, Canada - plant24 | ecosystem: Engineered > WWTP > Wastewater > Unclassified | place: Canada: Vancouver, British...
TCCGGATCCGGCATTAAAACACCAGCGCCGGAGGCCAGTTCGCGTTCCAGCTTCAGCGCCATATCCAGCGGCGTGGCCGGGACGTGGCGGGGGCGCAGGAACGCGGCCCTCTTGTCGGTCAGGTCACCGCCGCCGCCGCGAGCCGCCAACCAAAGGCCCAAGACGATTAGCGCGCAGGAGACCAACGCATATCTAGCCCTAAAAAAACCGTCTGCCTTGCTCATCTGAAAACCTCCGCAACCGAAGAACCCAAAACTCTCCCTTTGTTTACCGGAAGCTTACTCCTGCATGGCGGAGGTGTCAACAGCAATTAATTAAGAGGCAATGCGTGATAGGGTGCGATTCAATAAAGTTGAATCGCAAAAGGTCAAAGGGTTCAGGGTTCAGGGGTTGCGCGGCAACCTTTTATGGCGATTATGACAAGCAGTTGTGTGTCTCCAGTTTTGAGGGCGCCACAATAGGAAGGGCGTTGCTACGTAAGTCGTTGCAAAACAAGCCTGAACCCAGAACCCTGGCTCCTGAATCCTAGGTGCGGTGCAACGAAGTAAAACCACACCCCGCGTGATATTTTCACAAGATGTATTCTTGCGTGGACTATCACAATATGAGATAATATTAATATTAGATTCAAAAATAGGGTTGAGTTGTTCGTGGCGGACCTCTTGCCATGTGCTGGGGTTACAGACATCACCCCGAAGAATTGCAAGCACCTCTATTTTTAGATATCTAAAGACTAAAGGAGAACGGGTATGATGCTCGGTGTGCTGTTGGCGGTCGCCACGCTATACCTCGGTGACGAGAACGCGATTCGTCCCGAGGCCGATCCCGCATCGTCGAAGACGCTAGCTTTCGCGGGTGCGACGACGGATGACCTGATCGCAAAAATCGATGCCGGGCTTCTGAAGGATGTCGATGCCGAAGCGGTTGAACTGTCCATCGGTGCGAATAACACGCGAACACGGCCTTACGTTGACGAGACGCCGCTTGATACGGTGCTGGCTGTCAAGGATATCATGACCCGGTTGCGCGCGCGCTATCCGGAGGCGACGATCACCTTGAATCCGATTCCGTATGCGGAGAGCGACAGCCTCGCGGACCGTCTGCGCAACTACGAGGTCAACCGTGCTTGTGTCGAACTCCATGGCAAAAAGATGTCGCTCCGGCAGCCCCCTTGGATGTACGAGCGTCCGGTTCAACAGAAATGGAAGTGTACTGGCACGCCGACCACGCCGTACATCAAGAAGTACTGGCTGGATAACGAGAAGGATCCGCGTTTCAAGATCAAGCGTGCGGAACAGCGGGCCAACACATCCGGGACTTGGGACTGCGTCATGCTCGGCGATTCGGTCACGCACTTCTGGGAACTTGTCAACGGGAAGCCATATTTCGATGCCCACCTCCGTCCGCGCGCCAGCATCTTCAACCTCGGCTTCGGCGGCGACGGCACGCACAACACGCTTTGGAACGTCCATTCGAGCGGTCTGATCGACAACTGCAAGGTGAAGGTCTTCACGCTACTTATCGGCAACAACAACATCGGCGAGAAGACTACGGATAACGAGATCGAGGAGGTCGCGCGCGGCTGTAAGGTCATCCTCGACGTTATCCGCGAGAAACACCCTGAGTCGAAGATCGTGCTTTTCCCGTTGCTGCCACGCGGCAACACGCCTGGCGTTCTCCGCGCGCTGGACGCGAAGTACAACGCGCGCATCAAGACGTATGCGGACGGCAAGACCATTATCTGGGCCGGCGAACTCTACGATAGGTTCCTCGCCACGGCGGACAAAGACGGCGTGATTCCTAAAACGGTTCTCTGTGATGGCTGTCATCCAGGGCCCGAGGGCTATCGTATCTGGGGCGAAATTCTCAAGAACTATCTTCCGAACAAAACTAACCAAGAGGAGTGACCACGAAAAAGCTGGTCGCCGTGCTAGAAGTGGCGTTACAAAGCAGATAGCCACGACTTGGCTTCGCCAATGCGATTTCACTATTTCGCGTCAGATACCGCGCAAGGCTGCCGCGATCTGGTCGACCGCAGCGAGGTTGACTTCGCGGTTCTCGCGCAGGCAACGTTTCCAGGACGTCATGAGAAAACCCTTGAGGCGTTCAGGCGAGAGTTCGGCGCGCGCAAACTTTACAGTGCCCTCCATATTACCGGAGTTCACATGGTTGGATCCTGTAGGCACCTGATCGAAACCGGCTTGGTCTAAGTCGAGGTAGCATTTGATCCGTGGCCAGCGGAAGGCGCGTTCGTTGAAACCCTCGTCGTAGTACCAATTGCTCTGTAAAACGCTCTTGGGCATGCGGCGGAGGAACTCGTCGTGATGCTCCCAAATCCAGTCGCTCCAAATCCAAGGGCGCGCGCCACGCTTTTCGACAACCTTGACGAACCAGAGGATATCGTGCCACCAAAGCTCGCCTTGACGCAGCACAACGTGTTCGTGGGCGCTCTGGCAACGCACATCTTCCTCGTCATACCCTAGATGGAAGAGGCGTGGCTCGTCGAATATCTCGCAGACCTCCGTGATCAAATCCTCGCAGACGCGGTAGTATTCGGGCATGGAGACCATGCGTCCCCATTCGCCGAGCCACAGGTCATGTGTCGCCGAGAAGTTGAGCTTCGGAATCGGTTCGAGTCCGAGCGACCTCAGACGCGCTAGCTCGCCCCGCAGTCGCTCGACGCTCCAAGCTCCCCGCACAGCGATTTCGGGATGGCTCTCGTACCGCACCCCTTCGCAGAGGTCGATGACAACCATGTTGAGCCCTTGCTCGCTCATGCGTTTTGTAATGAGCGTCCACTCATGCACGTCGCAAGCTAACGGATCGCGAGCCTGTGCCGCCGTGTTGATGTTCATGCCCAGATGGATCAAAAACGCTTTTATTTCTTCCTGCCCCACTTTGTCACCTCCGCAACTTTGCGATATCCAAACTTCGCGGTCTCACTTCGCCATCGCCTCCCAGACCGGCCAGCCGGAATGCGGAGGAGGAGGATTCTCCGTCGTCAGAAAACTGAAATACGGACGTTCCAGCGCCATCATGAGCGCAGCAGCGGGCACCGCCCCGCCGTGCGCGTACACCTCAACGGTCTTGCCTGCGTTGCGGTGTGATAGAAGTCGCGCAAGGGCTAGCACGTCCTCGGCACGGCGCGCCAGCGTTTCGACCGTGCCGTTGTCTGGACGCGGCAAGGCGGTCATAACGGTACGCCACTCGGATAGATAGCGCATCATGCGTTCTTCAGCCGCCGCGTCCCCGAGCCCTTCCGGTAACACCAGCACAGGCCTGACAGATGCCATCTCGCCATCTTTCCGGCACATGCGGTACACGAGACGTGTTCCGTCGTCGCGCACGAGCACCCCCGTCTCCACCGTTATATCGGCAGACCGCGCTACCCGCACGTCGGTGGGAGACGCTTCGATTTCCAAAAGCCGCCGCATGCCCGTCTCGTCGCGGAGCCTGGTTTTGAATTCAGCAGTCATATCAACGCAAAGAGATAAATATGCCCCTTTCGGGAACTATGATAGTCAACGGATCTGAATATGTCGTACGTTCGCCGTCGGAAACAGCGAGTTGCAACACGTATGTCCCGACACGCTCAAAAGTCACTGTCGTCGCACGTACGGTAGCATCGGTAAAGGTCACAGATGAAGCATCACCGCTGACACAGCTCCAGAGATACGTCAGTTCTGTATCCTGCGGCAACACCTCACCCGCCGCTACTGGTGAAAACGTACGCGGCGTCAACCGTGAAACGCGCAGCGTGTCGGTCTCTGCAAGCACATCCACACTCGGCCCGCGCTGCGCCGCCAACACCGGGTGCGACGCAAGATACTTGATCTCAGCCTCGGAGAGCAGCCGGTCGTACATCCGCACTTCATCCATGACCCCGGGCAACGTACGGGAAAGTATGTTGCCTTCACCGTCACGGTAATAACCGTTCTGCGTAGTAGTATTGATTTCATTGACGTTCATACCGCCGATCGTGATCGGGATGTTGGCTTTTACGCGCGCAAAGCCAATAGCGCCGCTCGTGGGTGTCTGTTTGACGCCGTCGAACCAGAGCTGGGATCCGTTTATGCTATTCACGTTGTAGCGGTCAAACGCCACATACATGTGCATCCAGCGGTTTTCAGGCGACACGGCAGGGCTGGCATAATAGAGCAAGCCGCCTGAGCCACTGATTTGCTGACCGTATTCGTCATACCCCATTGACTGGTGATAGAGGGTGAAGAGCTTGTTGCCCGTAATACCGTCCTCGGGCGCGTACCAAAACCCCAGCGTGTAGGGCACAGAGATCAGGCAAATGCTTTTGATGTCATTCGTCCCCGGGTTCGCCGCATCGTGATACATCCAGAAACTAAACGTACGCCAAACCGTGCCATCCCTCTCGACCTGCGGGCGCCATCCCTCAGTGCCCGTCTCACCCAGATTACACCCCGTGATGAAACTCGATGTCTTGCCGCGTCCCCTGTAGCCCCGTCCGTCAACTCCCGGGACATACGTTTCCGGCAACCCGTCGGTCTGGCCGAGCGTACCGACAACCGCGTCCGAGCGCGTGACATCCATGGCCCAATATCGCAAAAGACCATTCGTCAGCGAGGAAGGATCAAAGGCTGTCCCGGAAACTGTGACAGCAATGTCGGCAGAACCTGCATCCTGTCCATCGTCAGAGACACACCGTAGAACATATTCACCCGGCGCGGAAAACGACGCGAGTGTACCAGCAGAATGGGCTGGCTCAAACCAGACGCCGCCGGGACCGGAAATCTTCTTCCACGTCACGCGCAACGTGCCTGGCCCCGAATCAACATCCGCGACAACCGCGGCAAGCGCGAGCGTATCGCCGAATGCGCAAGAAGTAGACGGAGCGAGTGTAACGGCAGGCGCAAAATTGCCGGACGACGCGCTGACACGCGTCACCGAAACCTCGTCAGACGCGGCAAGGCCGAGGTGGGCTTCGCCCGCCGTGAGCCGGAACATGTAAGTCCCCTCCACAGGCAGCGTAACCCGAGTCGAGAGACCGGCTGGTGTCTCGATTGACGCCCCCTCGCCGCCTGGCGGTGCGCTGACAAGCGTCCAGAGTACAGGCCCCGTATAAGCGGCTCTGACAACATCAGCCACCGTGTTCGTCGCAACGGCATCACCGCGCAACACAGCGACAGATGTGGCGACCGTGAAATCTGAGCCTGCGTTCGCCACGGCTGGCCCGCGGTAGATTTTCCACACATCCTGCGCATCGAGTGCCCCGTTGAAAATGCGCAAATCATCGTAACGCCCCATCATCGCGCGCTTCCCGCCGATTCCCGAATTCCCGAGATAAAACTTCGAGCCATCGGGCGTAATCCAGCCTGTGCCATTACCCGTTGTCCATGCACCAGCCGTATGGAGTCTGCCATTGACATAGACCGTCGGACGCGCTTCATACCGCGCTTCGGATGCGTTGTAACGGATATCGGTTGACACCGCCACATGCGACCATTGCCCCTTCTCGTCCAGCAAACGGGGAAGTGTCGTTATTGTGTCCCCATAAAGGAAGATGGTGCCGTCTTGAATCGGCACATTAGCAAACGTTGCGTCAGCGAGCATCAGCCGCGTTTCGTTGTACCAGTGATAGATACGAACCATCTTGTTGTCCCAGGCAGAGGAATCATAAATGTTCGTAGCGACACGCACCCAGAAAGCCACAGTAGAATCGGTCAAAACACGGTTGCCGACAATCATACCCCACGCACTCGTGGCGCCGTCGAATTCGAGCCCGTTCCCAAAGACGCCGTCCGCCGCAACAGCGGTATCGCCAAGAGTCATCGGATTACCCCCATTGCCAGATTGATCCGGCGTAACGCGTTGCGATGATTCGTTGACCGTGACCACATCCATGGGATAATATCCGACGAGCTGCGCCGGACGTGCACGGCTGTCGGACAAAAACTGGTCGCGCAGATCATCCGCCGAAAGCGCACAGTCGTAGAAACGCGCCTCCGAAACAGCACCGTAGATCGGGCGCACCCCGTTCTGCGAAATATTCCCGAAGTAAAACTGCCCTTCATGAAAAGGATCCATCTCAAGAGTGCGTCCGAGCACCTCGCTGTACAGTTCCCCGTCAATGTAGGCGCGCATGTTATAGATCGGGCAACCCACGTATCCCTCCTCCTCCTGCTCTATCTCCCCCGTGTCCTCGAAGGTGACAGCGATGTGGTGCCACACGCCGCGCGAGGGCGCGAGCGCGTAGTAAAAATAGGTGTGGGCAATCTGCACGGGCGTGTTTTCGTTCACGCCCAGTTTGACATCAATACGAAGGGAGTTCGGCCCGAACATCACGTTCTGCCGGGACATTCCCGCAACGAGGTAGTGGAGTTTGTTGACAACCGTATCCATTTCCCCATTGGTGGGTTCGCGCCAGAGCCAGCATGAGAAGGTGCGGCTGCGGACACCGGGCGACCACGATTTAGCCCAGACATTCGTGAACCGAACCGCGTCGTAATAAAGCGCGTTCGCGACACCCTGAATGTTGGTGACGTAAAGCTCGTCCGCAACTGTCAGGGCGCATCGCGCATCGGTATTCGTGCCGAAATTGGCGATTTTACCGCCGACAATCTCATCCATCTTCCAGTGTATGTAAGGCTGCGGTATCTCCGCAAACCCGGAAACAACGACAAGTGCGGCAAACACCGCCACACTGATGTTAGCTATCTTTTGCATGTACACACCTCCTTGTTGTTAACTTGAACCATTAGAAAATCCGTACTGGGCGACCGCACCCGACACACTTTATTAAAATCCAATTATAATCGAGAAACATGAAAAAGAAAGCGCTCAATTACTTCTTCAGGCGCCACTTCGTGGCCATCAGGCAGGGGAGTTCCTTGGATTTGGCAGGCTGATAATAGACCGTCAAGAGGTCGCCGTTTTTGAGCTGGACGGTGGAAGGATAGCCCAGATCCCCGTCCGTATGCGCGGACAGGAAGATTTCGCGCTCGGCGTCCCAGGTTATGCCTTCGTCCGACGAAAGACATGCGTATTCGCCAAAGCCGGTGGGCTGCAGGAAGCGGCGGGCGAACGTGCAGAGGATGCGGCCGTCCTGCAGACGCAGCAGGTGCGGCGGCAACCCCAGCATGGGGGTCTTCTCCATCGGCGACCATGTTCTGCCGCCGTCGGATGAGAACGACTGCCGCATGCAGCGGTCGTCTCCGTGGTAACGCACGACCATCATCAGGCGACCGTCCTTAAGCTCGATCGCATGCGGTTCATGAAACATTTGCGGCTGCGAATTCTCTCCGTTTTTGTCGGGAAGCGCGTAACAGAGCTGTTCCCAGACATGACCGCCATCAGTCGAACACATGGTCGTGATACGTGTGCGGCCGCGGAGTTCAGGCTCATCGTAACTTGTGCGCCCGATGTGGAAGAGCGTCCCGTCCTTCAACTGGATTGGCCCGTGTGGCGTGAAAGCCGACATGGTCGTAAGTTTCTCCCGCTTGGACCATGTCCTGCCGTCATCGCGAGAACGCATGCACCAGATGCCGGAGTGCTCCTTGATAAGCTCCGGCGGTAATTTCGACGCATGCTGTTGCCACTGGTGCCGTTGCGAACCGACAGGATAGTAGTTGGTCATGAATCCAGAGATTCCATTCCAGCTCGGTCCGGATGCCCAGATTACAAGTATCTCGCCATTCGTGAGCTGTAACATTCCGCAATCGCGGTCGTCAACTGCTGAACTGTTGATCGTCACCGCGTCGGACCACGTCTCGCCTTCATCATCACTGCGGACAAGTTGCGTCTTGCCCCACGGACAGACGTGCGCATCACGGTCACCCGAAAACGCCGTCAGGATCGTCCCCTCCTGCGTGATGATCGCAGTGGGCCAGCCGATATAGCGGCCTTTCTGCACACAAATCGGTTTCGTCCACAGTATCTCCGCGAGCGGCTGGTGTTTCGGCGCTTCGGTCATAAGCGGACCGGGGCCGCCGGGTGGCAGCTTAACGTCCGCAAGCGGTTCGAGCCGCACAAGCGGAAGGCGTCCGCTGAAGGTATAACCGCCCATCGAGCCGAGCTGCAGGGGATGCTTGTTAGAGAAATCGAACTTTCCGGCGTAAGGGTAACTGCCCCTTTCCTGGCCGTCAACGAAGACACGCACGGCGGTTTTCGTGACGTACACCTCCAAAAGATATTCACGCATAGAGTCGAATTTCACGTCATGGCAAACATAGTACTGCGGCATGATGCCTTTGATATCGATCAGCAGTTTGCCGTCCTTGCGCACCATCACACAATAACCGTCGAGAAAGTCGTTGCCTTTGCAGAACAAATTCGCATGGTTGGAGCGTTCGCCGATCTTATCCAAGTCGCACGCGAAACGCACGGTGGCTTTAAAGCCATCGGGGAAACGGAGCGCGGCTTCGTCCGGCACGACAAGCTGGCACGGCCCCTCTTCCTTAAACTGCCACTCGAATGCCGCAACCGCATTAAAGGCAAACGGCAACACTACTGCCGCAAAAACCAGAGATCTGCTAGTACGTTTCATCTTTGTTTCCCTTTGTTATTTTGTCACGCGCCATTTGGTGGCCATGAGCGCAGGTTTCTCCAAGGCTGCAGTCGGCTGGTAATACACGGTCAGGATCGTTCCGTCAGCGAGCACACAGGAGGAAGGATAGCCGAGGTCGCCGTTGTGGCAGACCGCAAGGATCACTTCATTCTCCACATCCCATGTGACACCGCCGTCGTCCGAAATCGCGGCGTATTCGCCGAACGCGGTAGGTTGCGCATAACGGCGTCCGTACACGTTCACGAGCTTGCCGTCGGGCAGACGCACGATGTGCGGGGGCAGGCCGAGCATCTCCGTCTTCTTCATCGGGCTCCATGTCCTGCCGCCGTCGGAAGAAACCGTCTGGCGCAGGCAACAATCCGGCCCGTGGTAACGGACAAGCCCGACAAGGGTTCCATCAGGAAGCTCAATCGCGTTGGGTTCATGGAACATGTGCGGTTTCGAGTTTTCACCGTTCATGTCCGGCACCTCGGGGCACAGGCAGATCCAGCTTGCGCCGAGATCCGTAGAACGCCAGGCGCTGATGATCGTGCGCCCGGCAACCTCCGCACCGGATTTTGCCGGCGTGAACGAGCGCCCGAGTTGGAGCAACGAGCCGTCACTCAACAAAACCGGCCCGTGCGGCGTGTGACTCAAGTCTTTCATCTTTTCGGGTTTAGACCAAGTATAACCGTCGTCCTTCGAAATCATGCGGTAATAGCCGATGGCATTACGGCACACATCGTCCGGGATCTTCTCGTCATGGCGCTGCCACCAAAAATACTTATGGTCGCGGGGCAGCTTTCCCTTAATGAACTTGCGGTAGGTTGTGGAGGTGAAGTAGGTTACGAGCAGCGTGCCATCGGGCATCTGCAGAATGCCTGCGTCGCGGTCATCAATCGGTCCGTTGGCGATCGTGACAGGGGTGCTCCATGTCTCTCCATCGTCTTTCGAACGGACAAGCTGGACCTTGCCGAACGGGCATACATGCTCCTCGCGGTCTCCGGAAAAGACAACAATGATATCGCCGCTCTGGAGGCGGCAAACCGTAGGCCAACCGATATAGCGGTCATCCTGCTTGCAGATCGTCCGCGTCCAGAGGATTTCAGCGCGCGCCTGATGCCGCGGAGTTTCGCGGAGCATCTCGCGCGGTCCGCCCGGCGGCAGTTCAACATCTTCAAGCGGTTCTAACCGCAAGAGCGGAAGACGCCCGCTGAAGGTATAATGAGCCATCGAGCCGAACTGCAGAGGATGCTTGTTGGAGAAATCGAACTTTCCGGCGTAAGGGTAGCTGCCCATTTCCTGGCCGTCGATAAAGATGCGCACGAACTCCGGCGTCACATAGACCTCGAGCAGGTACTCGCGCATAGACTCGAATCCGGCTGGGAAAAGGTAGTAATCCGGCTCAATGCCCTTGATGGCAACCAGCAATGAGCCGTTCTTGCGCACCATCACACAATAACCGTTGTGATAATTGTTGCCTTTGCAGAACAAGTTCGCGTGGCCGGAACGTTCGCCGATCTTATCCAAATCGCACGCGAAACGCACGGTGGCCTTGAAGCCGCCGGGAAAAGAATACGCCGGATCGTGCGGCACCTTTAGAGTCAAGGCCTCCCCGCCGGGGTTCTTCCATTCGAACGCCTGCACAGCAAAAGCCGCCGCTAACGCAATAGTGACTGTCATCATTTTTTTCATCGTTTTCATAACTTTCCGGCTCCTCATTCATTCACATCAACAAAGGTTTCGCAGGCCCGCAGTACAAGCGCACGGTTTTCTGCCGGACCGATCTCCACGCGGTTTTCGCCTGAGCGGAAAGCGGTGAGCGGAAAAGTGCAACGGATTGAACAGGCGGACTGGGTCTTTTCGGGAAGCCAAACCGCGTTCGATTCATCACTGGTCGCAAGCGGCGCGATCCCGTTAAACCGCGCTGTCTCTCGGAGCGACTCGGGACACGGGCCGTTAAAAGCGAAGCGCACCGTGAGTTCAGCGCCTTCGGGCGCGGGAGCGCTGGCACGGAACGTTATCGCACGTTTCACGTCAAGCGGCACGGGAACCTGAAAGCCGCGCTGGCCGGGCACGGAGTTCTCACGGTAGGTGGAAGGGTACGCCCGCGAGCGTACCGCGACCGTCTGCGGCGCCAACCCCTCGGTAAGTAACGCATCCCACACTCCGTTCGTCTTGGGGATGACAAAAAGGTTAAAGAGATATACGCCCGGCGCGCCTTCCGCGTGTACCGTATCCGCGAAGCCACGATATTCCGCTGCCGTGAGGTTCTGCCGTATACCGCGCCCGCCTTCCTTCACCACGCCGCTGTCAAGTCCGGGCAGGATCATGACACGCGGATTTACGGCACCGATGCGCGACTTCCAGTCTGTGTAAGGAATCGCATAATCAGGCGTGACAAAAAAGTTACAGGGCACGATCATATCGACACTGCCGTCCTGCGCCCACGCGACAACATCAAGACCGATCGCGAGCGCCCCTTCAATGTCGGTCGGCACACGTGCGCCCACGCGCACCGCGTGGCCAAGACGCCGCGCGGCGGCATCCGCGCATTTACGTGCTTCGCGCATGAACTCAGTGATGAAATGCGCGTCTTCACTTTCGCGCCCTTGCTTCAGGTGACAGGGGAAACGCATCCAGTCCAACTCGATCCCGTCCACGTCGTAACCGTCCGCGAGGTCTTTCACGAAAGAAAGGTGGTAGTCACGCACTTCCCGATGGGCGTAGTCGAAGGCCGCCTCGCTCCAGTTGCGGTCGGCGCTGCCCGGGACACGGCGATATTCGGGGTGTTCGCGCCAGAAGCGGCTTAACCCGCCATAGGCTGGATCGTGAACATCATGAACATCATTCATGCGCATCGAGAACCATGGCGAAACCCCTTTTTCGCGGCAACGCGCCGCCCAGATGCGGTACGGATCGACACCCGCCTCGTGCAACATCTTCATCACGTGCGCTTTGTTGGAAGGGCGCGCACCGGGCTCGTCCACGGCAAGCCACCACGGCTCGAAGCGCGTGGCAGGGACATTGCACCGCATCGCGTTCGGGCACATGAAGAAATGCGTCACCGGACCACGGCACACGTCATCGATGTACGCTTTATACTGCGCCTCAGTACGGACGATACCCATAAAATGGCTGTCGTCCTCATTGAACGCGAGCACACCCCTGGGGCTCCCGGCGTTACCGGCGGACACGGCCGCCGGTAACGTTGCCAGCAGGGTACAGAATGTAAAGATATGGATACGCCGATTCACCGCAGATAGATCACCGTACCGCTGGCGTGAACATCCAACGGGATCGGTGCTGAATAAACAGTACGCTCGCCGTCAGAAACCGCCAACTGGATCACATAAGTGCCGGTTTCGAGCGCCGTCAGCGTTGTCGTACGCGCGGTCACATCACCGAAAACGATCTTCGAGGTATCACCCGACAGGACACACCATGTGTATGTCAGCACCGCGCCGGGCGGATACGTATCGGCGTTCACCTGCACCGAAATCTCTTTAGTAACACGCGCCGTGGAACTAAGCTGTGCCGGTTCGCCGCCAACCGCAGGCGCCCGCGTGATTTCCGTAACCGGACTAGCAGCGAGATACTTGATCTCGGCCTCCGTGAGCGCACGGTTGTACATCCGCATTTCATCGATCACCCCCGGGAACGTCCGCGAGAGGTAATTGCCACCTTCGTCCTTGAAATGTCCGTTGTTGCCTTCCACTCCATTTGACATATGCCCGCCGATCATGATTTTGTTTGTGAGCACACGCCCGCCGCCCATGCCATGTGTGGTGCGGTTAGTTTGTTTCACACCATCGATCCACAGTTCGGACGTGCTGTTCAAGTAGTTCGTCCGGCGGTCGAAAAGCGCGTAGACGTGTGTCCAGCGGTCGGCGGGATCGACCTCGGGACGTCCGTAGACATCCAAGTTGCCCAAGCCTGAGCACCAGCTTTGCAGCGTCTGCTGGTACATGGTGAAACCGCGCGTGCCGTTTTCACAGTTGTACCAAAGCCCCAGAGTAAAAGGCACAGCGATGATCGCCGCATGGCTGGAATTGTTCGTGTCGGCAGTGTCGTGGTAGATCCAGCAACTGAACGCACGGTAGCGGTCTATCGGCGTCGTTGCGAGAGCGGGGTCCTCGGTCTCGAGCAGTGTCATGTCGGTATCGAAATAAGGATAAAACGCGCCGTTGACACGAATGGCGTAATCGTCCACACCCCTTTCCCAGATAACATTGGAACGGTCGACAGTATAGGCCGTCCCGTTGACGCGTTCTTTCCGCCCGATTTCGAAGGGCCAATGCGCAATCAGCCCGCTTTCGAGGTTGATCGCCTCTGATGCGGCAACCGTTACCGTAACAGGTGTTGCGACAGTCTCGGCCGCGCCGTCACTCGCGACAGCAGCGATCTGGTATTCACCCGCCGTGAAAAAAGTCGCCTTTGTTGACACACCTTGCGCGGGCTCGAAGCGCACCGCGCCAGGCCCCGAAACCTTCTTCCACGAAACGCGCAAGGTGCCGGGAGCTTCGTCCGGATCGGATGCCGTCGCCGTGAACGCTGCAGGCACATACGCCGCTACAGCCGCAGCGCCGGAAACCGACACGGCTGGCGGCTGGTTAGCGGGCGGCACGGCCATACGCGTCACTGTGACGTCGTCCGACTCGACCCCGCCATACAGCGACACAGCCGTGAGACGGAACGTGTATTCGCCTGTTACCGGCAGGGTAACAGATGTTCTGAGATCGCCCGCCTGCATGATAGACGCCCCCTCACCACCGGCCGGCGCGGCGACAAGCGACCATGCCGCCGTGGTCTTCGCGGCCTTGCGATTACCCAGTGTGCCGGTCAGCCCCACCGTACCGTTCAACCGGGCTGTCTCCGCCGCTACGGTGAAATCTTCGCCAGCCGAGACGGACGGCATACCCGCCGCCAAATCCTTCATCTGCTCTTCGGAAAGGACTCCGTTAAACCAGCAAAAGTCATCCATCCAGCCGCCGAAAGGTCGTACGCCGTTCGCCCCGTAGTTGCCAAGAGAAAACTGTGTGATCTCCGGGAAAACTCCGGTCAGGGCCGCAGCCGTCTGGGTACGTCCGGTACAGACGCATACGCCGTCCACGTAAATTCGCGGCGTCACGGCATATAGGTTGCTTGCAGGCTCCAGCGCCATCGTATAAGTTACGCCGAAATGGCTCCACTTACCTTTCTGCACCGTAACATAAGGGCACCAGAACCCTTGGTCATTCGGGTCGTTGAAAGTGCCTACATCGAAAAAATGCGCTCTATTGTCAAACATGCCGCGGCTGCTCCCTTCGAGACACGCCCTGCCGTATTTCCCCATGGAATAGATGTGGGGTATGGCGTTGGTGAGATCCGTGCCGAACTTGAGCCACATGCCGAAAGAGAAGCCGGGCGTGGCGAGCGGGAACGGCATGACCATCCAAGCGGTTGTCACATCGGGGAACCAGGCGCACTTGCCGGACACGCCGCCGTCCACAAGCTCCGCGCCAGCACCCGTCTTGAGATAGGCGCCCATGGCGGACTGCGCCGGGACGATCACGGTGTCTGAACCCTGCGCTGCCGTCTCTTCCATCGGCCAGCGACCGCAGAGCAAAGTGGGACGGGCATTCAGACCAGCGATATACTGGGCCTTGACGTCGGCGGCGGAAAGTGCGGCCGCATAGAGGCGCACATCCTTGAGCGCGCCGAAAAGCGGCCGCACACCAGAGGGTACGTTGTTGCCGAGGTTGAGCTTATCGGCCTTAGACAGCTTAGACAGGCTGCCGGGAACCGACACCCCTGTCTGTGCGCGGACGAGTTCGCCGTCCAAATACTCGTTCAGGTTGCAGAGTGAATTAGTACCGGGGGCGATTTCCTCCGTCACCTCGAAAACCCACGCCACATGGTGCCATTTGCCGCGCGACGGCACACTTGAATACGATACACAAATGTCGGGCGACCCTGCGCAACTTCTGAGTGCATTTTGACCATTCACCCAGTTCACGTAAAGCGTGGACATGCTGGTGAACAGATACGGGATTTTATTCAGCGTCGGGTCTAGCGGTCCGTCGGTGCTCTCGCGGTAGAGCCACATCGAGATCGAGCGTGCGCCAGGGGCGGGGAAAGAGAGCGTGTCATCTGTGCATCCCCAAGCTTTTTGGGTGCCGTCGAAGTAGACAGCATTCCCTATATCAGCGGCGTTAGTGATCGAGCACCCCTCGCCGACAAGCAGATAGCGGCCATTACCGGAAGCGTCCGCAATCCGCCGCGTTCCTGACTCCTCGATGATTTCATCCATGACATACCAAGCCACTTTGGCGGGTTCGTCTGAAAGTGCGCAGTGCGCATGGCAGAGAAACAGGAGCAAACTCACCGTTAAACATCTGCCGGAAAAACGCTTTGAATAACCTGATCGCATATCTTTCCTCCTTCTTGTTTAAGGTGTTATGGATTTCAGAATCATACCTCAACATTCGATAAGCCATGTCGGATGACCGCATCCGACACTTTTACCAAAAGTCATTCACTAACATCCCATAGGCCTGACCGATAATTCGACGGTTGATTTCTCATGCCCGGCCTCCTTTCGTCGATGCTGCGTAGTTTTTCTCCACGATCCCTAAGCGGTCGAATGCTTCGAGGCGCTCACGCACTTCGTCCGGGGAGAGCGGCGCGTAAGGCGCGCGGCAGAATCCGCAGTCGATGCCCACATGGCGCATCAGGACTTTGAAGTTGGACCAATTGTCCCATTTGCCGGGCTCCAGGATCAGATCCACGAGCCGGTTCGCCTCGTCCTGCCACTTCGCCGCCGTCCGGAAGTCGTTTTCTGCCGCGAGTGCGCAGATCATCGCAAAGTGCCGGGGGATCATGTTGTAGTTGAGGCCGATGCCGCCCGCGAACACATCGCCGAGCGCAAGCGCGCAGAGAAGCTGCTCGTCACGGCCTGCGTAGAAAACTGCCTCCTTATCAATGTTCCGCCGCATCTTCTGCACGCTGTAGTAATCATTGCCGGTGTACTTCATGCCTTTGACGTTTTTCAGGTCAAACAGGCGGATATCACGTTCGGGAACGAGGTCATGATTGAAGCAGTAGACCAGAAACGGCAGGTCGGTCGCCTCTGAGATCATCTTGTAGTGGCGATACTGCGCTTCGAACGACTGGCCGAAATACACGGGCGCCACGGAAGAGATCCAGTCGCAACCGGCGTCCGCCGCCGCCTTCGCAAGAGCGACGGAGTCTTCCGTACACACCGCGCCGACCTGCGCAATCAGCTTGCAACGACCCCGCGCGGCTTTGACGGCGGTCTGGTAAACAAGCGCGCGCTCTGCGTTGGAGAGGAGCAAGCCCTCGCCGGTCGAACCGGTAAGATAGAACCCCTTCAGACCCTCGCGTATCCCGTATTCAATCAGTTGAACGATCACATCTTCGTTGACCCTGTTATCCTGAGTGAACGGTGTGAACATGGCGGAAAACGCACCCGCCATCCCTCTGAACTCATGGCCATTTAACTCGGGCTTCATGCCTGACAGTATAGTATGTCACCAGCATTGTATGTACATATTCCTGTAAATAAAAAATTTAAACATCAGCCGCCAAACAGCGGTTGCGGTACGCGCACGGTGTTTGACCGGTGATACGTTTGAAGACCGTGGCAAAATGCTGGGGAGATGAGAAGCGGTATTTCGCGGCGATTGACGCAACGCTCTTGCGCGGGTCGGCGAGATCAATCCGTGCGGCCTTGACCCGCTGATCGAGGAGGAAGGCGTGCGGGGGAAGCCCGGTGGCCCGCTTGAATGCATCGGTGAAGGCCACGACAGAGAGCGCTGCCTCCCGCGCGAGATCCTCTACAGGATAATTTTCCTCAGGCATTTTCCGCAGCCGCTCGACGATTGCCTTCACTTTGGCGTGTGGGCGCCCCTTCGGAGACGCCGGGGCATGCGGGGCTTCAATCAGTGCCAACAGGAGTTCGAGCACCGCCGCCTTCATTTTGAGCCGACAGGATACCGTCCCGCGTTCCTCAGAGTCGTATAGCTCAAAGAGTCTCGTAAACGCGACTTTCACTCGTTCCGTCGCGGGGAACAACCGCACGGGGAAGTTCTGCATTTCCTGAACAAGCCACGCATTTTCGCGGCGCGGCAAATCAAGCACGCGCGCCCCTTTTCTCGGAATTTGGAAAAGAATGCGCTGAAGCATGAGCCCCTTGGGATTGTGACGCATCCGATGCGGCTCATGCGGTTGCGACACAAAAACCGATCCCGGCAGAAACGGGTACTCGATGCCGTCGGCCTCAAACGCGAGATTGCCACGGAGGCACAAGGAGATTTCGACACATCCCTCATGGATATGCTCTTCCGTCCCGATCCGCGCCGTCTGGAAATTGCTCAAGCCGAGAAACGGAATACACTCCACCCCGTATGGCCGGAGGTCAAGCGACCGCCGCTCTTTCCCATCGAGATAGACGATGGGATCGTTTACGTAAGAGTGCGACTTTTTTCTCATTTCACTCCCTCTGCGGGACACAGGAGTCCGCTGGCCGTCAGAATCGGGGCGCTACCGCAGCGGCGAGGTGCATGTTGCCCTTCACCGGAATTTACCATCCTACGGCAGTCAGACACCCCAGCGGTCTTCGCCGTAGGCAGCGATCCATTCCTTCGAGAGCTTGACGGCTGGCACGTCGAGCGCCGCAGCAAAGGAAGGGTGGAAGATCAGCCCCGTGACGGTCTTGTCAGCTAAGAACCCGCGCGCGTAGGCAAGCTGCTGCTCCATCCTGTCCGCCGAGACGGGGGCGCCCAGCGTGAAGTCCCACATGTAAAGGCCGAGGAGCAGATCCTTATCCGCGCCGATGAACTCGCGACAGCGCTTCACGGAATCGGCCATGGTGCCGATGTTCTCGCTGCGCCAGAACCAGTAGCTCGTTTCGTCGCAAAGGTCGAGTTGCGGCTTGAAATGGCTTTTGAGACCGTCCTGATCCGAATAGAGCACCACCGAAAGCCGCAACCCGTGCGCGTGAACCTGTTCGCTGATCTTCTGCAGGTCTTCGAGCGGTTGGTTGAGTTTCTTAGAGACAAAGTAGTCGTCAAGAAAGCAGCCGGTCAGGTTCGGCATCTTCGGTTGCAGCTCATCAAAGGCGATCTTCATCTTGTCCCACACCGTCCCAGATGCTCCGTCAGTGATTCCGAAAGATATCCGCTTCATTGACTTGAACTGGTCAAAGTAATCCCCCCACGGATGCCTCGGCATGTTGCCCCAGCGGATCACACAGTTATTCGGAATACCCATCATGCGACAGCCCTCGGCCTGATCAACGGTCGGGCCTGGCCATGTCTGCCCTTTCTTGACAGCGTGCTTGCTCATCTCGGCGTGATGACCCCACATCCAAAGCCGGTCACGGATCGTCGCGCCATAGAACGGCTTCTCTCCGCAAAGCGAACAGCATCCTCCCGCGAGCGCCGCCGCGCCCGCCATCTTTATAAAACCCCGCCTACTCGTATCCATGAGATAACCCCTTACCTAACACTTGTCCGCAACTTCGCAACAATCCCTTGGCGCAGCGGGTCAACGGACTTTCCCGTAGCGCCTTTTGCCGTCTCGACAAAATACTTCACTTAAATTAGCAAATAGAAACATCATGCACCAGCGGCAATTTGTGGCGTCCCTGCGCGCGGGTGCGATTCAATAAAGTTGAATCGCAAAAGGTCAAAGGGTTCAGGGGTCAGGGGTTGCGCGGCAACCTTTTATGGCGATTATGACAAGCAGTTGTGTGTCTCCAGTTTTGAGGGCACCACAATAGGAAGGGCGTTACTACGTAAGTCGTTACAAAACAAGCCAACGGCACTCTCAAAGGCTCGATCCTCTGGGGTGGCGGCAGCGTCGTGCCCGTGAGCGAGACCCGCATGGAAAACAATACTCTGGTGGTTGTCCGCCACCACAATCGCAAACAGGGCGGCAAGAACGTACGGCATGTCGAAACCATCACCGCCAAACTCGATAACGGCAAATTAGCCCTGAACACCCGCACCGTTGACGAGACCGGACGGCAAATCCAGCATTGACGAGTTCCGTCCCGGCCCCATCTACCTGCAGGGCGACCACACCGACGTCGACTACCGCAACATGGTCTTGACCCCGATCATCAAATAGCTTCAGAGAAGATCTCAGAGAAGATAAAAAAGACCTCTCCCGGTCCGCCGGGAGAGGTCTTTTTCGGTTTAACCTTCAACCCCATTCATTTTGCAAACGGGTTAAGTTTCTTGACCTTGTCGGCAGCACTCTTGGCCGCGTCCGCCGCGCTCTTAGCCGCATCCTCGGCAGCACCCATCGCTCCCGCAGCCGTGTCTTGCGCACCGCCGGTCACACCCTTCAGAGTTTCAGCCGCTCCCGCAGCCGCCCCTTGCGCACCATCAGCCACGCTCTTCAGAGCCTTGGTCGCTTCCTTGGCAGCACCATCCGCCGCGCCACCGACGCCCTTGAGCAGGTCACCCGCCGCTCCAGCCGCGCCGGTCACTGCCTTCGATACCGAGCCCAGGATGCCGTTGAGCACTTCAGTCATCGCTTCCACTGCCGAAGCCCCGCCAGAAGACTTGCCGATGTCCCGCACGGTCACGGACGGCACCGGTATGGTAACAGCCTTACCCATCGTCAAACCGGAGGCTAATGAAAGTTTCGCGTCATTGAGCAAAAACTCCTCGATGATAACTTTCTTGCCTTCCTTCTTCTCCTTCGGGCTCTTCTGCTTCTCCTCCTCGGAGGCCTTCTTGGTATTCGCCATCATGGTGTCGAAGTTCGACTTGCCATCCTTACTCTCAAAGGAGATGGCAGGCGCATCGATCTGGATTTTACGAACCACAATCGTGTCGCTCAGCAACGAGGACATCTTCAGCCCGACCTCGACCTTGTCCACTGCGAACGCGTCTTTCTCGGAATACCCTTTGGGGTTACCGATCTTAACCTGCGATATCACCAAGTCACCCGCCATCGGGCTCAGTTTGACATCGCCGACCGACACCGGCACTCCCAATACCTTGGGCCCGCCCACTGACGCGGCTGTCTTGACGATCGGCCCGATCGTCAGCGGCAAGGTCAGCACTGCGGCCACTAACAGCACTAGCACTATAATCACTAGGCCGACCAGCAATTTGAACAATTTTTTCATTTCAGTTTTCCTTTTTATTTACACCGTGTATGTGGATGCGGCGGTCTGGCCTCCGCTCTCCGTCCAAACATGATGATAAAACTCACCGCGCGGCTTGTCAACGCGCTCAAAGGTATGCGCACCAAAATAGTCGCGCTGCGCCTGCAACAAGTTGGCAGGCAGCCGCGCGCTGCGGTAAGCGTCGAAATAATTCAGGGCCGTACCCATAGCCGGCACCGGGATGCCGAGGTCGACAGCCGTCTTGATGACAGCACGCCACGCGCTCTGGGCTTTGGCGACGGTCTTTTTGAAGTAAGGATCCAGCAGCAGGTTGGCGAGCTTCGGATTAGCGTCAAACGCCTCTTTGATCTTGCCCAAGAAACGTGCGCGGATAATGCAGCCCTGACGCCAGACCAGCGCGATCTCACCGTAGTTGAGATCCCACTTGTACTCTTCGGCAGCAGCGCGCAGCAACTGGTAGCCCTGTGCGTACGAACAGATTTTCGAGGCATAGACCGCCTGCTCAAGTTGCTTGATGAAAAGCTTCTTGTCAACTTCGAGCTTCTTGGCAGGCCCCTTCAGCAACTTGGATGCCGCAACGCGCTCATCCTTGACAGCGGAGAGACAGCGCGCGAAAACCGCCTCGGCGATCTGCGGGATAGCTATACCCAAGTCAAGTCCGGCCTGTGATGTCCACTTGCCTGTGCCTTTTTGGCCAGCCGTATCCAGAATGACATCCACCATCGGCTTGCCAGTCTCTTCATCGTACTGCGAAAGGATATCCGCTGTTATGTCGATCAGGTAGCTGTCCAGATCGCCCTTGTTCCATTTGGCGAAAACCTTCTGCATCTCTTTGGCACTCATGCCCAGACCGCGCGCCATCAGATCATACGCCTCGCAAATAAGCTGCATGTCGCCATACTCGATGCCGTTGTGCACCATCTTGACGAAGTGCCCCGCGCCGTCGCTGCCGATCCACGCGCAGCACGGCGAGCCGTCATCGACTTTGGCGGCAACATCGCAGAATATATCCTTGACGTGTTTCCACGCTGTGGCATCACCGCCGGGCATGATCGCGGGTCCGAGCAACGCACCCTCCTCGCCGCCGGAGACGCCGGCTCCGATAAACCGGAAGCCTTTTTCCGCCAGATACTTTGTGCGGCGGATCGTGTCCGGGAAGTGGCTGTTGCCGCCGTCGATGATGATGTCACCCTTTTCCAGCACCGGCAGCAACCCCTCGATTGTCTGGTCGACAGCCTTGCCAGCCTTGACCATGATCATCACGCGGCGCGGTTTTTTCAGGCTGTCTGCCAACTCTTGCATCGAGCGGCAACCGATCAGGCGCTTGCCCGCGCCGCGGCCGTTGATGAAGGCGTCAACCTTCGCGACCGTGCGGTTGAAGCAGGCCACGGTGTAGCCCTTGCTCTCCATGTTGAGAATGAGGTTCTCGCCCATCACCGCGAGGCCGATGAGCCCGATATCTGCTTTTGTTGCTTTCTTGGTTGCTTTCTTCGCCATGGTTGTTTTCCTTTTTTTCGGGGGATTCGAATGAGTCGATTGAATCGATTGAATCGAGGCTCGAATCCATCGAATCTTTCGATTCCCTCGATTCTTTCGCTAAAAGCCATCACACGCCGCTGTAAGCCGCGAAGCCGCCGTCCACCGGCACCACCACGCCGGTCACGAAACCTGCCGCCGGATCCGAGACCAGCCACAGCAACGCGCCGATCAAGTCAGACGGATCGCCGTAGCGCTCCATCGGCGTGTGCGCCAAGATTTTCGCTGAGCGCGGAGTCGGGCTGCCGTCCGGGTTGGTCAGCAGCGAGCGGTTTTGATCCGTCAGAAAGAATCCCGGCGCGATCGCGTTGACGCGGATGCCGGCCTTAGCCATGTGTACCGCCATCCACTGCGTGAAGTTGCTGACCGCCGCCTTGGCCGCGCTGTAGGCCGGAATCTTGGTGAGCGGCCGGAAGGCGTTCATCGAGGAGACGTTGATGATCACGCCCGAGCGTTCCAGCGCCATCTTCTTGGTGAAGGCCTGCGTCGGCAACAGCGTGCCGAGGAAGTTGAGATTGAAAACGAATTCGATGCCTTTAGGATCCAGATCGTAGAAGGTCACGAAATCGCGGTTATCTTTCAACAGGTCATCGGGGTTCAGGTACTCCATCGCTGTGGTGCCTTTGGGATGGTTGCCGCCTGCGCCGTTGATCAGGATCGAAACCGGGCCCAGGCCCTTCTCGATCTCAGCATTGGCTGCTTCGAGGCTCTCCTTCTCCAGCGCGTTGCAGGCCACAGCTATGGCCTTGCCGCCCGCCGCCGTGATCTCGTCCGCCACGCGCTGCGCGGCCTCCAGTTTGAGATCCGCCACAGCCACCGCCGCGCCGCACTCGGCCAACGCCTTGGCCATCGCGCTGCACAGCACACCGCCGCCGCCGGTCACCACCGCGACCTTGTTTTTCAAATCAACCTTGAATGGTACTGACATGTTTTTTCTCCTTGTTTATACTGTGTCGAACCTTTCCCGCACGGACCAAAGCCCGATCGCGGGGTTGCTGATATAAAAGACCTCCTCGTCGTCAGGCATGACGTTGACGCCGTCTTTCAAAGTCTCTGGATTGTAGCGCGCCATCGCCTCTTTGATGTCGGCGTACTGGAAGCCGACACCCTCGATCTCCGCACGCGTCAGGTGCCCCGGCGCGTAGGTGATGGTGAAGCGGCCTTCGGACGAGCCGTGGATCAGGTGCGCCGCCGCCCCGAGATTATCCTTCAGATCCGCGTTCGTTTTCACGGCTTCCAGAGTCTTGGGCGTACCGAAGTAACCGTATTTGCGGATCAACGCATCGATCTGCTTATCCTCGCCGAACTCTTGCACCCCCGGCGCAAGGATCAGCAGTTCGCCGCCGTCGGCCATGGCCATGCGCGTACGATAAACCGCCTTGTTGCCCAGCCAGGTGCTCTTGAACTCTGCGGGGTCCAGATAGACCACGCACTTCTTGAAAGGTTTCGGCACCATCTCGAAATTGACCTCCAGAGAGAGCGCGGCAGCCTTGTTGAAAACCTCGATGTCGTCGCCGACATACAGCCCGCGCACCACCATGCTGCCGTCGTCAGCGCGCCCCACGACCGTCTGAAAATACACGGTTTGCGGCAGCATGTGTCCGAAATGGTCGCTGCCGTAGTTGAAAAGCCTGCGCACCGGGGTATCGGCCCGCCCCATCATACGCTCCATGCCGTAAACCGCCCCCACGAAGTGACTGCGGTTGATCGCCACAGCGCCGCCGGTGCCGACAAAAATGTTTTTGTTGTAGTTGGCCATGCCGACCACCTCGTGCGGCACCACCTGGCCGATCGAGATGATCAGGTCGAAGCCGCCTTCGACCAACAACCGGTTGACCTGCACCGGCCAGTCATAGTCCAGACGGCCTTCGGTGAGTTCACTCACATACTCCGGCGGCACGGTGCCCAGTGTCATCACGTCTTTGCGCCAATCGTGGTCTTTGAACAATTCGCGCGGCATGTCGCCGAACATCTCGCGGATCTGCGCGTCGGTCATCGGCGTATGCGTTCCCAGCGCGGGCAGCACCGCCGCCAGCCGCTCGCCGTAATACTCCCACACCAGCCGCATGATTATCCCGGACTGCGAATGGAACCGCGTGAAATCCGGCGGTATCGCCAGCACTTTTTGTCGCGGGCCGAGCTGGTCCAAAGCCATAAAAACAATCTCTTTAATCTGCGCCGGAGCGAGCACCGCATCCACCGCGCCTATTTCTTGATACAGCATTCCTTACCTTCCTGATAGATGACAAAATAGTTTTACACAACGCGCCTGACAAATCAAGCGCAGTCCGCCACCTGCAAGGATTCCAAATCAAC